>JGI24021J15306_10005720_pt1 | contig 14804 bp, 9 predicted proteins | sample Ectturendosymbi1_FD_15306 | JGI IMG/M metagenome (IMG submission 15306)
CGCCACCACCATTGCAGCATTCACTGTGAAAACAGGCCACGGCGCAAGCAAGCGGCAACGGGCGCCGAAGACCACTCCGAAAAGCACAAAATCCGAATGCAACGAAACTGAATTGAACATTTAACTCGCACGACTGCTGCTGTCCTCTCTCACCTCGTTCTTTGCCGGGTAGCTGTTGTCGTGCTTCACTCGGCCCTTCTTGTCCTTGACGACGACGTTTTCCAAGTTCTTCATGTACGTTGTGAGGACGTGATTGACGCCGATGCTGGCCAGAATGCACATGACTGGGGCCAGTACCAGCATGAGACGGACCTGCGGTGACAATGAATAGTGGTGTGAAAGAGAAGTGTTTGCAATAAACGCGAAGGAAAAAACATTTTTTCTAGATTGCGATTTTCGCTTGACTTGCGTGATGCAATAAATACAGGCCACAGAAAAAAACTTCGCAATTTTACAAGGTGGAACAGACAGTATAAAAACGAACGATATTGTTTAAACGAAAGCTATCCCCTGCCTCGACCGCATGCAGGCGCGGATTTACCATTAGGCTGAAAAGGCTTAGGCCTAGGGCCCCCGATTTTGGAGGGCCCTAAACTTTCGGGACTAAGGACAATTTCCAGCATTTTTGTAAGCAATCATATTTGTATTTTGGAGTTGGTTCAACGCATGATTTTTTACTGTGCCGCTAACAAAAGATCTCCATGGAAGAATGAGCGCGTAGGATTGAAGTGAATGACGATGAGCATTCTCTTTCTATGTCGTTGAGACCCGGTTATTTTTAAGGTATAATGCGTGGAACATAACGCCTAAATCAATTTTTCAGATTACACGAGGCCAGTGAGGTACCTTCGTTCAGCCCGGGTCCATCTCTTGTTGCTTTTTATGCGTAAGATACAGGGTAAAGGCAAGACTAGCCTGCATTATAGCTAAGGCTACAGATATTCAATGGCGCAAAATGCAGTTGCGTATCTATGGGAAATGGCGCCATAGATACGCAAGAACTTTCTTCAAATGTACTGCAGTACCGAAAGACGTTAGGTTCGAACATGGCCTGCCTAACTTGTCTCTTCCCCTGGGCGCCATCTAACCTCGGTACGCCCCCGTCTATACTCATTTATTTTTATTGCGACGAATATCAAAACATTCAAACAGGCCCGTAACCAGCTCGGGACACCAGGAGGGGCGAAGAGTTTTCCCGAGAGGGGCCCAATTTTTTTTTGAGGGGCCTAAATTTTTTTTTGAGGGGCCCAAATTTTTTGAACTATGTCCAATAATTTCAATCGATGTCCAATACATTTTTCATTTTATAGTACAGTATATCAAGATCTAATTGAAATACATGTTCTATGGTTTCTTTTATTATTTTTGAGGCCAACATGGTTGTTGAACAGCAGAAAGCACAATCGGTAACGATTTTTTTTTCATAAGTTTCCATTGCCCTCCATTTTTTTCTGCCCTGCCCCCCCCTGCCCTACCGAATTTCCGGCGTCCCCGGATATCAGTCATCGCAAGCCTTCCAGAAGGGCCCCCAAATTAAAATAGCCTAGAGCCCGAAAATGAAAATTCGCCAAAGACCGCATGTCTGTTAATGTTGATGTTGATTTTCAAACAACACGACAGGCAGCAGTATGATCTTACCATGACGGCAGCGAAGTACATGCTGGTCACACCGTACAAGATAATGAAGATATTGTGGTCCGACAGCTTCTGGAAGCAAACGTACAAACCCACTGCGAAGAACACAATGAAACCTCGGTCAGCAACAAAAAATTAATAAATATAAACAGAGCAGTCGCAACGTAGGTACGTTTGTGGGTCGAGTCATTGCGCAAATACAAATCTAACAAGCGCAGCGTAGATGATTGAGCACTGCCAGGGTGGTTCAACTGCGCTTGCTCAAAAGAAATGGGGACATTTCAGTCAAAAGAAATGGGGTCTACGGTGGTATGGGCGTCGGAAAGATTTTTCCCAGGGGGGAAATAGTGGATTTTTCTAGGGGGTTCAAAAGTGGTGAAATGACACTTTACCCACTTGAAACTAAGAAAACAACCTATTTTTGCTAAAAATTTAACAGGAAAATGTCAGATTTTAAAATGCAGGGAAAAGCTACTCCTGCCCTCCTTTCCTACGCCCATGGTATCTGCTCAGTCGCAGGAAAAATATAAAGTCTGCAGTGACGTCAAAACTGCTGGTTCTTTGACGCGAAAGGACTCCTTTCGATAGACACCGTAAGCACAGCACACACTTTCAAGAAATTTTAACTGTCTTGAACTCCACAAGAATTTCTTTTGATGTTGTCGCTTTATTAGCAAGGCTGGTTGTTATGGCATCAAACCGGCTACGAACACGACAACGACAGTTTGTATTAATGATATCGCTTTTACTTTTTCAAAAAAAGCACTACAGAAGAGTTTCGTCACCTAAAAGGGGTATCGAAAAAACCGTGTCGATTGTAAAAAAAGAGCAATGTGCAATGCGTAACGTTGACTGGCCGATGCTAATCAAGCCACGTATTTTTCTAATAACTCGAAAATAATGAGTTGTTAAGTGTTACAGCTAAATTGCTATCCAGCACAGAATTTCCCTGCTTGACAGAGAACGTTTACACCACAGAAGAACATCTTAAACATTGCGAGCGTTCGCGCATGACGATGTCTTGATGACACGAGCATATGCTGAACGTGCCGTCGGCTGGACCCGTACTCACCAGGAAACATGAAAACCAGCATCTGCAAATCGAAGTAAAACGAAGACCAAGTGGTGGGCTGATGTTCTGAGACGGAAGCAATGATGGGTATGTTGTTCTTTGCGTAGCTCGGATCGAGCAGTGAGTAGAAACGGCCGGTCCAAGGGGCGATTTTGCCTGCAAATCAACGCTACTGTCAAACAAAAACTATTTCAACGCGGGAGATTTTGGGGGGAGATTAAGTGATTTTAACTTGTTGTTGTACCTAACAACTATACAAAAGGTTTTGGCGTTTTAAAAATGTTTTTCAAAAATTTACGGGTGGGGGCAATTGTCCGGTTTGCCTCCTCAACACCGGCATTTCCTGTGATCAAGGTCAGCGCAAGGACAAAAAAGCCGGCAGTTGAAATCTCGCACCTGAGAAGGCGAGAAAAGCGACGGCTCCGAGGAAGACCGCACCGACGATGTAGAGAAGCGTTTGCCAGAAGATCGCGAAGTGAGCCGGAGTCAGTTTGCTTCGGAGGTAGTTGACAAAGGACACGATTTGGCAGAGCCCGAACACTCCGAGCGCACCCATGTGTTCTGAAGTCTGGACAGGCTGCAACGTAACGACGAAAGCGTAAGCGTTTGAAACAGGGCTCGTCATGAATATCGCAATTAAACATTTGTTCGAATTTGAAGCGCTCCGTAGATATTATCACGTTAAGCCTGTATCAATTTTGTTTCGAGTTTTGGCAGATTAAAAAACACATTAGCGTAATTAAACCCTTTCAATCGATCACTATCAACTTGAAAAGAGCGAGCCTTGTGAGGCTTGCGATGTCGTATATAAAACAACGCAGAAATTGATTTTCGCGAAAAAGGCTATGTTGGACGTTTCTAGTTGAATAAGAGTTCAAGATGCCTTCGTAATAGGCGAAATATATACTCTGTAAGATATTAGTGTCTCATTCTTAGCTGTGAAAGGATTCCTTTCGACAGACATTGACGTTTCGAAAAACAACTATTTTTATCATCATCAAAGAGATTGTTGACTGAAGTTGAAGTGAAACATTCTGCGCTTCGTCAAATGACATTTTGTTGAGAATGTGAACAGTTGGTTTTCGCAATTCACGAAAAAAGTTAATTGAACTCTTTGGTTCTTGCGTCTAATATGAACTCAGCAACAGAACTTTTGTCATTATTCTCTTCTTTTCTCGCGGAACCTCCTCCAAAAACGAAAACGTCAAAACTAATCCAAAACAGCCATAAACTGTTTAAAATGACCATCACCTGCTGATCATACGATTTCTAGCTGATGCAGTATGAACAATCGGTTGATTTAGATATGAACAACACGAGGTAAAAAACACATATTAAACGCACGAAATTCGAATTCACGGTTTTAAACTTAGGAGAAACTGTTTTATAAGATAAAAGGTAATTTCATCGTCATGCTAAATAATAGTAGTCTCTTAAACCACACAGAGTGCGTAAGTAAGTATCCATTTGAACGTGGTTGAAAGTGAAACAAAATCCGCGTGAGCACGCCACTTTGTGAGGAAACAGTAAATTAGAAAATACATCAACAACGTTTTTACAGACAAGCAAATGTCTACAACCAACCTACCTGGAAACCTACGAACGATATCTGCATGGACAGGATGGTGCCGACGCAGTAAACCGTTGTATAGGCCGTGTAGATGCGGTGCGAAAAGCGACCGGTGAGAATGCAGACCAGCACGTGGATTGGAATGAGGTTGATGAGGAAGACGTAGCCACCCCATGACGACACCTGTCAGGCAGGGATGTTCCATCAAATCGCCTTGCGAGTGTCAAAACGACAATTTTCAAAAAATTTAGAAACGGTGGCTTATTCACACGGCTTCATTAGATGACAGTGCGACGCACTGACAATTCAGTATTTTCTAAAAAGGTCTCTTAACAATCTTGAAAGTTTTACTACAAATGCTTGAAAACATTTTTATGAATACCAGTTTGAGCGCAACTTTAAAGAAGCAAAGGCAATTGTAGCGGTCGTATTTCACAAACTTTCCGCGAAATTGCGTAAGAACATTCAGCCACTGCGCATCCCACTGTAACCTGACGTCATCAGTGCAGGTCTCTGCCTTGTTCATTAGGGTCTACGATTAAATCCAAACATTCAGTTTTGCTTCAAACAGGACGTAGAAATAGTATTTATTTAAAGGCACAAAAGGGCTACATCCAAGTTTTAAATAAACACAAGCGTGTATTCCAACCTAGGTCGTCGAGGGTGATCGCAAGTTCGCAACCCCCACAAATACTCACACTATGCTACGATGCACTTACCATGTAAAAGTACGCCAGTGAGCACAAAACCGCCCAAAATACACTTCCGGTTTTCACTGATTTGACCCACAAGAAGTATGTGAAGAGCATACAAAAGATTGCAATTCCTTCATTATCATAAGAGCCTACAAATTAGAACAGCGTTTAGTAATATTTCTGACCGTTTAAAATTGACAGAAATCGGAAGTTTTCAGTCCACTTTAAAAAATCACTCGGTTGATTGTTATGATATTAAGCTGATTTGTGTGAAAATAGATGCTGTGCGTAAATGAATCAATAAAGCCATACAACATTCTCTGCTCAAATGCAAAAGTCAGGCATGTTTTGTGTTACGTCTTGTGGACCAACAACCTGCTTTGAACGCGAACAATTTATGAAAAAAATTTCTGGATTGTAGACGAGAGTGAATGCTTCTATGCATATCATCTTAACCGAGAGCAGGACTCTTTTTTCAACGTAAACCACAAATGTCAGAAAAACAAAAAAAGCTTATTCCTTTTGTGGCAATAACCAACCATCTTTTACCACTACATACCTGCAACAGATCTAGAAATGTAACCAGGGACAACAGCCATAAAGGCAGCAGCTATCAAACCAGCTCCACTGTTTGACAATTCCTTCGTCAAGTGGTATGTAACAATAGACGTGAAAGACGAGAACAAGGGAGCAAGAAAGACGCACATGTTCCTGATATCGATGGTGATGTTGAGGAAATGTAAAACATGGTAAAATGCTGCAGCAGTTACCATCAAACCTAAAGAAACCAATGGTTAAAAATGCAAAAACTAACGACTTTGAAAGAAACTACTCTCCACGTGTGAAATAAGTATGGGATATATCGGCTAATTTTTAATATGAAATCGATTTCATGTTACACTACGCATCGTCAGTCCTTAAATCTTTCAGCAGCTTGGCCGTTTATGGTTAGTGCTGAACCACATTTGCAGTGCATTAAACTCTTTAGAAAACTCGCATATTCATTACCACAAGTTCACAAAACTACATAAATAATTGAACCCTAACTAATAAATCTTAATATTTAAACCAAATGCAGCACCTCAAGTGTAGACGTGAGCAACAAAACTGTGACATTACAGCTATAAGGAGAAAATCTCTAAAATAGAAAAAATTGCAAGTGTGTCTACAAAGTCTTTAATGTCTCCTACACTTTAAAAAATACTGACAAGCTTATAAAAATGACAAAATAAACAGTAAAACCTGGATAAATGGTTCCACCAATAATCCTTCCAAGTGGATACCATGCTGTGTCATCAAACCAATTATGGAAAGCATAGAACCCTTGCTCAGCCAGATATCTCGTTGTGCGATAGTTGAAATAAGGATCAAATTCGTGAATAACACTCTCAAATCGAAGCACAGAAAACAATCGCACAGAAAATGCTGAAAAACGTTGATGATTTTTTAAACTTTTGGAATGTATACAAAAATGACATATATACCCTATAATAATTTAAGCAGTTGGTGAAGAGCATCTCACACATTAAAAAATCAGCCTGAAAGCAGGAGGTTAATTATTGTAAGGTTTTCTTTCATAAAGAAGTTCCTGAATGAATGCTTTTACAAGTTTTGAAGGATGAACCACAAATTGACACGAAACACAGTGTCTTTCTCTTAGCAGGAAGACTAGCTCCATGTTTTATCACAAAAGCCAAGTTGGTTTGATAGCCAAAACATTGCCTTAATTTAGAAGAATTTGTAATCTCAGGAAGAAATCCTTGGAATGCAAAATCACTGCCACCTCTGCAGCTTTCAAACTGCCTTATAATATGCCATTACACTAATGCAGAAAATTGTGTTGCATGGCATGCTAATATATAATATATTCATAATAAAAACAAGCCCATCACCTGAGTCTTTCTTGAATTTGAATAATCTATACATAATATTGTTTTTCTACAAATTTTTACAAAGCACACGAACTATTTGAACGAAGTTCTATTTAATGCTTGTGAAAAGTACATAAAACCCAGATACTTACCTAAAATGCAGCATATTGCAAGAATAAGCATTTTCAACAAATTGTCTTGCTTCTCAATGGACATTCGAAACCAGCCTACACGCCCCATATTTTCAGTTTAAGTTTTAATTCAAATTATAGCCACTATGCAGACATAAATTCAAGACCCCTTTCCCTATAAAAACAACATGTAGTGTTTGGCCAAGACACTATTACATTGGTTGAAAAGCAAATCAAGTAGCAAACAAAAACAAGTATGACAGCATCTGTATAGAAACATTTTTGAGTACTCAACATTTTAGAATCTCAGGCCGCATAAACAAAACTGTCTAAAATTTACATTTCATCACTATATCAAAAATGTGGCAATGGTTGAAAATGCTTTCATTTGCAGAGACAATCCTAAACCACAAAGCAGAGCTCTCAGCTTACAACAGTCCAATAACTCAATGCATAACTTGATCAAAGAATATTGATTTATTGACAAACATCAACGTTTTTCATTTCCATACCCATGGATACTAACAACTTTTTCAATAAATTTTTTATGCATGGTTTATTTTATTACGTTAGCAGACCTTATATTGGTAACTTTTATTTACTGAGGTTGATGAATGGTTTGTCAGTCATGATTGACAATGAAAGCTTAACTGTCAAATAACACATGAAACAATAAAGCTACATGTAACATCCCAAAACAAATGACAAACTGTACTTGCTAGAAAACTCATTCATTTTTGTGGTCCAATTACAAATCACCAGAATAAATTACATAAAACATTATTTTAAATTTTATTCATTTTACAATTATACTATGCATATCCAATCATGACATGTGGGAGATGTGGACTTTGGTCAAGTTCTAAAATTTTGTAGCCATTGAATAATACCAGTTTTTTTAAAGCAAAATAGGAGGTACCTGGTATGGACCTGTAGGAACCCGATTTCTCTGATTTCTAGGGACATGATAATATTCACTAAGTCTAGCGACCTAAATCAGGTTGCTAAAACACCTTAAAAAAACCCTGATAATACATCACTTGCATTTTCACACGTTTGCGGCCAGTCTACAAACATATCGTACTTGGAAATCAGGGAAGAAACAGGGATATTTCAGTTGTCTTACCAACCAGATAGCTCCTCAGCCGATTGCGCTGTAGAGCTGTTCAAGCCCTCAAAAGACTCAGCAAGTCTTCGAGTTGGCAATGAAAAAAAATTTTGGTCTTGGGTTTCAGGTTTTTTGTGAGTGACATTATAAGTAAGGTAGGTTTTTGGCCATTTTTGGCTGCTGGTACCAGACCAGGGCCCAACCGATTGACTGAAGTATTTTGCTCAAATTTGCAATGGAAACTTGGCTAGAATCTAAGTCTTTTGAGACCTTGATTGACTTTCTAGCATTTCTGGTTCAAAAGTTATGGCCTAAAATAAACAAAATAATATCTAATTATGGGATTAATTACTAATTTTGTTGCTTTTAGGTCACAACTTTTGAGCCCAAAACCCCAGCAAGTCATCCAAAGTATCAAAAAACTTGGATTTTAGCCTAGTTTCCAATGAAAAATTGAGCAAAACACTACCATCTACCAGTTCGGGTCTAGGGCCAGATGAAAGGCCCAAAACAACTCCACTTATGATGTCACTCACAAAACACGGAAACACAAAACCAAATATTTTTTGTTCATTGCAGACACGAAGACTTGCTGAATCTTTTGAGGGTTTGAACTGCTCTCTAGCGCAATCATCGGTGGAGATATTTCCGTGCTAAAAACATGTGCAAACTGCTGGATTTTAGCCTTAGCCTACCAGATCGGAAGGTGTTAGCATGAAATTTTTCATGTGAACAATCCATAGCAGTTAAACTAGTTCTCAAACCTAATGCTATCTTAAAAAGCTAAACACTACTCAAGCTAACATTAAAAAATACCAGGTAAGCTGCAACACTAGGAATAAACAGGGAAAATGTTCCTCTGTCTTGCGCACAGCACATCAATGTCTAGCCTTAGTTTTACCTACAGCAAATATTTATACAATATCTGAACCATACGCACAGCAAACTGAAAAATTTTGTTGCTGACTCATTGAAACTGCAGCATGTTGCTTGGCAAGTGTTACATTGGTTTTATTTATGCATTTGTTCACACTCTGTGAAGTTGCTGAAATTAAAATGTGATTGCAATTATGCCAATTACAATTGAAAATGGGTCACAAACAATTTGAGATGTTTCAAAATGAACTATGCACAGTTTTTCGAAGGCTGTTTTAATGTTGATGAAGTCATAACCACAATTACATGAAAACATTTAATTACATTCAGCAGAAAAACAGTGATTGCTTCAATTATGATATCAGCCTTCTCCACTCAGTCATTTTACTGACATATCAATTTAACTCCTAGCAACTAATGTCCAAACCTAGGCACTGCAGTCATCATTTTGCTATTTTGTTTAATTTTTGCTGTACATATTTTGGCTGGTTAATTTTTATGAACTAGAATTTCAGACTACCTTAGCTACCATGTAAACATAATTTAGCTCAGAGTCTCAAACACTTGGTGCCCATGGGCCACGGACATTTTTTGGGGTCCACAACACTTTTTGGGAATTTTCAAAAACGTTATTTACTTTGTTCACCAATGTTTAACACTTTGAGAACCGGCGTACGATATCTTCGTACTTCGATTTCGGCCTAAACAACAGCAGTTTTTGGTTGCCTTACCAACGCCCTAGCTCCTTCACCGATTGCGCTAGATAGCTGTTCAAGGGCTCAAAGGGATCAGACAGTCTAGTAGATTGCACTTGAAAAACAATTTTTTGGTTGGGGGGTGCAGATTTTTTGTGACTGACGTCATAAGTGAAGTAGTTTTGGGGTCATTTTGGCTCGTGTTGCCTGCCCTAGGGCCAAACCGCTAGGCCAAAGTGTTTCGCTGAAGTTTTCATTGGAAACTAGGCTCAAGTCCAAGTCTTTTGAGCCTTTGATCAACTTTCTAGTGTTTCTGGTTCAAAAGTTATGATCTAAAATAAACAAATTAATTAATTATCTAAATAGTCAAATATTTTTACTAACTTACATCATAACTTTTGAACCCGAAACCCTAGCAGGTCATCCAAAGTATCAAAAGACTTGGATTGTAGCCTAGTTTCCAGTAAAAACTTTAGCGAAATACTACACTTAACGGCTGGCGCCCAGGCCAGGCAAAGTGGCCTAAAAGTCTTCCACTTATGACGCCACTCACAAAAAAACCGCATCCCCCAAGCAAAAATTTTTTTTTCGAGTGCAGACTAGAAGACTTGCTGCATCTTTTGAGACTTTTACCGGGTCTGAAGAGCATACCAGACCGGAGAAATTCCCGCGCAAAGCCACGTGCGTTTAGGCGTTTTTTTTCCGAAAATCCCCGAAACCAGCCGGACGCCAAAGAGTTAAAAGTGATTGGCCAGGGAGTGAACAATTTCTTTTTAAACGAAGGCTAGAAATGATTTGCCTAAAACTCACAATACCTTTTGCAGGAAATAAGATGCAAAAACTGTTTCTGGTAAGGTTCACGTGCCACCATTGTTGTGTTAGCGTCATGATGTGACCCTCAGGTTACTTTGTAAGTCTTCATTTGGCCCTCACAGCAATTTGAGTTTGAGACCCCTGATTTAGCTAAAACCAACTTATTATTCAATATTTTCAACATTAAATAGCTTGCCTGATATAATATACCTCTTAACATTGTTGAATGTGACCCTTATAATGCAAAGTGCGACTACATATACCTTAAGTGACAAAGCACCGCAAGGACAAAGCAGATGAATCCAAATATGATGTGTTTTACTAGGAAATCAATTTCATGTCAGTTACGTATCTTCAATCCTGTAAATTGTAAGCCAACAGATGAAAAGTTGACACACTATAAGCAAGACTTAAGCAATCATTTCAACTAGTTTCAAATACACGCTAAAGCTTTTAGAATTAGAGAAAACATGCAAAACTTTAGTTTAAAACACATGCCATGACCATCACACCTCCATCACTGAACTGAACAGGCTAAGCTAGTGCCATTTGTAAAGAAAACATATGAACTGCAGTTTAAAACACATCATGAGCATTATGCTGTTACCACTAAAACTGACAAATTACTTTTGCGCCAATGGTCAGACGGCTGATTTGAAGCAGCCAATTTGGATGAGTCACAGAAAGCAAAAGCATCGTTCCATCACATATGGCCTGCATGGCAATGGATTACTGACTGACGCAATTGGCTGTACACTTTGAATTTATCTTTTTGCTTCAATGAATTTTCAACATTTCTTGAAAGCACAATTAGCAGTGATTTCCTTTCTGTGTGCATATGACTTGCACTACATCATAACCTTTTTAGTGTAGGCTAAATGTGTGTATTTAACACCCACTCAAATATTTAATTTGTATCTAAAAATGGTCACAAACATACAATATCATGAAAAAAGACCATAGAAAATAAAAGAATGACCACAGAATCACTGAAATTAAGAACTAATCATTCAATCTTCTTGTATATATTGACATCATGTGTTGGGATATGATCAGATTATATTAAGGATAATGAAAGACTGGCGGAAAAGAATAGCTAAGCTTGAAAAATCAAAGGAACCATTACCATGTGTGTTTGTGATGAACTACATAAGAACAAAACTTAATTCACATTCCTGAAAAGCAAGCCTACAGCAATCTGATGCTTTTGAAGCAAAATAAACAATCATAACCTTTATAATCTCATGGACAGACTTCCATTAAACTCCTAGGGTGAATTCATAACAGTTAAATTGTGGTAAAGTGTACCAATGGTATCTCAGTTCAATATATGGTGAAAATTTAGAAACAATGACCCTTTGAGTGTTATTTTCATTTTTAAGCTTATCTACTTAATTTATCCAAAAACAGTAAGCACAAATTATTTCTGACACTGCTAAGAATCAATTTCATGTTTATAACTAATCTTTGTTTTTCATGAATGTTTCACATGATTGGCATACTGTTCCTATTAGTATTGTGTTAGATGATAAATTTGTTACCTGATGCAAAAACCATACTCCACACAGACACAACACTATCCCATCAAACCTTCCGATGGTCTAGTATCTTTCTGACTACATGAAATTACTTCTGCCCTTTTTACCACATCTTCATTTGGATTTGCAAAGTCCTTTGCCACCTTTGCAACTAACTTGGTACTACAATTTATCAGTAGGCTAACAGTAGTGTTCACCAGTGCTTTTTATGTCACATACTTTTACTGCTCATTCCAATGTATACAGTCATTATTGCCACATGGCTTTCTGATTCCTAACCTACATCACTTACTATCCTGAAAGGCAGTGTCTATTTTACCACCGATATTCTGCGGCAACAGATCGGCTGGAGCTATTGTGCCACCAATCAAACATTTGGTGTCATGACATGACACAATTCGAATAAAAAGGCCTGTCTGTCATGCAATCAGCGTGGTGCTCGTAGCGTAGCGGTAATGCTTCAAGTCTGATATGCCATTGCTTTTCGAATCTCACCTTGGCGACTTCCCTTTTCTTTTTTTACTTTTTTAATAACTTTCCGACCTTTTCCCTTAGGTGTTAGATTTAGGCTTCGGTTAGTGTTTGCGATAGTTACCATTCGGTAAGGGTTGCCGTTAGGGTTAAGGATTAGCAGTAGGCTTAGTGTAAAGGTTAGGGGTCAGCATTAGGGTTATTGTTAGGCTTAGGGGTTAGCATTAGGGTTAAGAGTTAACTTTATCTTTTGTGTTTACTTCGTTTCTACCAAGCCTGTTGTTGCTGGCATCTTGGTGGCAAAATAGAAACTGCCTTTCTGAAAAGTATTGATTCATCTAACTTGCTTTTTTATCTTTATATTTTTTTAAGTCTTCACGTATTGCTTACTTTATTTTATGTTCATGGATACTTTATGGGTTTCTAGCTAGCAATTAACTCACTCTGGCAGCTACTCAACTGTATAAAAAACATTGAATTAGGCCTAGTCTATAAAACACTTGCAAATCAGCTGATGCCAAAAATCATTCCAAGGTAAAAGGAAAGCAGAAAACTGATAAGCCCCTACAGTAAATTCAAATCCAGCATGCCATTACTAATTGATATCACAGTAAGTACTTTTGCATAGTTTAGGCTCTTACTTTGGATACTGTAAACATTAACCACCAAAATATAATAAAATCGAAAGCAAAAACATACTTGTTTGTTCTTCATTGCTAAACGATTTGGAAATCATTGATGATGGATGATTGTTGTCTTATGTCAACTTCAAACTTTGAGTGTTACTGCATGATGATTTGACTCACAAAAAGTCATGAATGTAGGCTACCTACCTGCATGCATCTCTCACAAGTAGCAAACTTTACTTACATTTTGTGCTTTTTGCCATGCACTTTGACTTGCACTTCAAACTTGACTTGCATTTTGTTTTTTGACTACAATATTAAATATATATGTAATCACTCAGTAATGTTGATAATCATGCCTTATTCGAGGGTTGCCTGTAAAAGGCGGAGCTCCGTAAGTAGCGGAGCTTGGTTGCAGAGGTTTGATGATGTAAGCGGAGTCGTTAAAACCGGCATTTTTCGTTGAGCAATAAGAAGTAAACGGTAGCAAAAATAATTTTAATGCAAAAGGTGATGCTACACTACGGTAAAAAAAAAAATCTATTTTGAAGTTTGATAATTTTTGGTTATCTGAGATTCACAATGGTTCGGGGACAAGAAAAGAGGTTTACGCAGTTATGCATGTATAAAATTTTTAAACATTGTGAACTTCCATGTGTTCCATGTTTGGAAGAAACACACATTAAGTTGGGTTGCCTGTAAAAGGCTGAGCTCCGTAAATAGCGGAGCTTGGTTGCGGAGGTTTGATGACGTAACCAGAGTCATTAAAACTGATATTTTTCTTTGAGAAATGAGAAGTAGACGGTAGCAAAAATAATTTTACTACAAAAGGTGATGTTACACTACGGTAAAAAATATATTTTGAAGTTTGATAATTTTTGTTTATCTGAGATTCATAACGGGTCGGGGACAAAAAAATAGGTTTCAACAGTTGTGCATGTATAAAATTTTTAAACATCGCGAACTTCCATGTATTCCATGTTTGGGAGAAACGCATATTAAGTTGGAATGACACAACATTTTTCCTTCACTTTTTTTCCTTTTTTTGATTTTGCAACGCAATTTTTTTCCACTCCGGTTATGTCATCAAACCTCCGCAACCAAGCTCTGCTATTTACGGAGCTCCGCCTTTTACAGGCAACCTTAAGTTGCAATGACACAACATTTTTCCTTCACTTTTTTCCGTTTTTTGCAATGCAATGCAACTATTTTCCACTCTGGTTATGTCATCAAACCTCCGCAACCAAGCTCCGCTATTTACAGAGCTCTGCCTTTTACAGGCAACCTTATTCGAGTTGCACTGATTATATATTTGCCTTGTTGTTTTTCTGTTTATTTTACTTAATGTAATTACAGTAATTTGATCATTTTTATTATTTATTGCCATGCAGAAAAAACAGCAATAATGAGGACAGCTGATGATAAATGATTATTCATTGAGAGTGTCTGATCAGTTAACTAACAACAAAGACACACTTTTTTGTCTTGCACATTACTTTTTCAGTTCCACTCTTTGACAGCAGTAATGATTACCAAAAGAGGAAAACCCAATTACAAACAAGCCCAGGCCAGGCCAAGGTCTATTTGACCCACTTTGCCTAATAACTTACACTACAGTCTCAGTCTGAGTCTTGAGTCTACACTGAAGGCTGAAGCAAAACACTCCAGACCGTATCGCATCTCACAAACACATAGTAACTAGA
>JGI24021J15306_10005723_pt1 | contig 14800 bp, 7 predicted proteins | sample Ectturendosymbi1_FD_15306 | JGI IMG/M metagenome (IMG submission 15306)
CCTATCACGTCCTGCAACAGAAAAGACATTCGTTAAAAAATGGGTTTTTTATCGAACAAAATATGGGTACGCATCTTTTTGGGTCACCCTGTATTTGTATGATGTGGATTTCTCAAAATTGATAATCATCAAGTCCAAAAACCAATTGCTTTTTGAAATATATTAAGAATCTCTTTATTCCTGCGTAGGGTAATTATATCAATCCACAAATGGATGATCTCTGTAAAAATCTTCAAGGGCATCTATCCCATTAGTTGTGCTTGATAACTTCTACAGTGTGAACTAAACCAGGTTTTAAAAAAAAATGTTTTAGAGACCAGATTCGGATCTCTAGAATTGAAAATCACGTCCCTCTAGCACAGGGGTGGAAAACCTGTAGCCCGCAGGCCAAATGCGACCTACATGAATATTTGATAAGGCTGCATCAGAATTTTCTTTACCTAAGTTAGAACACAACATCGTGTCAAAATGAAACTCCATGATAAGCAGGAGCTTGGATAGTAATTCAAGAGAAGTCACTCTTCCTCATAGATAGATAAAGATAGAATTTTAGGATAAAATAAATTGATTTTGCAGCTCGCCAGTGATTATGTACATGATGTAAAATCAGGCCTGGGACACCAGGAGGGGCGAAGAGTTATCTGAGTGGCCTAATTTTTTGACATATGTTCAATAATTTCAAACTATGTCCAACACATTTTTCTAGGGGAGCTTCGCCATCCCTGAGCCCCCCTGGTTACAGGCCTGTGTTCAATTCATGCAGCCCGTGATAGTAAATAGGTTCCATATCCCTGCTGTAGTATAAGAGAAAATTATCAAGGGAAATATATATCTNTGAAATTTTGTTGGAAATTTTTCAGGTTCATACATGTCCATAGTCTAGGTACCTTACATTTTACTTATAAAAACGGCTTGGTGGTTAAGTTCAGTTACTAAACTGTTTTTTCGTTAATTTTTTTGCCATACTGTTTTCATTATGTGGTTGTTTTATCACTGTGTAGTTCCTTTCCTGGATTGTGTGCGTTTATATGATTTTGCCATGGACAACAATGCCTCTTGAGATTTGTAATGGGACATTTACATGTGTAATTAACTCTAGGTTATCCATGAAGCGGGTTGCATAGACAAACATTTTTTTAAATGGAGTTGCAGAACAAAAAAGTTTAAGAAGCCCTGCTCTGTAATGTAGCATGATGAATATCTGTTGGTTGGCTGGCTAAAGTGAAGTACTTTGAAGCAGCCTGTGTTGATATCAAACAGCCCTTTGTGTTGCGGGATGAATGTCTTTAGGTACACTAAAGTCATCTTTGTCAAAGAAATTCGCCCTCATACCCTCCCATTAATGTTGTGCATTGAAAGTCTGTAGGCAGGCTGCTTATTTGACACTAAAGTGTGCCTGCAAGCCCACCAAAATTTGATTTTTTATTAGGACAAATGGCCCACCAACCTGCTGGGTATCCTTTTAGTGTTACGTTTTAAAAGTTATTTGATTTACCATAATACTTCCAGCTTAAATATATGTTGCTTTAGTAATATTCTCCTGTTTGTATTGTAATCAACCTTCATACAGAAATATTTTAAATTAGAAGTTGAACAAGATCTAAGGACTGACAATGCGTAACATTACGTGACATCAATTTCCTGTTAAAAACTTGCGATTGATTCCTTGTTTGTTTCACCTGTGGAGTGAAGTTACTAGAAGTTGTAAACTCAAACATTTGAACAGAAAATACATTGTAGACTACAGGTTCATTTCAGATAAACTAGAATGCTGAAGTAGCAACCTTAGTAACCAAGCATTTCAGATGTATGTCAGAGATTGCATGTGTTCTTGATCAATCGAAGTTTATCAAATGAATGATTTGATTTTATGTTTCAGAAAGACAAAAGTTATTTTAATGACAAATTGAAATATATATACTGTAGTTATGAAGTTTTGTGTATGTGTTATTCTTTTGGCTGTGTGCTGTCAACTACTTGAAGCAAGAAAGAAGCGTCATTCTATCATTATCTTGAATGATGACAATTGGAAAGAATGCCTAAAAGGCCAATGGATGATTAAATTGTAATCTTATGCTATTTACCATCAGTCGTTTTGAGTTATGCAAATTGTACTTTTTTGTCAACCATAGTATTATTAATCAAATTTTTGAATTGGTATTGTGACAAAAAGATGAACCTGAATGTCAACATTGCCTGAGTTTTAAAATTGGTTTTATTAAGTTTTAGTTTTTTGGTTTCTTAATACTTTCCATATTTTATGTAAAGTTTTTTTTTTATCAAAACAAACTCTGTGGTCTAATAGTATAAATCAATGGTTCTTAACCTTCACAAACATGCTAAACCCTTATGTAGTTTTCGAAGCTTTTGCCAAACCCCATTTTTGCCCAATATAACAGAAAGTAAAAATTGGTTGCTGAAATGAAATCAATCAACAGTTTATATGTAAATATACAGTTGTCCCACGCTTTTAGTCATGTTTCATATGAAGTTTGTTGAACCCCTGAAACAGCTCTGTCAATCCCAGGGGTTTGATTGAACCCAGGTTAAGAACCACTGGTATAAATCAAAGAATGCATCAAGAAAATTATATATATATATGAGATAGCATAGAAAGAAACTGTACTTTTCATTGTGGGAAATCTTGGCATATGCAGGTTTGTTTTCTGATCTTGTCATACAATTCATTATTAAAAAAAGCAACCTCTATATCACAAACATCTCAAGATATTTGCATTATATCCTTACAGAAACTACCAATTGTGTAATGCTTTTGATACTGGGTTTTTTCCTGAGAAATGGCGTTGGGTACCAGGCAGGTTTTGTGAGTTTGTCACGTTTATATATACTAGTTTCATAAAACACCTTGCAATTGAAGCACAAACTAGTGCTTCATTTGTTAAATTGACGATTGCATGCAGTGACGCATCTAGCCTGGAAAAAAGGGGTCTGTCACGAAAGGGCAGCTTTTGATATCACTTTTTAGCATAAAACCACACTTTCTCTTAATACCAGAAATCGACTGATGAATTTTGCGATGTTGCCAAAGTATTATATCAGCAAAATTCTATCATCAATATTTGCTCATAAACAGAGTGTTTGGAAACCCAAGTTGCTATTTCACCTATGGTTAGTTAATGCAAATTCTCTGTACTGTGCCTTACAACGCACAGCCTTCCTACTGCATCAAGTAATGCACAATATTCAGACCACTCAACAATCAGCCCAATAAGCTGGTCTATGATGTAACATCCGCTCTCAGGTTTTGCACGAGGATGATGGCTGCTTGCGAACAAGGCCGTGGTTTTTGACTACCATATCTTCGTGACCCTGGTTTGCCCAGAATTCCATGTTATACGCTTCTTCATCACACTAAAGTGTTGTCTTTCAACTGTGGTTTGAGTGTTGCAAAATATTGGCATCAGTTGTCGGCAATGCAAAATAAAAACATCAGTATCGGCCCAAAAAAGCCTTATCGATCGAGCTCTACCTAAAATCCAATCAAACTTTGTTAGTAGGGCTAGTACCCTAGCGCAACTAATTATTTGGAATAGATAGTGGTATTGATCTCATTGTCAAAACACATAAGGAAGTATTTCCAAATTATCATTGCTTTTGGTCACAGCACGTTTATTACATCAAAATCGATGTTTGTCCCCATGAACATGGTGCTGAAAAGATGCTCAGCTTGTTGAACATTCAGCAAATGTCAGCCATACAGCAATGAGAGCTGTTTATCCAAACGTACATACACTTATAAAATCAAAGCTGACAATCAGCTGCACAATTGTGTCTGTGGAGCGCTGTGTATCAAAGATGGCAGTGTTATAAATATACCTACTATACTTGCAAAATCGCTGTGGAAAAGAACGATTGAGTTGCAATTGCTCTGATGATTTTACATTGTGTTGTAAAAGTGACTTACTCAAAATCAATATAGGACTTCTTGCATAGCAAACAACATTGTCAGCTGCTCAATTCAAAAGCTATTTTTGAAATACAACACTTGACTGATATTTTGTTCAGATAATGCGACCGCAATCTCTGAGGCTAGCTGTCGCGCCTTTCATTATGAGAAATTTCTTGTAAAAAATATAGCTGAAGTTGAAACGAACCCGCATTACTTGGGGCGATGCTAAGGAAGGCCTAAACTTATTTGATTTAGTGACAACCTATTAGGCTTAAACAGCAGAGAAACTTTAGGCCGCAACTGCAAAACAAAATGATCGTGATTGGACTCTGTGTCCTCTCACCATGAAGCGAAATATTACAAAACAGCACTGCGTGTGCGTGGCAGTGTACGAGCTTCTGGCAGTTTTGGTTGCATTGGAGTTGGCACAGCCAGAGGAAGAAATTCCAAAACACGTGCGTTTGACGCAATACCAATTTAAAATGTTCAAAAACATGAATTGTTTCATGTTATTGCGTAGGCGCTATTTAGACAAGGCAGGGATGTTGTTTCGTAATAGCACAATGCAACGTTTGAAGGAAAATGCAGGCTGTTGCCTTTTCCAAACCATTCGTATCAGAGACCTGCAGTGACAGCCTTGATATTTTATCGGCTTTAATGCTGAGTACCTATGGTACAAAGGGGCCTGTCTTGATAGCCAAACAGACCCCCTGGATGCATCCCTGGTTGTATGTAAATGTACAAACTTTCAAGAAAAAGAGAGTACAGCTGGTATCAAATCTAAGTTGAATGCGTATCTACGTGCAAACCAGTATGTGCTCTGGAATTTCTGATGCATAAAGATATAGCTGGCGCAAAATGACTCAGGACCTAGCCCCAAAATTTTAAATTTGGCAGTAGGTATAAGTATCAATGCATATCTGCACTATTACTTGTATCAGTTTACTGCAAACCACATGACATATTGATCATTGGGTTATTATGAATGAAATGATGCAATATTGGTATTGTTACATCACAATTATCTTAAAATTGGAGGAATTTAAGTTTTCAGGAGACATCGTTCAGGAAGGAGTATTTTGCTGCATAAGAGATAGTTTGGTATAGATCATCAGTGGGGTGTTTGTTTTTGAAAGTTCCATTTTAACATGCCTGGAAAATACAGTAATAATGGCAAGAAGGCTTGTATTCTGGCCTGGACTAAAAAAAAGCACCAATAAATATAGTATGTAAAGGTAAAAGAAGAGCAAGATCGACCATTATGAAGCTTTTGTCTTCAGCCAAAGGACTTTCAAGCAATGCAGTTCCAAAGCGTAAAATTGGAGATGGAAGGCGAAGAAAGACTTCACATGGTGCAGACACCTTTTTGAGGATAGAAATCCAGAAGAAACCTCAGTTAACAGCACTGGATGTGAAAAATCTGCATCCAGAGCTGCTTCAAAATGTTTCATTCTGAACAATGCAGGACTTCCTCCAGAAGGACTCAGGTTTTCCTTGCTGTGAAGCTCCCAAGAAACCACTCCTAACTGAAATTATGAAGAAGTAATGAATTGCGATTGCCAAGCAACATGTCTACCGGACCCCTGAATAGTGGAATAAAGTTATTTTCTGATGAAAGTAACTTTCAAGTGTTTCAGATGGGTTCTTTCATCATCCTCTGATTGACTTGATCCCAGGTTCAAGTTCCAACTGTAAACACCCGGAATCGGTCATGATTTGGGAATCTTTTTCTTGTGAAATGGGTAGGCCTAAAGTTGGCTTTTACTTCTTGCCCAAAAAACAAAACTTGAATAAAAAGTACTGGAGGAGCATATGTTGGACTTGTTCATACTCATGGCTGTGAAGTGTTTATGCAGGATAATCCTCCCTACCATCAAGTCTAAAAAGTGAAAAACTACCTCCAACAAAAGCAGATCAAAATGCTTGAGTAGCCTGGCAACTGTCCAGATTTAACTGAATGGAAAATTGCTGGCAGAAAATTAAGTATCTTGTGAAACAAAAGAAAACCCCAAATATGGACACCCTCACAAATCAGTTGGAGAAAGTTTGGTGCCAGGAGGTGCGCTTGGACTATTTCAGAAATTTAGTGTTTCCATGCTTAAACGCTTGCAAATGGTCATAAAAATAAGGGCAACATGACAAAGTATTAAAGTGTGTGTTGTTGTTAAATAAAAGTTGCTATTTAAGACCAAACGTTTGTATTTGAAGGAAAAATGAAGCAGGTCCCAAGTCATTTTGCGCCAGCTATATGCATACACTGGTAGCAAAAGTGTTAATATTTTAGAATAGTGTGTGCTTTTTAGGTTTTTCTTCGTTTGAAATTTTTGTCTGTAGATATCTTATATCCATATTTGATATATTTTGACCAAAATGTGGTTTATTTTCTATTATGGTTATATACATGTCAATCTGAGATATGATGACTCATATCATGCTTTTGTGTAACTCAAATTAGGTTATTTGATTCAAGAGAATGAGTTACTTTTAAGTTGACTCAAATCAGTAAGGAAAATGATTTCACAAGTAAATTTTGAAATTACTATGTATATAAATTTTTTTGAAGAACGATTTGCATTTCAACCAATTTTTTCAACAAAATTTCCTCTGACATTTCAGAATAAAACCTCTGCATTAGTGTGATCAAAATCTAAATTTATTGAATGACTTGACATGATGTTACCGCAAGTTGTGGCTTAACATTATCAGTGATTTGACCTGACTCAAAGCTGATTGTAAATCATATGAGCTCAAAGGTGTGATGACTCAGACTCTATTCCCTGGTTTATATCTTGTGCCCATCTTTAACACACTAATTTACACAAAAAAATTTGTTTCAGTTATGCTCCTTGGTGTCCAGCTTGCAAAGCAAATGAGCGTGATTATGAAGAGTTTTCAGAATGGAGTGAAGACCTGGGAATTAATGTAGCTATGGTTGACATTACTAAAGAAGCAGGTGAAGGATTAACTATTAAAATGATAAAAATAAGTGTATTTGTCAGAACGTTGGGCTTGCTGTGCAATGGTTATGCTGCTTGTTTTAGAGTAGGGATGGCTAACCGGTCAGAGACCAAGAGGCACATTTCTCTCTGTGTTAACACAAAGAGCCACATCATACACATGGGCACACATGAACATCACCCCATCTGTTGCTAAAGCTGTATGCACACAGCATGCGTCCTATGCGTTTTTTGAGCGCATGCGTCTGATTTCGTGACGTCATGTCCTTTTCTGATGCGTCTGGTATGGTCTGCGTTCAAGTAGAACCTGTTTCTATATTGGTGCATCAGACTCACTGCTCTGACTCACTTTTACTCGAACGCAGACCACACCAGACACATCAGAAAAGGACGTGATGTCACGAAATCAGACAGATGCACCCAAAAATCACACAGGACGCATGCTGTGTGTATCCAGCTTAACTCACACACATACCTTTGCTCAGCTAGATTTATTGTAAATATCACACACCAACATGTCAATGACAGAACTTTACAAGCCATGTATTGTTATACATATAATTTAATTGGATTATGTAAGAGCCACACGAAGCCAGGCAAAGAGTCGCATGCGGTTCGGGAGTCAAGACTTGACCACCCCTGTTTTAAAGTTAAGTGGTATTAAGTCAATACATGAATTATAATGGTTTTAGCTCATTTTGTTGCTTATGCCCAAGGATCAGCATAATTATTCTTTCGGGACTGCACTTTAATTACCCAAAGTTGTTTTGATATTACATCAACAAACTATATCTCAGCCCTGTGTTATTGTTTTGCCAACATTTGGAACATTAAATAAAAGCAATCGAAGATCAGATATGATTGAACAAAACTGTTAATGTAGTGAAGAATGACATTTACAAGTAGATTGAATCAGATGTTCCCATCATTTGAAAAACACGAAGAATTTTCATGAACCCCAGTTACCCTATCTATTCAGTTGTAAGCTGCCTGAGATGGTGTTAAAAAATTAATGTAAGCCGCACTTGAACATAGGTTACCTAAACTTCTGAGATACTTTCGCATACTAGCACGTGTTGCATATTGGCAACCCTGGTAATGATGCTTAAACCAGTACAACTGCCTTCTGTTCATCATCCCTCCTGTGATGGATGTGCATGTGATGCTGAAGATAATCGAATGCAAAATGAGAGTTTGGTTGGAAAAAACGTAGCCAAGGAAAGATGGAGTGTCATCTATGCGTTTTGATAAGCTAAAGAAATAAAAAATGTAAGCCACCCTTGATTATAAGCCGCACAAAATGATGATAATCAAATAAATATGGTACCTAACAAATTTCTTTTGTGCAAAGTNTTGTTTGCCTTTCAATTTCCAGTCATCTTGACCTCTCACTTTTTACATCTGTATCTTTAATAGTTCATGGTTTTGGTCTTCATACTTTTCCCATTATAAACAGTTTTTAAAGAGATGATTTCTTACCACATGTAGATTTCTTAAATCAATTAGCAAGTATTTATGGTGTGTTCTGACAGATATATAAGAAACAAGAGTTTATGGCAAAAAGTTGAGTTTCTCTGAAAAAAACACTTCAGAGCTCTGGTTTTTACTAAATGTTTTTTCTCTTCAACCATTACATCAATACCTCAAGATATCCTGCTTAGCTAATCACCTGCAGCTCAAATTATATTCTGTCCCTTGGAAAGGACAATAGTTATTGCGTGTTTGTTTGGGCGGCGATTAGCTCAGTGGTAGAGTCCCAATTGGAAAGGTTAGATGTTAAATCCATGGCCACTGAGTGACCCGCCATAGTGCTCCTTGGGCAAGAGTGTCTACTGCAAACACCCTGACAAAAAGTGTTATTCAGGCTTCGGCCGGCTGCCAATTAAATAAATCCATCACTCTATTATGTGCTTGTTGGAACCAAAGAATTGCAGTTCAATTTAAGTAGATAAATTGTCGTACTGAAATGAAGTTCACAGTTGTACAATATTTTTTCACACTGTAACACGCAGCTTTCACCTGTGGTAAAAAGTTCAAATATATTTTTGTCAGTTTTATTTATGTCTTTGGCTCAGACTCATGGTCCATATCAAAGCCCTAAGTTAGTCAAACAACACAAAAATGCTTACTGCTTAGTCTTAACGCATCTCAGTGTGACTTGATTTTGATGATTTCTGTCAAAAAACAACCTCAGCAAAAATCAGAAATTGGTGCTTTGGCAAATCACACCTTGCATCTCACTGCATCAAGCTGACATAGTGACTTGCCCATCAGATCATTGAAAACCTATAATTTATTCTGATCATTTTAGATAAGGTTAGTGATAAAACTCATCAACTGTGTCGTAATAAAATGGCAGTTTGGTCATATAATTTTACCTTCACCTAAGCCAACCAATTTAATCCCTATTTCTCAAAGCAGTTTAGCATACCTGATCACATAGAAGTAGTTTCATATCATTTTCTGGATGATGCAGTGAGCACAAAACAAACGGCAAAGTAGACTATCTTTTCCACAAAACATCAGGAAGACAATTCATCTTATCGTTTGCATCTTTGATGTAATCTGCTCTTGGTACACACTGTTTTGTTTTGTGGTGTATAGCAGCATTGGCTATCAAATATTTCTGTACGTAACAGTTTACAGATTTGAACCTCATGCTTATCCTCAAGTACTAGAATAATAATGCAGAGGAAACTATGCTTTATCATTTGCTTTAAGGTCTTTGAGATGATATTTTGGAGTTTGTGCAGTATGCCAGTTATACAGTGACAGTATGTCCCAAGTTAAAAACATTTACCGGTATTTCAATTTTTAACATGACATTTTCCTGAGCAATCATTGAAGATTTTCAGTTCATGTAAAATTTGAACTGTGGTAAAAGATGCAGACCAGCAGGTACTGAGTGATTGGGTTTACTGTTTCCAGATTTTGTTAGGTTTTCAAAATATGTGTTGCATTTCATTTGCACCATGTGATATCAATATGATCAAATGGGATTTTTTCAACAGTGATTTGTGTAGTCTTTAATGCCTTTCTTTTTCTCATGTTTGCTGACTTTAATCAAGAACTATCTCAAGCTACTTGGAAATCTGTTATCTGTTACCTTAGCCAGTTTCAAGTGCATGTTGCACTTACTGTTAAATATGTAAGCACTGTTTTGTATTGTTTGTTGTGTCTTGTTACATGTGTATGCTTAATCGTATAAATCTATGGTGTTTAATATACACAGGATTGAGTGGACGGTTCATGGTAACTGCTCTTCCAACCTTTTACTAGTAAGTAAACGTAAATCAATATTGTGGAAACTGAGTTAGTGTGGCCTATTGTTCATTGCACATTGACAAGTTTGACTTCTTTTTGCACTGTGCACTGCCTGCAGTGGTCGAAATGGAGAATTTAGAAGATACAGTGGTCAAAGAAATGCAGATGCTATGCATGAGTATGTTGATTCCAAATTGTGGCAAGATGCAGAACCTGTGTGGTGGGTGCGCCACCCTGACTCCATTCTGTAAGTTACTCGTAAGTTTTTACATTTTGTTTGAGTCAGTTACAATGCACAAGGGAGCTTCTAACAGTCTGCAGGTAATGAAACCATCAGATAATTTTCATTAATGTCACAATGATACTTGTTTAGCTTTACAAGGAGTGACATGGCTGTCTGGGCAGGCGTTTTGCTATATACGTTTTGCATGACATTATTTTGTGGGTAAAGGTATTGTTTTATGAAGACGCTAGCACCAGGTTTGTCATTGATAAAATACGTCTTTTGTTTTTTTCAGTTTTGGGCATATTAAAACCAGTATCTTTGCAGGACTGATAGTTGAACATTGACTGTCAGTAGAATGTTAACACACAACGGCTTGGAATTTTTTTAAATCAGCAAAATGTCATCTGCTGCACCTGTGGGTTTTCCATAGTCGTATTTTTTTAATGAAATAGCAGAAAGGTAATAGCACTTTCCAGAAATGTTGGAATCGGCAACCCACTGAGTTTTGTTGATCACTGGGAATATGTTGCTGTGATTCTTCGAACTACGAATACCTTGGCTCATCAGTGAAATGCTGTTGCAGTAATAGCATTTTGTGCAAATTCATTTTGCGTTGTGAGTTCTACCTGCATAACAACTGGTGTGAACAAAGCAGGCTAAAAATTTTTTGCTAAAAAGTTGCAGAAAAGTGCCATGGTCCTGCTTATTAAAATGGCACTCTGGCACTTTGTTGATGCCACTACTTGATTGCTTCTGTGATGTTTCTATGAGACATTTGGTGCCAAGTCTGCCATTGGCACCGTGGCATTTTCATGCTAGCTTTGCATTGCTGCCAATCCGTTGCTGTGGCCATGGTTGTGTAGTGGTTTTCTATGTGGTATGGTACCATGGTTATTGATTGTGTTTTTACGAAACTGGGACATGTGAGTCATTTTTTAAATTTGAATCTTTTATAAACAACTTTAAAATGATACACTCAGAATTAAAAGCAATCAATGAAAGAAATATAATTCCTACTGTATTTTAAAAAATGCCCATGCAGTCCAACAGGTACAAAACAAGATTGACCTTCAACGAGTGGTTGGGTATCAGTTGATAAACGGCACCAAAGTGGCAGTGAAGCAAGTGGCACCAAAGTGTCCCAAAGCCTATAGGTGCCACCAAATTTTTGTCATTGCTAAAAAGAGTTCCTCCTGTTGGTTGGAGCATTGCTTTGTCAATAAAAACTGAATAACGTTGACGTGGTCTATGTTTTTGTTTGTTTTTATGTGCACTGATTGCTTTGCAGGATGACTCTGATGTCGTGGCTATTCAAAACATCTATCGTTATGAAGGCAAGTGCCAATTTTTCTTGGACATCTTTGTTTAACGAAGTAATTTGTTTAGTTTGATTTTCCATTTAAGAGTAGTCATTCGTCGAAGCGCAGTTGTGTTTTCATAGATTCACGCAAGGCACATATTTGTGTGTAGGGTGTGCACGATAAACTTACGGAAGATTACGGCTTGTCGACGTGGATGTCTTACGTAGTGTTCGGCGCTGGAACCGTTGTAACTGGCTTAGTTCTCGGACTGGTAAGTTATGAAGTGTTTCACTGTTGACTACCATTGTCTGAAAGTGTAATTCCTCTCCCAGCCGCAAAACCAAAGATTGTACCGCACCAGCAGATGCCTTTTCCCGCATCCTCCCTACATTTTTTCATTCCTCTGTGCTCCATGCCTACTTTGTGTCTCTTATGCGAAATATATTACAACATTGTAGACTGCACAACTTAACGCTCCCTTACTGTTTTATTTGAAATATCAGAATATCCAAAACGCTATTTTCTTACAAGCAACTACCCTTTGCTTGAAACTGGGACATGAGAGACGTACATTTGATCGTTTGCTTGTAATATATTAAAAATTCTTGAAAAACATCTGCGAGTGCATTAGTTTGCCTAATCTGTAAAAAATACAGATAACTGAAGCCTTGTGTATTGCTGTGTATCAAGAAAGCAGCCCCAATCACTTGCTCTTCTCCCGCAACTTAATATTCGTTTCGTGCTAAATTCATCGTTTGCTCCTTACCCGGTTGTTGCTTCAGTATTTCTGCTGGTAGTCAGCCTCGTCCTGGGTTGTGCTTTCGTAGTTGTCCGTACTTTGGGCTAAATTTATTGTGATTTGCAGTAGCACTGCATAATACTGTTGTGATCGGAAAGCCCGAGCGGCAAGTGCGCAAAGCCTCACATTGTGGCAGCAAGCAACAATAGAAATCACATGCCATGATCACTCTATTATTACTTGTTCGCGCCACATATATATTGGTGTTATTCTTCGCGCACATCCCGTTCGTGGTGAATCACACATTCAATGCAACGCCAACGGAGAGGTTGGAACAATACACTTAGCACAAAGTTCATTGGGCGCTATGACACGAACCAGCAAGATTGATTGCAAACTTCGACATTTGTGTATTAATGCAACTTGTACTGGAAATGCGTTAAGCGCTGCGGTTGTGCGGATCGCAGTGCATTCCCTTTATTTTCGATCTCTGCTCGTGTGTTTGCAGGTGCTTGTGTGCATTGTGGATTGCATATCTCCGTCAAAGGAATTCAAGAAACCTGCTCAGCCGCAAGGTAAAAGGACTTAGTGGTTAGATCAGCATGAGCAAAACGTTACTCTTACCAAGTGTCCTGAGATTCTAGAATCTAGATTGCCGTACATGACAGCAATGACACGACATGCATAAGTTTGAAGTTCACTGGTCGCTTACATTTCCATTATCGTTTTTTCTAGCAAGTTCTTCCAGGACTCGAGAAGAAGCTCAGCCTGAGGAAGAAAAGACTTCAGCCGAAGAAGAGAAACAAGCCACAGAGACTGAGGAGGAAGCAGAAGATGATGGGGCGTCGTCCAGCGTAGCGGAAGATGAGCAAGACGACTCAGGGTCACAGGTTCGTGCGGTGTTCAGTTTGTAATGGAGTGAAGGCAAAAATGTGTGGTGATATTTAACCAGGCACTCGATGCATGGTTTTGAGGTTTACTAGGACAGCTGCAAAAGCGGTTTTCGTTTCATTCTTTGCAAAGTGTTCAGTAAGGGGATTTTACTTAAAAAGCTGGTTTTCGTAGTAAAGTACGTAATCACCTGATTCCGGATGACATGTATCGAAAACGTTTGCGTTCGTATGCCTATGTGCTTGCCTTTGTGCAGTGGTTTTCATTCTTTTTTGTACCGCGACCCATTACAGCAACCCACTATAACCCAAAGACCCCAGACAAAACTCGAATAAAGCAAGTATAATGCAGCTGTGTACATAAAATACCTGCTTGCGACCCTTCTAAAATGGTTCACGACTCCCAGGTTGAAAACTACTGCCTTAGTGGAACAAGGTTATTTTATCGGTCAAAATATCCCCAAGCGTTTGCAGCTTCGCCCAAAAATGTCTTAACCAATTGTCCGAATGTTTTTGCCCAATTTTTCCAGTACTTTCCGCTTCTTCCGGTAAAAAGTCATGAACCAGTTTTGAGAAATCTGCCCAAATTATGTCGTGTAGTCCTAAATTTACTATACTGCACGCTTGTCTAAATAGAAATCAACCATACTTTAGTTTCAACATTTAAACGCTTTGGGAAGGAATTTACGAAACTTCGAAAAAGACACCTTATACGATTTATCTGGGTTTTACCGAGTTTCGCCCGTTTATGCAAATGTTTGGGATACAGAAGGCTGACCTTTTCTGTATCCCATGTCGGTCGCAAAGCCGGTCACAGGCCACAGTAGCAAATAAATTTATAAACGCACTTGCAAGTTGCAACATCCAGTCACCTAGCATGACCAGCCATGGCTGTGAGCAGTTACGCTTGGACATTTGTGCTTTGATGTAAAACAGCTGAACGCAGGAAAGGGATGCATTTGCTATTGAACTCATAAGATTTTGATATATTCAATCTAACGTCACTCCCCGGTGTTACATCTCAAATTTGTTGCTGTCATCCACGTATTGTAAAAACTCTTCCAGACTGTGTGCCATAAATTCATGGTATCGAGACGTCTTGCTGCGGTTATACTTTTTGTCACCGATATGATCCAAATGAGAATATAGCTTGTGTGATGGATCGCGTGTAACGATGCTGGCAACTGCTGCCAAAACGGTTAAAAACTTCGCTGATCCCAAGCCGCAAAAACGTGCTTTCATTTTCGGGACTATTGCGTTTGCTGCTCTCTACGCTCTTGTCGAAGCTGGCTTCGATCAAGGAACAGCTTCAACGACCTTCGCCACAGAAATACGATTGAGCGTCGTTTGCGTAGTTGTTACCGAAGCACTATTATTGTCGGTTGCGGTACTTGCACGGTATGAACACTACGCAGAAGTCGCAGGCCTCCGCTCGCGCATCTCAAACGTCGTCGCGAGCATCGCAAGAATGGGAGACCATACGCGACTTCGAGGTGGCCGACGCCGAAAAGGA
>JGI24021J15306_10005724_pt1 | contig 14799 bp, 7 predicted proteins | sample Ectturendosymbi1_FD_15306 | JGI IMG/M metagenome (IMG submission 15306)
TTCGCTAACGATTGGCTTACTGCATGCGATGGCTTTTATGACGCTTCTGCTTGTTGGCTGAGTCATATGAAACAATAAACCATTACCTACTTCCCTACGTCCCTTTTTCCCTACAATTAGAGTTGCCCTTGTTGCATCACAGGTGGCGTATTAATAAGTTTTCGAATTTAAGATCCCCAGGCGTATCCATAGCCACTGCCATTAAAAAAACTTCTGAATCACTGCAGAGCAACATATAATAAGATCTGAAGCAAGTCATATATGTTTTTCAAAATAAAGTAAGAACTGATCTATCTATGAGCAAATATGCCGAATGGGATCCTCAACAACTGTTAGTGTTTTGCCTTTTGGGGCACCTTTTTGAGTGTGCCTCAGGCCCCTAAATTCTAATATCCACCCCTTTCTTTGATGGTGAATTTTCAACCCTTGTTCACATACAAACAAACGTCAAGGAATAGACCGGACTTTGATAATGACATGAGATTTAGTTCTCACCAAGACATCCCCAGGTGTTTCAAGACTACTGATGACTAAGTAGTTGCACAGATGCAAGCTGAGTTGTCCTAGTGATTGGCAATTAGCATAGAGGTGGCCAAACCTGCTTTGTATACTTGTATGAGCCACATCAATATCATAAAACCCGATTTACAAACAACTGCATTGTAAAAATCTAAAAACACGAATTTATTTGCAATCTACCCTTCTGAATCTGTGAAATCATTGATTCTTTTTGGAACGTCTTGCAAAAGTACTGTAATACTGTACAGCACGCTAGCCACCACAATATCATTTTACAATAGTTCTACACTTTGTAATAGAAATAAAAAATAAACAACAAATATAATTTTTGAGAAAGTTCAAACAAAAAAATGCATAAGAACGTNAATACAATGAATCCAACATGTGTGAATAATTGTGTTTCTTGTCTTGTCGGTTGCTTTTTAAACATCTTTTAGAGTTGAACGTAATGTCTGAGGCCAAGTGCTTACGTAATACTATTGAATGGGGTTGCGAGATCAAAAGTTAAAGGTTTGGGAACCACTGGTCTAAAGGGACCTTTGAAGCACCAGCTGATTGGTTCCTTGCTTGCAGTTTCAACCAAGGCCTCTTAGATAGTATCTCTTTGTTCAATGGTCCATGTCAATGCCATTTTTGCATTATGTGTCAACAAAAAAGTGTATGGTATCAAATCTGAAACTTTTACAGTTCTAACCCTCTTGTCATATAAGCAATCAACTTAATCCTTATTCCTTGTCTGAACATTCTAATAAAGGGTGACATTCATGTAAAACATCAACTCCTTGGAAATTTTTTGCCAATTGTAGTCTTGTGCTCTATATAAAATTAGGAAAAGTCTCAGGTGTTCATTGAGTTAGCTTTGTTACAAGTGAAGTTACTCGGCTTTGAAAATTGCTTCTGTTAAAATGACTACCTTGGCAGTTCTAGTTTTAAAGGTTTTTGAAGCTCTAGGATTCATGGATTGATACAAGAGTCAAAAGCTTGCTATCATTCATCATCCATTGTTGACAGTATTAACACTGCATGGAAAGTATAATTTTAGATATTTATGAAAGGGTTGTTGTAAGACCATAATATGAATTAGTATTATGCATCAAAACCAAAATAATGTACAAAGGTTGATGTGGTAACCAAGATCTACTGATCACAAATCAATTTTTTAAACAACATTGTAATGTTTGGACTTGTCTTACTTGTCATGAGGGGATTGCAACAAAGGCTACTCTGAGCAAAGCAAACAATGGAGTGAATCACAAGTTTCCTGTTGTGGTTGAGTGTTACTATGAGTTCTGAGTTTTTGTTTGTTTTTGAATTATAATTCTTGAAAATAAATTTTACATCTTTATTAAACAAGTTACAAATGTGGGGATGCAGCATATGAACAAGGTTAATAACTCTGTTAAGCCATTAACCCTAGTTTTATATTTAAATATTGTTCAGATGTTTGCCTAAGGTGGGTCATTGTTATGTTACATGGTTAGCAATTTTTGAAATTCTACTTTTTTGGACACAGTTGTTATGATGCTGGTATATTGGAATGAGATCTGTTAGTTTTGTTCAACACATAAAACTGCATACTAATGGAAAAGTGTCTCATCCATGTATGGTGCTAGCAGATGTTGATGGAGATGGATATAATGAACTTGTTGTTGCAGATTCATGTGAGTGATGTGCCATCAGTATTGCTAAATTTTCTGTCTAATTTTTTTATACACCAATAAATTTATAAAAATTATGCTGTGCGAGTGAGAAACATCACTTCCACTTCCTAAAAATGTTGTTCCCATTGTATCTTTTCCTTATTCAAAGTATTCTTTCTTATCTAAATTTATCTTGCTTCAGTTTTTCCCATTTTTGTTTTAACAAATCCATTTAAATGTTATTTTGTATAAATTTGTCCTCTGAAACGTGCTTTCATTTCATAGCATTTTCAGAAAATGGATGCTGTTAAGTGTTAATTTCTCTTGATGAATTAAACCCACCCTTTCAACCTACAACGGACCTCAAATCTCATAATTATTCCAAACTAGCTAATAAGTCCTGAAAGTATGGAATGCTTAGTACAAATCAAAATTGTGTTAGTCACAGAGAAATACTACCTATTTTTCTAGAGCTACTCCAGTTTTTCTTTCAAGCATGAAAACATTAGAAAACACTGTTTCCTTCTGATTTCTGTTTTCATTCTGGGCATGCAGTGAAAAGTTGGAACAGTGTAGCTAGTTTGGCTTCATTTGATTGATAAAGATCTAATGGAAACCATAGAATTAGGTCATAAGCTTGATACTACAATTATGGATAAGTTTAGAAATGCAAAATTGCTTGTTGTTTGACAAGGAGTTCGCAAACAGATCCATGCAAACAATCATATTTTTCATTTTAGTTAAATGCTTGATTCTCAAATAGTTTTAGGTAAGTTGTATTAATGTTGTAACTTTCCCATCTTGGTGTATAAAACTTTTGCTTTTGGTTTTGTTATCTCAAACCTGGACAACACCGTTGTTTAACAAAATGAAGCCAAGTTGATGTTTTGTGCTCTCCTTGCAAGTCTTTAGTGACTTCTGACCACAGATGATTATCATAATTGTCTGTTGTTTTTTGTTTTAAGGTGGAACTGTATATGTGTTCAAGGGACGGTTACTGAAGCCTTGGCAAGTTATTAGTGATCTTGGCGATATATCTTGCATTGCTGTTGGGGATGTATTCAATAAAAGTTGCAATGTGATTATGGTATTTGCAGTTGATGGTTGTTGCTCAGTTATTGAATTCAAAAAAAAGTGAGCATATACAGGTGTTGAGAATGATTTTTCAAGTTTTTAAAATTATTGTATTTATTTTAAATCCTTAAACCAGTTCAGCCATACTTTTTATGTCATGATTTTAATTTGTATATAAGAATTTGATGTAGGCTTGTATTCTTAAGAAATGATGATAGTTGACGAGATACAAGCCTATGNTATTTTCTGTTTNCAGATGCAAAAAGAAACTGTATTTTCACATTCTCTACTGTTTACAGATTTGTTTTGGTTATTTATNGCACATTGTTTGTTTTTTTTATACTTCCTTTTGTACCCTTTCGGAGTGTCACAAGTGGTCTATGGCATCCATCTTGCTTTGCTTGCACTGTGGGCTACATAGCTGCTTTTGCTGTAGTCGTGGTCAGTCAATAGGAGCACCACACACGAACCATTTCTTTGCACCCATCCATCATTGCCAATGCAAGGCTAGACAAGTCGCAAGTCCCATTTTTCAAACCTAAGGTATGACTCAACCTGGATTCAAACCCAGCCTCCCAGCTTTGGTGGTGCTTGCTCATTGCTTAACCAATTGACCACTTAGATGGTTTGCGCATTTTTTGCTTTGCTATTTCTTGTTTACTGTCACCTGTGTTTCTGCCTGTTAATTCTTACACATTGCAAGAAGTTTTCAAGTTTCACACCTAAAAAGATAACACATTACAACTTTTTCAAAATCAAATGATTAAAAATTTTCTAAAACCCCTTTAAATTTTCTGAAGCCTGCTATCTTGCGCCAGCCAGCTATCAAGCATTCTTAGCTTGTCATAGTGATTGCATATAAAAGATTGTCTAAAAGTTTGTTTAGCTCAGCATTAGTGATACAAGTTTGCATTTAAAAAACTTATTTCTAGAACAAATATACTTGTGATGAACCATTAAATCTCAGTACATTACATACTTAAAAATGGCTAATTATAATCTGGTTATGGTATAAGCTCCACTAGGAGAGAATTTTAGGGAAATGCTTTGAAATAGGCTCAAAAAAGCAAGCACTTTAGCACAAGAAGGAAAGCGGAAGAGAGTGCTTCAATTTAGTGTAATGCCTTGTGCTTAGATAGCCACTTCCAAAATTAAACATTTAAAAATGGTCTTTGGATGAATGTATTTTTCACAAATACGTTTGAATGAAGTCAGGTCTGTAGCAGTATAAGGTTGTGGGATATGCCATTTTTTGCATTGATTTACATATATAAATATAATTTGCCATGCTTTCTTTCACTCCATTGCTCAGAACTTCCCTTTTTTGTCATTGCAAAAATCTTCTATTGTGCTTTTTTATATTAGCCTGTTTCTTGCCACCTGATTCTGTGTAGTTTTGTATGTTCTTGTTGAGTAAATATTGAAAAGAAAATAATTCATTATAATTGGGAAAGTTCAAGCAAATTAGACTAACTAACCGTGAGTTAAAGTGAATTTAGAAAAGTGGGCCTTTACTTCTTCAGATTATATCAGTGGTCATTATTGGTGATTTCAGGTAAAATAAACTATATATGTATTAACTGCATTTAATTGATTTCATTAAAAAGTGCTGGAGAAAAACCAGGGGATCCAATGGTCAGAAGTGAACAACTGTTTGCCAACGTCTCTAGTGTTCTTATTGGAGACATAGATGAAGATGGAAAATATGAACTAGTATGTTGTCATAGCGATCAGCATGTAGCTGCTTTCAGGTAAGAATGGGATCTCTTTTGTTATTTTGAGACTGCAGCAGCCTTTCTCCTTTGCAGATGCCAAAATTTTGTTTGAGAATCACTCAGAAATTTGGTATACGTTTAGCAGGTTATGGCGGAATGTCAGTGAGATGGAAAGATTTCCTTAAAATTTCCTGATGCTGGCCAGTCTCCAGGGAAAAATTTTCCCAAGAAGTAAATTGAAAAAATGCTAATAGCAAACAAATGATCCTCACAGTGTTTCAAAATATTTGTTAGTTGTCCACTACAGCCTGCTACAGAACCTAGGAAAGGTTGTAATCACATCATATTTACTTCATTGAACCCTGCCTATTGTTCGCTGATTTTTTACCTGTAGGGCGGTGCATGGATCGATCACTAGTTACATGTTATTGATCACCCCTGTGTGTTTATGTGCTTAGGTGGAATGAAACGTACAAGAGATTCAGTTTGTTGCAACGATGGAAACTGGATAACTTAGCAGGAAACGTTACGCTTCACTACAGTTGTGAAAGTGGACGCCCGGCTATAATGGTTTCACAGCCTGGTTGCTCCTACTCTGTACTTCTGCTGAGCTGGGTGAGTTGACTTTATCGCATATGATAAATGTCCATCCTCGCTTTCAAACAGCGGCAAGTTTAAAACACATAATTCGTCGAGTTTGCTGACGCTGTGCTTCATACACTGAAGGAAATTTTATTGGTGCTCGAGCGAACCATTTCAAGCTAACCTTTGCAATAATCCGAAACGAAATTTGGTGCGGTTTCGTCTGCTACATGCACATATGTTTCACGAAAATGATGGTTGGTCGTCATTTACTGGATATCTTTATGAACGTCCTAATTTTGATTCAAAATCTGCACGAGTTTTGAGCGTACTAATATGTCTCATGCCAAGATGATGTTTGCCTCCAATGAAATGCAAGACAGGAAATTCCTGCTCGACCGTACCCCAAATCTGATTAAAGTTGTTACTAAATTACGCATTTTACTGGTAAAAGAAAATGATGATTTGAAATATCACTATCCATTGGCGCGAGAAATTGCGTGTGTTATGCCTTGTGGTTACAATTTGTTGTTATTCTGATAACAATTGAATATTGATAACTGTCACAGAATCTTAGTACTGCATCAAGGATGCAAAGCAGCATCGCAAACACTTATTTTGCATTGTTCGATCTTACATTTTAAAATGCTAACCAAGGAAAATTGAAATGCTAAATGGTTTCAGGGGACATTTGCTTACGCAAATCAGAGTCGTTGTATGAAAATTTTCACTGTTTCGGGCGAATACTTCCGAAAGTGAACACAATGTTCGACTGCGTAACGCTAAAACCACACTTGAATGTCTGCGGTTGAAAAAAGTGCGGCCTTGCGGAAATTAGTTACCGGTTTATTTCAACGACGGAGAGGAGGCTTTGGGAATGTGCTTACCTGGAATGAAGGGAATAAGTTTGTAACGATTTTATTGCAGTTCGTCCAAATACTTGACTTTGCCGATTTCTAGGTTGCAATATAGTCGATTTGGATGAGCTGCTTGTGAGACATATTTTTCTGATCCATTTTTTGAAATGAAGCGCTAAAAACATTGAAATGCGACTTTAAAGCTGCTGTAGATTTTGATTAAAACCAATCCTTGCCGATATCGCTTTGCATTTTATCGTTAGATGCGATTAATTCACGGCAGGTTTACGCACGCAGGCTAATACCGACGGAAGCACGCTTCATGAACATGGCAGTGAAGAGAAATTTGTGCGGCACACCCAGCTTACGAGGTGCATAAGCTGTGTAAAACTTTATAGACTGTGTGAAAGAATATCGTGGATTGGGTAAATTAATGAAATATGAATCAATTGAAAAAGCTTTGTCTTACCCAGCGTCTTCTTTTCTTTCATTTCTTTGCGTAGTTATACACCTCAAGCTGAACGGTGTAAGGTGCGCTTACAGAGTTTGCAGTAGAAAGCCATCCAAAGTTTACTTTTTAAGTAGTTTTCTGTTTTTTGGGGGAAAGTTTTGTAATTTAAGCATCGACCATAATTTCCAACGTTTACTGTTTATGACAGAGGGTGCTTTTTGTTTTCGGGCTTTTACTATCGCATATTTTTCGATTGATGTCGGTACTGGATGAAGCAAGGTAAAATGCAAGTATTACTCTCTAATCTCGTGAGGAAATTTGAAGGTGGCGACCATTTCTGTTTTGTTTAACAGTCGTTCAAGATTGCAAAATCCTGATATATCGTGCCAGATCCTTGGTAACATAAAAAAGAGTCGCGAAAGCGAGGCCGGTTACTTCGCTCTGTGCACTCTTGACGGGACTTTGAAGTTAATGGAAGAAGACAATCATTTGTGGGCATTGCAGGTGAGCAGCTATGACGTGGAAGTGGCCATAAGCAGCCACCGCGGCACCAGCACGGTTGGTTGTACTTGGCAGTACAAGAAAACTCGCCTTGGTGAGATTTTCCATGGCGAGTAACTGATCCACTTTGACGCTGTTGTGGCAAGACCGGTGCAATTTATTTAAATAGAATTGTGAGTTTACTGAAAGCAAACAGTGTTTTCGTTGTTACATCTATGCTTAAACGAAAGAGTTATTAAAATCGGTTTTCGTGGACTTGGGGAGCCGAGTCTATTCTGAAAGCAATCTCTAACCTGTTTTACGAAAATGAGCATGAAATGACCCATATTTCGAAAGGAAATCAACGCGCTTCTTTTGTGGTCAGGTCGATCATCAGCTTTTCGCGTTGATGAAGTTGGACGTCCTCGGCGACCACAGAGAAGAAGTAATCGTTTGTGCGAGAGACGGTCAGACCTACATCGTCGACCACGACAGAAATGTTGTGAGATATCATTTCCCCGATAACGTGCAAGTGAGACGGCAGTAGATCTTCAGCCGCTGAGGTTCTCCGATATCGCCTTTACTGAAGCGGGCAGTCCTTGCGAGCCGACAGATTATTATCAAATTCTCGCGCTTTTCCTCTCCGCGCTGCAAACCTGCCGTGGCAAGGTTGCAAGATGAGTTCCCTCTGAAAAAAAAAAAGTTTAACAGTATTGCACTTTTTTGTAAGCGCAAAACGCGCTGCTAAGTCGCAGGTTCAACCGGAAGGATATGAATTTTTTCCCCACCGCCAGACGCGCGTTTTCTAAGCGCTGCGATCGCGCAACTCGTTTCTGTTCAGTTTTGACAGCGACGATCTCCACCAAAATTTACGTCAATGTGCCATTTAATCTATTGTGTTTGAAAAATTTTTGGCGCCTTGCCTTTCTTTTGCCAACCACTTTGCGGCATCTCACAGAGGGGGACCCCGTGTCTTTTTGAAGGCATTCTGCGCCGGCCAGTACGCGATCGACGGCTCCAACAACCTTCCGTGCATGGTTTATGCTGATTTCCACAAGCAGCTCTGGCTGTTTTACGACGTGCGGCTTCCTTTTCTGGCCACGCCGGATTTACTGAGTCTGGCAAACAGCGACGAAGAGATGGTTGCGCTCTTTGAAAAGCTCAACGCAGTGACTGACCAGGTGAACATTTCGAGGAACTAATGCGTCGATTCGAAGCTGTTTCTTCGTGCTGAATGTTACACGTTAGGGCCGCGATTCCCGATGCCTTCTTGGGCCGCGCTGCCAACAAAACCTTTATGTTGTTGTTGCACACCTGCTCAGTGAATTTCACTCGACAGACAGAAATTATTGAGGCATCGTTTACACGAATATGCTTTATAGTTTAAAACTCTGTCAGGTTTACCTTTTTGAAACCCTCTATAATTCCATCAAAATAATTTACGCGGACGTTTTCACCCCTTGCAATATTTTCTGGGAACGCCCATGCGGTTCCGTAGCCAGCTTTTAAGGTTTGGGGGGGATAAACATTTTTAGTGGGGAAAGATTTTTGTTTTGTGGGCACATCAAAATTTAAGGGGACTGCCCCCGAATGCCCCACCGCGGCTACGGGCCTGCGCCCATATCCACGTATGGTTCTGGGAAGTTAGTTAAATTAAACAATCAGTGTTTTTCTTTTTTCAAGGAAAAACGAAGTTTACTACGCAAGTGCATATATATTAGTCAGCATAAGAGCCCAGTGGTCGATGCTGATGAAGCTAACAATCCTGCCGATGATCCCGAAAAGGCTGCAGACGGTTGAGCGACAAACGATGCAAGACACAGCTGGCGATCTTGACAAGCTGGCAAAGGAAAGCCTTCTTACTGCTGTGCAATTTTGTGGAGAGATGATGCCTATTTCCTGCGAGATAGGCAATGACACGAGTTGTTTGCCAAAGTCACGTGCGAGGTTGACTCAGATCGGAACATATTAGAACTATTTTCAGGGCGGAAGGTTTCAACGGGCACAGGTTTCGGCTTTGCCGTCTCATACCGTGACGTCTTGTAGTTAACAGGAATTGAGCTTCCCGAATATTAGCTTTGGGGACGTTTTGACAAAATTTAACCGTCGCTTGTACTTTCCTAATTGGATGGTCATTTCAGGTCAAGTAAGACTTCGTTTAGTCGGGTTAATGGAAAGCGACACCTTCTACTTTCGTTTTGAAATACATTTTACGACTTGCAAAAAAAACTGTCTGCGAGGTCGTAGCACCATTTTTTCTCCAGCACGGTATGAAGCCATGCTTCCAAGGTAAGGTGGATTGCAGCGCGTACGACGGAGGTGCCAGTCTGATTCTCGTTTAGTGTCACAACATTTCACGAAGAACTTTGCCAAGAGCTAATTTTAAATACGACAGAAAACATCAATATTCAGGAATTGCGGATCAGAGAATTCTCCAGAAAGAAGGGGGAGTAAGGCAGGACCGTGGCCAGGGTTTTGTTGATACGGAGGGCACATTCATCGAAAGAATAAATACAGGTCATCGCTTGTTTTCCATTGGGCGCATTTGCTGTGTTGTTAAATAGCGCATTTCATTATGGCTTCATTTCGGCTGTGGCTTTTATCTTGCTGAGTCATCTTCCAAATTGCGGTTTTCCCTGCCCTGCTTGCAAGGCGGTCCATAATTCGGAAGCCACAATAAATTGCGACCAACGTACAGGTGGTTGTGGCCGATGTTAGCCACAGTTTTCGGACGCCCATAATCAATATAGCCACAATTTTTAAGTGCCACGTAAACACAGTGACTACGCACTCCCCACTGGGGATAGCACAGTGGGTGAATGTCCAATATCAAGAAAATTAGTATTTGGTTGTAGCGTGTGTTTTGACGCATCGACGGTACACTACTAAGGGAATAATGCATTGCTGTGTTCAGGGGTGCAGGCGCACACCCAAGAGTCTTGATTTGTTTCAAAATTGGGCACAGAAGTTTCAATATTTGTTAACAATATTAAGAAATAATACACTTTTGTTTTTGATTGTATAAATACAATTTTATGTCATAGAAAACATTAAATAAATATAAAAGCAACAAACTCTTCAGTAACTTCGTTTTATCGTTTGTGAGAGTTGATGAGTAACTGTCTCACTTGAAATTTTGGCCAAAAATGATGTTAAGTGCATTTAATTTATGTGCTTTATTAATTGACGTAGGGCACCAACTTCATATTAGTACAGTCCAAGTCCGGTCAAATTCAGGAAAGCTTTTGTTTTTCATTGTAATTACAGTGTTTGAATGAACCCATTTTGCCATACCGTATGTTGCATATATGTTCAATTGAACAGTGTCGTGAGACTCATGGAACAGTCATGATTTGATACATTTCACTTCTCACATGGCATTGATACACATTTCACTTCTCACATGGCATTGATATTTTGCACTAATTGTACCAACAAACATTTCGAATTATGATAACAGCGGCCGAGACTGCACGCAACGTTCGGGTGATCGTAGAGACGATTATTACGTCACACACGAGCATAGCATATCACCTTGAGCAAACGCTCAAAACACGCCGCCGCAGCACGGTTTCAGTTTATTGATCAGTATTGAGTGTGCGTGTGTAGAGCATTACCCCTGAGTGTACTGCACTCGGTAAGATGTCTGAAAGGCATTACCTTCCAATTTGAGTGACTGCTTATGGACCAGTAGCAGAAATCTCTTCGTCGGTCCAAAATCCCAGATTTATTTGCAGCCAAGTAATCTAAAATTGAACTTAACTTAAGATCGGTTGCTAGTCTGATGTACCATTGCAGATATATAAGTTCGTTTTGGTTCTGCGAAAGTCTACTATTGGGTCGTAAATGTGTTCAATTTAAGTGATTTTCACCGATATCTCAGCACTTAGATGATGTCAGGCTAGAAATAACCATCTTCGGTTAATCCGGATCTTCGCCTAAACCGAATAAAATCCTCTGTCAATTCGAATCCGGATTAACCGAGGTTTACTGTATGACGTAAATGTCTTTAGACAAAGAAGCAGCATTGTTCCCGTATATTTTATGTATTTTTGTCATGATTGAATTCGTGCAAAATATCAATGCCATGTGAGAAGTGAAATGTGTATGGCAACATTGTAGAGGAAAATATAATGTGCCAACAGCAACAGAAAATGCGTATGAGGAAAGTTGGTCGCATAAAAGTTTTTCGGGCAGGTTTGGGTAAATTCAGGCAAGATATTCTTCGAACCCCAAAAAATTGCCTGCTACCAGGGTTGTAGTGCTAAAAAAGAGGTATGGCAACGCCGTTCCCACACCAAGTAAAAAGCTAGACTCCACCAAATGGTTCGAACAAAGTGAGCATTCGCCTACAAAAATTTCCAGACTGGCTTTTTCACTGTAAACTTTTGACTAGCACTGCGTGTCGTTAGCACGTCTGTGAGATCGCAGCCACGTTTAAATGTCTCGGCAGTTACCGAATATGACAGTTAAGGAAATGCATTGTGTGAAGCACGCATATGTCTGCAGAAGTTTTGATCGTTTACTTCGATTTCACAGCCGGCTCCATTTATCAGTCACTTTTGAAAAATAACCTTTTACAGATTTAAGGTTTAAATCACAGCCGGTCAGCCTATAAACCTGGCTTTGTAGAGAATATCTGCTCCGCAAATCCCCCAGCGTATGAAGCGTGTAGACGAAAACGACAAATTAATTCACCCTCCAAATCAAACCAAGTATACAGTTGGTAACTTTCTCCGAATGACTTTTTGCTAAAACGAATAATATCCTTATCTGCACCCTTGGTCTGTTGCTTATAATTGACTAAGCAACAAACTAACCAGTGGCGTACCTAGGGCTTCCCGCGCCCGGGGGCCAAGTCAGTTTTGTCGCCCCCACCCAGACCTGTCGTGGCAGCTTAGATGCGAAATGTGAGTTGGGAGTTAAGCGGCGTCGAAAGCTGAATCGGGCCCCGCACATAGTTGTTTATAGACCCGCCTGAAAATTGCAAAGACTGTGACGTCACGCATTTGACGTCAAGACCTTTGAATCTTGGAAACCATTTACTGTCGTAGAGTTAAGAATCTAATCGTTTCGCGTGATGCTGTCCCCACTTTGAATTTTCGGTCACGATTGAACACTCAAACTGTGGTATTGCGACATTCCCAGCTGCAGTAATACATTCGAATTTTAGCAATTAGTGAAAGGAAAAGCAAAAACTAGGCAAAAAGCTTCCATCTGCAAAAATCCTCAAGAATTTTAATGACAGAATTTTAATGGGACAAAAATCGTCTGACAAACACAACATATAAGTGACCAGAGTTGCACCGTTGTTTTTTAAAGCACGATTTGTCGGAGATTGTTCAAGATCGCAAATGCAGCGCACTCGGTTGTTCCTATTTCTCTCGTCAGGTCTTGTCACAGTCATCGCTGGTGACAGCTTTAGGGCAGGATGGCCAACCTATGGCGCATGCGCCAAGTTTTGTGCATTGGATGATTCAAGTGGCGCATATTCGTGATCGTAATAAAGCAAGGTAGCAAACCTCAATATTTTATCGGCTTTTTGTTTCGTACAAATCCCTTGTGGGTTATCTGTTAGCATCCTGAAACAAGCTGGTCATGATGCTCCGGAAGAAAAAACAAGCCACCTGAGGAAAGAGCTCTTTTTTGTGATAACAACTGGCTATTTGATCTGGAATTTTTAGTTAATGTTAATGACCATCTCAAATCATCTGAATATCAAACTGCAGAGCAAGATTGAATTGTTTCCTGACTTAATAAATCTTATCAATGCATTCAAGATAAAGTTAAAACTGTTCATTTCGCAGTTAGAAAATGAGGGTGTGAGCCAGTTTCCGCATATAAAGTAGCAGATTGAAGGTGCTGTTGATATTAGCATATGAGAAAATGCACTGAAAAGATTAAGTTATTGCAAGACTTTTTTGATATTGCTGAAGAAGAAGACTGAATCTTTGCATTTGTAACTCCATTCTTACTTAGTGAACAACAGAATATGAAAATGCCAATAACACACAAGGGGAACGTAATTTGAAGGACTTTCCTTCAGTCCAGCTCTGGTGTTTCTGATGTGATTCATTTCTGGCGATCCTTACCACGTCAAAATTTCCCAGAAATACGAAAATATGCTCAGGTTATATTTCGTCTTGAAATAACGTTCACACGCAAAAAAGCATTTTTGTCCACGAAATTGATTAAAAGCAAAGCGAAGTGGCGCCTTGCCTATTCAAATTTGAAAAATTATCTGCTGCTCAGTGCTCTCAGAAAACAATTTACCTCCAAAACATGAAATAACTGGTGAAATCGAAACCAGCTCAGAACGAAACTCATTAAAAACCAAGTAAATGTGAAGTTTATTCGCTGATTTACCAGATATTCCGATTGCATTTAACATCATTACCTGGAAAATCACTAACGATGTGAAATAACGTCGTTACAAGATAGCCGATGGTATGACGCATTGGTAGGGTGCTCGGGTTTGAAAAAACTGTCTTATAGTGTGCAAAATATTGACCAACTCCACTGTAGGGGTTCTAGACTTCTGGAGCATTCCCAAAGCATTGATTTTGATAACGTAATATAGAACTGACTGAGGGACAGACAGAAAAATGCATATGAAAAACTGAAGACAAATGATTTTATACAAATCTACTAGATAAATATAAAAGTGCAAAATCCTAAAGCATTTCTTTGGACATAATACGCTGAAAAGTTAACCGAAAATAGAGAAAAGACGAGACTGCGATATAATCCTTTGCGTGTAATTATCTAACTTGAAATGAAAAGCTTTTTTGCATTTTCTACTGAAAATTTGTCAATTATATCGTCAAAAAAACAATATAGGCTAATAAATGTGTCAATGCATTAACCCCATAGGAAATATCTATGACCACTGACCCTCCGTGAGACGTTCTAGGTCAGCAATTTTGTGACCTAAATTTCGACAATCATGTTCATGGAGATGCTCCATTTATAGGTCGAATTAATATAAACGCATGTAGTAGTAACTGAAAAGTTCACAATTATAACCAATATACTCAACGCTGTTACAGTTCCAATTAGACTTTTGCAAATGTAGACAGCAGTCGGCACGTTTTCAATATCCCACAAAAAAGTCATCACAACTGCCTTCAGAACCACATCACATCCATTTCAACACGACGTTGGTCAAACCATCACATCTCAAATATTTTCCTAAACATCAGATCTACTGTCGTAACAACATACTGTACGTTTCATCGCTGCTCTAACAGCATGCGCAGCAGCATACTGCATGCACTGTGAACGGTAACTAGATTCCCTTCCATAGCGACGCAGTTATAGCATGAGAGCGAAGTTGGAAAGTTCGCAACCCTGGGAACTTGAAAGCATTGTGACGCCACCGTCAGTCAAACCACATGCCAGCGCTGATTGCTGGAGACAGTAGCTCCACCTCAAAACGTCACCAGGGTTCATAAATATTCGCTTTGGGAACCATTGCGATC
>JGI24021J15306_10005725_pt1 | contig 14799 bp, 6 predicted proteins | sample Ectturendosymbi1_FD_15306 | JGI IMG/M metagenome (IMG submission 15306)
GCGCGATCAACTACACAATAACCGCGTCTCCTGCAATCGTTGACATCATCTTGAGTGCAGCCGACGGAGCGAGCGGCACAGTGACTCACGAAATCACTGGCTTGTCACTGGCAACCGTGTACAATTTCACGATCAATGCTTTTGCTTCGGACCACAGGGGGTCAGTAGTGAGCGCACGGAGCGGCACCATCACGGTACAAACATCAGGCAAGTGCTGTTGATAACATCACTTATATCGGGTCGGTGCGTTTTGGCCAATTTGTCTTCACAGGTAGCTCTCTAATACGTCCAGGAACAGACTGATTTGTAGTTTTCTGTTTGTTTTCGTGTGTCTGTTGTTGCTTCGATGTACGTGGTACGTTTGTGCAATTCACAACAAAAAATTGAAAAGAAACTTTTTGAGGTTGGTTGTCTTGTTTCCTGCGCCTCTGCGCAAGTCATAGTTGTTCCTTTTTATTTGGCTTTGATAGCGTCTACTTTCTGTGACGTCAATCAAGCTATGTCAGGGTAAACAACGCAATTCTTTTGGGCCACAGTAGGTAACGCTTATGTGCGCTGACGTCTAATCAAAGAAAAGGAATGCAGGAAAATCAACGTACTTCAATAGCGACTGAACGCCTGCGGTTCTCACAGTGTTTTGTTTCAGGCGCGTAATTCATTTAATAACATTAATTTTTCAGATGCGAACTTGACAGTGTATGATGTTAGATTGAACGGTTATACTGTCAATTTCACGGCTGTGGACAATGCTATCGAATACGTCATCAACACTTATCTGGGCGAATCGCTGGTGCGTAGGGACAACACTACCACCAACTCTGCTGTAGTTCGTGGAATATCTCCTTCCGAAAACGAATACTCCGTTTCAGTCGCTTACAGAACCCCTCTTCTCAGCGGTTTTTCAAATATTTTCACCACAAGTAAGATTATTACTTTAATGTTATGAGCCTTGCGTTGAATTATTCTTTCTTTGCCAAACAGTTCTTGAAATCTGCAAGTTGCCTGGTCTAGGAATATTTCGAGGTAATTAATTGTTTTAGAGAGCAATTTACGGTTGCGTTTCAGAAATATGGAATTTTACTTCCATTGAGGAAACTTCACTCAGTTTTGTATGGTTTGAAAATATGGATCTTACGCTTCAATTTTACAAAGTGACGGTCGTGAACAATGAGACGAATGCAGTAGTAGGAGGAAGCAGCGAAAATACAGTAAGATTTTTAAATGCTGCTATGAATGTGAAAAGACTGAAACTGATTGATGTTTTATTTTGATTTTTCGCCCAGTGATAATAATTTCTGCGCTTATTTTGCTAGGAGGTATCTCTGAACACCCGGCTTACCTAAATGTTACTGCCTTAAATGCTTCGGTGGTTTTACCTCAGAATGACGTCCATTGTCACTCGTAAGCTCTCAAAACATTATTGAAGGCTCAACACAACTGCAATGCAATCCTTTCGCGAATACAGCATGAATTTGTCTTAAAATTGATATTACGCTATCAAGCGTGCTCAATTCTCATGCCAGGGGTTATATCAGCGCTCTACCATGATCCACTCTTTCGGGGGCATTGGTTTTGGAACTATTTTTTGGTAAGATCTATCGCTATTATTTCATAGTGGCAGTTTGATTGCACCATAATACAGGGTTACCAGATGAAAATTTCAATGAAAAAACAATAATGCTAAAAAAAGTTCAGAAAATGGCCAAACCGATTGTTTAAAGGACAAAAAAATACTAAACTTTATTTACGGTTTTTTCATGCCTTTGTCACAAAATACATCTAAATTACAAGCATATCAATTTTATTTTCTTGGATATTAAGATTAAATCGTCCTTGGCATTTCACTGCAGCACTGATCTTCTTCGACTTTTCATGGTTTGTGAAATTGCACAATTTGGTTACAATAATCCAGTGGTTTACCTAGTGATCTATCGGCAGCTTTCTGCACCCATACGAAAGTCATCTTCCACTAACTCCTGTACTTACGAACCGAATCATATAAGAACCCTTCCACCTCGACGTCATTGTTGCATTTCTATCGCAGAGACCCAGACCTGTCGGCAAGCGTTGAGCCTGCTTTGTGCTTACAACACACTACAAGGGTGCAGTGAGTGCACATATTTCCAGTGATTACGCAAAAGCTTAATTTCGAAGCTAGCATCCCTCAAATATTACTAACGTCTGAATGCGGGCGTCTGATATAGCATTTATCATAAACATTTTGCCAATTTGTTGCCGAAATAAATGAAAAGTAATATTTTCCTTCAAAAGAGCCGAAAGGTCAAACAAATTTGTTAAGGCCAGCCAACTTGAGATGAAGCCAAAAAAGGCCAAAGGGCAATCAAAATATTTTGGTCCAACCATTTTGAAACGAGGCCAAATTTCTGAAACTCGGCCTAAAAACGCCAATCTGGCAACCGTGCCATAATGAGATTTTTCACAGGTGGCGATTGTTTGCTGCTATACACAAAAAGCTACAACGCTTGAAGTTCACCAGTTTATTTACGATTGCTGAAATTTGTTGGAGAAAAAATAAATGCATGTTTCCACAGGATAAAAAACTAGGAACAGAAATTTCTTTCACCTTTGCATGAACCATTCACCCCGTTAAGAATCACAGCTATTTAGCATCTGAATGCAGCGTTTTACTGGGTGGCGTCGTGGAAAACACGGCCTTACGACCATACTTTGCCTCACCCTGCATACTTCATGGTTGATTTTTTAATTTGTCATTATGGCGGCATTCAAAATACCCTCCTGCTCTTTTCAGAATTTGCAGTCTCGGAGACAAACAGGTTTAACAGGAGGTGTGGTTTACAAGATAACGGTTGAAGCAGAGCGTGTGCCAACGTCGATCCCGCTCTTTGAAGTAACGCAAATCACGCGTAAGTTTGATCGTTATAATGCTTACATTATTTAGGGTTTTTCACACTTAGTATAAACCGTCGCGGTTTTTCTGAATTGTGAAGGGAGTGGTGGTTGAGCTTTTTCGTTATTTATCGAAAAATTCTCATCCTTAAAAGACTGGATAAATGTTGTTCGCATGTAAACTTTTCTCTGCAACAGTTTCAGAAATCCGGTTTTATAAAAGCGCTTCGTTAATAATTTTTTTTTTAATCAAAACTTGATGGCAAGACGCTTGAAGTTCTCATACAATTTTTCATGTGTGCTGACCAAATTGATTGCGTCCGATGTACAGCGGCATCAATACCGCGCACACCCAACTGTAGTCTCCGGTAGGACGGTTCGCTTTTCGGACATTGCAAATTAAATTGTACATTGTTAAGTCCACAGGCTTAAAACATGCTTATGACTTGTTCCGCAAATTTTTGAGCAATTTCATTTTACATTCGCACGCTATGCTGGTGGAATAGTGTAGTTACAGTGAACTGCTCAACAGTTTCAAAACGTACTGCACTGACATGCAGATCTGCTGTAACCCAAACAGTATTGGTTAAGTTGGACAGCATCTTAACCAGTTTCCATGACAAACTTTTCAGGTTTTTGTCGTTTTGTCCTAAACCAAGTATTGTTTTCCGTGCAGGAGAAAAGCGTTTTCGTCAAGTAAAAGTTGATCCCCCAGAATGCTCTTAGGCTGAAGCCGCCCAAACCCACTTTATCTGTGAAACATAGAAAATGACCATTCTCTTGCAGTTTCACCGGCCCCGCGAAACCTGAAACTTCTAGAGCAAACAGAAATCAACGCGACGTTTCAATGGGAGGCGTCACATGGCGCTGAAAGCTATTACGTTGCGCTGTTGGACCGAAACACGAACACAATGGTCAGTAGCATACCAGAAGTAGGCAATGTCAACGCTACCAATGTTACCCTGACCAACCTGACAAATGGAGCAGCTTATCGTTTCGAAGTTTGCCCGGTAAACAGCGGTGGACGTGGCGCATGCTCATCTTTGAATGTTACTGGATGTAAGTGTTTTGCCTCATATTTTAAATTCAGAAGTTCGTTTTACTAATCTATCTATTATTTGTTTCCAATGGTATTGATAAACAGGACAGGAAAATTCGATATATATCGGATGTGTTAATGACCACAACATTTCTACACCTTCCATTAGAAACTACTTTTTGCGAGCTGTGGAAAACCGCTGAAAATGGATACAACAACTCCTAATTCGTACAAAACATTTTCGCTTTATATTTATGTGGTATGTCTGGCTTAACTTGCTACACATTTTCCATAATTTCCTCCATGTCTTGAGTTGTTCATTGCACTGATGGTAGTGCCAGAGAAAGCTGAACTTTGATTCCATTCCCATCGCGTTTCATAAAGAAGCTAACCAGGGTCACCGAAGAAAGCAGTAAGTCGCGCGAATCGATGTTGTACAAATGCTGAGGTCACTGGTTGGTCATTTTTCAGGCTTGGAGTGTAAGTCAAAGAAAAAATGGATCATTTACAACTGCGCTAGTATAGTGGATTTTTCAACTTAAAAATTTTCCTTTTCTCAAATTGTTGACACCTTTTTAGTCTTCGCACCTACATTTGGCGTGGAAGTTGTCAGTGCAACCCAAACATCTCTCAATATCAATTTTTCTATCATCGACGGAGCATCTTTTTACAACGTTTCCTTGACGTCAGACGCGGGAACCACCTACCAGGTACAGCTAATTTCGATGTTTGTAAATACCGAATAGGCTTTTTGCCTATTCTGCACTGACCCTCTTGTTTATCCACGTATCCGCTTTTGCAGTTGACATTTTTGCTGATTTTGGTCCTTAAAATTCGGATATGTTTTCATATTTCTACCAACGAAGTTTGCTCACCACGATCTTTTATTTTGATTTTCTCACTTGCGTTTCAACGTTAATTAAAAAGGTTTTCTTTGTACAAGATGTATGTGATACCCTTCGGTTCAAGCTTAATCACCTATAATTTGACCGCATTGACGCCGACGGCATGCATAAATAAAGCCGGAAATTACATAGCCACATTGCAACAATATCATGCAAGGAAAAATATCAAAGAGAAATCTGATAAAAATATCAAAGTGTGTTTGTTGTTTTGTTTGGGACGTCAGTTTCAGGGCTAGTATAAATCAGTGCTCCTACGAAAGTTCTGTTCATTGTAATTTTTCGCAGAAATTCTTTACTTTCTGTCAATTTTCTGTTTTCCAAGTGATTGGAAAACAAAATGAAGGAGTCCTAGTGAACAAGAACTGTGAACGTTTAAGTTTACCCCTGGTCGATATCTATACTCTGTTAATTCTTTTAAAATCGAACTTGTTAGTTTTTCACGATCAAGGGTTGTTTTTGATAAGTTACTTGCAAAATGCGCCTAAGCTATTTAGCCACTGGCCCTGAGCTTAATTTGCAAAAGTGGATATTCAGCTAAATACTCAAAATGTTACGCATGAAGGCTCACAGAAATCTTCCGGAAAAATCGGCCACGGTTTATTAAAACAAGATGGCCTCACAACAACATTGACCGGTAAGCCACTGCTTCAACTCGGCTTTAATTAGCTGAAACACGCACATCTAAAGAAATACGAACAAAAAGTAAAGCGACATGAAGCAAACATACTCAAATCAACTAGCAGACCATTTTTTTGATAGATATGGTGGTTTGTTGTTGGCGCTTTAAAATTAAATGGTCGTGTACAGTGGTGGGTTTAAGGTTGGGGGGGCCGACCCCCAAAAAGGGGGGTCCGAGGCAAGTGCCTCGTTCGCCTCCCCTTAAACACACCGCTGGTCGTGTAGCGCCACGACTGAGTTTGTACAATTTCTGATTTGTTTTTGTGTTCTGGGTGTGTCACCTGCAGCTCTTCCGCACACCGTGCGCGTAGTAAGAAGGCTGCAGTACCAATTCACAAGGCCTTGGTAAGACCCGGCCGTCGAACTCTCGACCTACCAACACCGAAGCGGACACATTTACCACCAGACCATGGGCTGGCAACTAACAGACAAACTGGTCACTGCAATGGGGAAGGCTGGATTACTAATCAGCTCGCACGTTGCACTCAATTACGAACACGCGCAACAGAAACAACCGCTATCATCGAAATCACACGACACAGGAATATTAATTTCGCTCAAAATACCATCGTCAGTTCCACACAAAAAATGTAAAAATCGTAAAATTGTTGATTAGCCTTATCAAATATTTTACGTTTTTACCCTAAATCAACATCCTAGAGCAACAAAGCAGCAAATTTCAAAAGTTGCAATAAAATTATTGCACTTTTCAAAATTACGGATGCTTTCACTCAGATCGCAGAAACTTTCCTTTTTCCGTTAGTTTTATGAACTTCTAAAACATTTTTTGAAACGAAATAGCAACGCAGTGGCGTAGCAAGGGAAGGACCTGAGAGCTCCGATACTCGGGTGGCACTTTTTTTATTAAAAATCATTTTTTGAAATCAGCTTCATAATTCAAACTCTTCTTTATTATTTTTAACTGGAGTCGGTATTAAGCCTGTTTCACCCATTTTATCAAAATGGGCCCCACACTTTGATGGCTCCGAGCCAGTGCCGACGGAGTTACGGTAACATTTGAAGCCAATTAAACCACTACTAAAACGTTCAGTGGACAATGAAACATTCCTTACATGGCTGAGATGATCATGCAGTAGAATTCGCGTATAGTGACTTCGGGTATATCGTCACTTCGCCTTTCACTTTTTGTCGGTCCCCGCAGAATATTTTGTTTGTTTGTAACGGCAGTAGCAAATTTAGTTTTCTTTACAGTTTGGAGTGCAAGCTCGGCTGTGAAGCTTCCACACAAACCTTTTATTACTGAAAAGTGACGCAGTTTTTATTGGAAACTAGGCTGTAATCCAAGTCTTTTGAGCCTATGACTAGCTTTCTAGCGTATTAATTAGGGAATTAATCAATTATTTTGTTGTTTTTAGGCCATAACTTTAGAACCAGAAACGGTAGAAAAACAATCAAGGGCTCAAAAGACTCAGATTATAGCTAACGTTTCAACGAAAAGTTAAGTCAAAAAGATCCCTGTACCGGTTGGCGCCCAGAGCCAAGTAACCATAGCTAAAATAGCCTAAAACCTACCCCACTTATGGCGTCACCCACAAAAAACGAAGACCAAAACTTCCCAATTTTTCTCATTGCAATCTAGAAGGCTTGCCGCATCTTTTGAGGGATTGAATAGCTCTCTAGCGCAATTGGCGTGCGAGTTATTGTGTTGTGATGACTTTTAAGTGACTCACGCGGGTCTTGAAAGTAAAAACAACCCGGTGTCAAGCGAAATTTCTCACTTCACGCCATGTGCGCATGCACAGAGTAATATTAAATACGCTGAGAAAACTGATGATTAGGGCTTAGGGTTTGGTATTTAGGTAAGTGTATCGGGATAGAGTGTATATTAGGGTTAGAAAAAAATGATTGAGTTATTTGAGCAACTCCAATACTTTTCAGCGGCCATAGTTATTCCCGTATTGTAGCTTGTTGTGGGTATCTGACATCCAACCAAAAAATTTTTAATTTACATAACACACATCAAAAAAGTGATTGCCTAACTTTATTACTCAACTCAGACAAACATAATAACTGGCAAACAATAATAGGTCAGAAATTTCGCTTGACACCGGAACCGAAGGTGTTAAAGCGGAAATTGTTGAGCTATGGATGTGACGCAACAAGGACATCAGGCAGTCTAAGGAAATCGTCACATGTTCCAACGTAATTTACTTTACTGTAATGTATTGTTGCGACTGTAGTCATTTTGATAGAGGCATGGCGGAGTAGTGGGTAGAATGTCGAATAAAAAAAGCAGTATCCAAATATGACAAAATTCTCTAAGAAAAGTTCAACGACATGGGCTACATATAGAGCTGTCTCAAGAACAGCACAAACAAAACTTAGCGAGAACATAATTCAGCACTGAACCACTGTATGCTCTGTATTGCATGTAATTACAACTGCCATTGTTTTCAAATTCTTGTTTGTGTTTTTTTTTATCAGAGTATTTTTGAAAACACGATACAGCTGACCAAAGAACATTTTTAACCTTTGTTAGGCTCTGGCCTAAACTAAAACATTATTTCAGGAACGATTTATTGTCGTTCGGAAACAAGGTTAGTTCGCCTATAATGACGTTTTTTCTCCGGTCCCAGTGACGTTATAGAGCACTTCTACTGTATTTATTATCATAACCTGCTATATGGAGCAAGTATGCTTGTTTTAGTTAAAGACGAGGGTGCTACACGAAATATAAACATCACACAAGTTTAGATCTGTAAAGTAGGTGCAGTATATATTGCCATCACTTCTCTTAACTTTTTTCTTTTCCAACATTTTCAAACATGTGGTCCAACCGCTACAAAGAAATGAATGTCAAGCCTCATGGATACAGATTCTTTTTATTTTTATTCACAATAAACTTAAACGCTCCTTCTCTTTGCAGTTGTATGATGCGGTTTGGAAGTTTCTCTCCATTGCTTTGGCGTAGTTGTATTGTCGCGTAGCACTCGCGCTGAGTAGTGATCGACCGGGGCCCCGGCCGGGAATTTCGGTTTTGCCTGGGCCCCGGCCCTGGCTGGGGCAATGAAAAAATTTTGCCGGGGGCCCGGGTGGAAACTACATAAAAATTTAATGAGTGAACACACAAAATCAGCAGATTTTCTCTTAAGATTCTCACTCATGCATATGGTTTAGAACTACATTGTTTCAGCTGACTCAACGACAAAGCTAGTGCAGTGTGCTTTCCTCCGTGCCGGTTATTGAGTAAGCCTAACAGTCGCGACGGGAAATGTTGGGATTGATAACAAAGTGCCTTTTCGCTAAGATGCCAAAATGAACAAACTCTGTTAATTGTCATTCAGTTTTCCCTCCCGAAGTTCTCGTTCCTTCTCATTGCGTCGTTCTTTTGTTATTCAGCTGAAACCATGTTTGAATTCTTGCTGGCGCGATCAACGCAGTTTGCAGATCTTACTGGGGAACATTAATTTTGTCGTCATTGTAACGGCGTTTATCACGATTCAAGGCGCTGTTATNTAACAAGTAATCTGTGACGGACGCGTAGGCTACATTTCTAGCCGCAAACTTTCCACAAGTACGATAGCATTAGTAAGAAGTGAAGGGCAGAGGAACGTGCCACGTCTGATCATTGTCATCACCAGGTCATGCAGGCTTGGTCATGTAAAGCAACGTTAATTTGTGAGCATAATTGCAGAAACGCGGGTAACATTTTCTTTTGCATTGTTTATGTTTCGCAATCAGAAGTATGAAGCGTCAATATCTGAGTGATCAGAATGAATCAAAGCTTACTGCGACTTCATTATGCATGAGTGTCGTGATGTTATAGGTTCGACAAGAGCAAAAACATTGCTTGTTATTCCCTTTTGTCGTAGTTAGAAATGTGTTGTGTCTCACGCCAACAAGTGCAGGCAGTGAACGGTTTAAAGGATGGCAGGCAATTTTATATCAAACCAGTGAGCAACTTGTAGGTAGGCTGTGCGAACAAGCGTGTTTTTTATTTTGTTATCTAGCTTCTTGCGGTGCGAGGCACAAAGTGATAACTCACGGGAGTCTAACAAAGCAACGGAAATGTTGGCGTAAAGTTAGAACGTGCATGCAGAACTTGTCCCGGCCCCGGCCAAAAATCCTGCCCCGGTCCGATCACTAGCGCTGAGAGCATAGTTTCTTTTTGCGTCGTTTCTCATTTCTATTCGGTTATCATATTGTCGTATTGCTGTCAGTACACTCGGATGGCATTCCAGGCTCTGGCGTGTCGTCGATTGCCTTAAAATAAAAATAAAAACAATCAATAAACAAACACAGTTTGCGGCCCAGCGACTATACAAATTCTCCATTGCGACAACTGTTGCACATTCACAGAGCATAAATAAGAACAACATTTAGCAACACAACATTCGCTACAATTAGGGTTGCCAAATCACTTCAAATTTTTTCAAGTTCATTTTGCCGTTTTGTGGTTATTGAATTTTTAATTAATGTATACTGGTAATACTTTTTGGTTATAGTGGTGTAGCACATTTTTCAAAACAAACATTGCTGAATAAAAATGAGTACTTTTTACTACACAATTGTTTAAAAAGATGAAACAATGCTAGACGCTATTCTGCTCAATTACATTGTTTAATCTTGATCCTTGAATGTTCAATGCAATCAATAGTTCAATAATGAACTACTTCATAATTCAAGAATTTTCAAGGACGCCTGAAAATACTCAATGACAACTAACTACTTTTCAAGGATCAAGGACAAAACCGATTTTGATAGCGAATTCAAGGAAAGTTCTTGGCGATCAAGGACATTTGGCAAACTTAGCTACAACCAATGCAAAGCTCCAACATGTTTCTGGTTAGAAAGCTTGTCCCCTCCAAAATTTTCAAATATATATTTAGTTTTTAACACAACATCAACTTACAATTAGTTTGCTCCCCCCAAAAATATTAGCTGGTTGCTTCCCTGTTAAAATGCGTAGGTATTCGAGGCTCAGTACGCGATGATGCATAGATTCAGTCATTTTCCTCACTAAACCTGCTTTTGGATCTTGTTTTCATGGCAACAAGAATCTGCGCCAAAATGCTTTGTTGCTTCAAAATGCCTTTAGTAACTACATGTTGTGCACATCGTGGTAGGCTACGTAAAAATTTCCGTGTCGCAAAAATTTCTAACACATCCTGAGGAAAGAAAGCGTATTATGACGTTTGCAGCTCGTGAGCTACCGACATTTTCATTAAAAGGGTCAACTTGTGAAACGTAATCAGTTTCGGTCAAAATTCTGCGGTGGCCCACAGGTGGAAAAATTCTGGTGTAAACGATTAAAACCAAGTGAAGCGGCTTACCGGAGACTAACAGCCAATAGGGAAGAAAATTTGACGAAATGAGCCGAGCTCATTAATGCATATGTACAGTAAAGAAAACATAAAAAATAGTAAGAGTAATAATGAGAAAGGTGACGACAAGCAGCTAATCGACAGTGAAAAACAAGACACATTTCAGTTTCTGCGTGTTTTGATTATTTCTCATATCTTAAGTAAGCACGGAACATGATCATTTTTATTCTTAATTCTTGTAAGCATTGTTGAGAGGTGACATGGGCGACACTTTTATGATCGACCCTAGGAGTCACTTGGCCTGGCCACGCCATAGCAACGTTTATCCACTTGCAATACTCGTGGCATGTAGCAGCTGACAACGAAGACGTGGCTTTGTTTTACTTTTATTAATATTGCGTGCATTGAGAAAATATATTTGAAAATATTTTACGCTCAAGTAAGGCTTTTTTAATTGACTGGGATTGCCAGATTAATTCTAAAATTTGAACGAGTTTTCAATGCAAATAATTGTCATTCCAAACAAACTTACAACCAGCAAGATTGCATCCTAAGTGTAATTTACGTTTTTCCAACAGATGCTGTTGGTGTGCATTGGCTCGAAAGTGAAAACGTCGTTGTTTATGCAATTTAAAATTAAAGTAATTCGATGAAAAGTATTTGTTCTATGGACCTAATACGCTGTCAAACCTGTTCCGTGAAATGACTAAATGTTGTGTGTGGCCAAGGCTGTCATTAAAAAATAGAGAAACTGGATCAAATAACTTAATTTTTCCTGCCATTTGATGTTTGATTACGATGTTGAGAAACGTAGTCAAGTAAATATTCTTAAAAATTAAATTATACGAACAAAACAAGATGTTGGCCCTGATTAACTTATTTGCGGCTTTGCGTTTGAATCTAATGCAATTGTTTTAATTCCGTGCAGATTTTCACGTCCAGCATCGCACAACTGACTGGGTTGATGTCAGGAACAAGATACAATGTGTCAGTCGTTGTTGTGTATGCGACTGGTGAGAGTCTGCCCAGTATCACTCACGATTTTATCACAGGTGAGTACGTTGCCTGTGTCCGACAGTTACATTAACCACAATCGCTAGGCTTATTTTACTCAACTTTTATTTCGTGTATTTAAACTTAACATATTTATTGAAACTCATTTAGTCAATCCTGTTGCGCTCCACTACGCAAGTCTTAAATATAAAAATAAATAGTCGATTTTACCGACTGGTTGCTTGAGGCAAGTGTTTCTTTTCTCCAACAGTTCCCCAGGACATCAACGAAACGTCGTTTGCGCTTCTGAATGGCAATGCATCACATCTCAATATAAGCTGGGCTGTTGGTGCTGGTACCGAATCTACCGTGTTAGACCTAGTATATCCCAATGGAACTTCTGTTTTGAAAAACGTAACTGTCAGCGCACCAACCGCGGAAAACATCTTCAGGGGCCTTGCAGCAGGAACACAATATGTCGTCAGAGTTCGCGCTCGCAACAGAGCTGGTGACAGCGGATCTATAAACGTCACTGTGTACACAGGTAAGGAACTGTTTTTTACTCATATGCTATTTTGACTGACGACCTACTTAGCGAGATGTTTAATTGTGTCTTCACGAGTAGGTTATGCTGATTGATGCTTCGAAACCTAGACAAAATACCAAGTTTCAGCTTTTGAATTAAAAATGTTGCATTACTTGAGCATGAAGGTGATAGCTTATACCCTTCGCTTTTGTTTTAACTGCGCTATAGTAACATTTAGGACCTTGCAGCCCATGCAAATTCGCTGGTGGTCGAAGTAGAACGTTTATTTTAATTTTAAAATATATTGACTGCAAGTACTAATCTCTGAACAAAGAAAATAATAATGTTTCAAGAAAGTGTTCATTCACTTTTATTTAAAAAAAATTCCTAGTTGCTATGTAAAAAAAATTCCTAATTGCATAGCTGAAGCTGGGATAGGAGACCGCTCTTAATTTAAAGCGGACCAGGGACAGTTGTGCGTGGGAAAAGACTCGAGATCGGGATCAGTCTGAACACCTCCACCGTTGAGTGTAGTTGTTAAAAAATAAAAAAAAAACTGTTACTCAGGATAAAACGTAGACATGCGAGAGTTAAAACATCCATCGCGTGTAATTTAGTTTTGAATGCTTTTTGCCTATTTTAAATCCAACAGCCTACTTAAAACTATTGCAAGATTTTTCTTTTGAAAATCCTGTAATACATGCTTAAATTTGCACTAATACAAATTGTACTCATACAAATTAAATTTGTACTAATACAGATTTGAGCACACATGACGAATGATTGACAACCAACGCTTGGATCATATTGCATTTCGGAATATAAGGCNGATTAAGACACTGCAAAAAAATTGTAACGCCTGTTTAGAAGACCACCGCAAAATCGACACTGCAGNTATAGCTTGNGAGTCGCCAACTTCAAGTTTATGAAAAGCAAATTTTGTAAAATAATTTTAAGCGAGATANTGAATCCTCATTTCTTAATACGGTGGATGAGGTAGATCTTTATCGGAAAAGGGGTTTAATTTAAGCAATTTAACAATGCCACACCGTTATTTCATATTTGCGTTGGGATATTTTACGTGTGAACAAGTTTCGAATCCGTCCACTCTTTTAAGCAACCTCCGTTTCATCAATCTTAGCCACTTATACATTTTCAGTAAGGAAAGGATCTTCGGTGTAGCATGCGAAGCGGCAAGCGAAGATGATATTTAGGTTTTATATCAGTAAATCTGAACTATTTGTTGATAACCCAATCCATTAGTGGTCGCTTTCAATAGCGACCCTTTGGCTTACAACCGTTTTCGTTTCTATTTTGCAGCTCCATCACCTCCAAAAAATCTTGACTATGTCAAAGATATTGTGACTGGAACTACGGTAAATGTCACATTTGATCCCAGCAATGGAGCGGAGTTATATGTTGTCCAGCGCGCAGGATTTAACGACAATACCAGTGTAGCATCATATCAGTTTAATGGACTCGAATTTGGAACTACATACGAGTTTTCGGTCATTGCGGTCTCACCAACATTCTTAAGCCGAGAGCTGACGAGTGAAAGTAGCAACGCAGTCACCGTGACCACAGGTTTGTACAAACAAACGTTTGTTGTTTGCTCACTGAGCCTGTCAGAAGCATGCTCACACAAAGATGAACAGTGAACACTGGGCAGTGAAAAATGTCGCCATGACTCTGATCGCAATTTCGAGTAAATTCTCTGAAAATTACAAAAAAATGTCTTTGCTTGCCTATTTGTAGAAGCCCTTTGTATTAGAGCGCTTGACACTTGTCAGTTGATCTCTGTGCAGGGCCGATGGGCTATGGCAAGGCTGGGGGCATTCAAAGAGCGATTTTATAAAAATTACATTTTAGTAAAATGCTGTAGCAAGATGCTTCTACGTACTGTAAAGATACCAACACATGCTGGCTGGATTTGATGGGAAATTGCTTGAGAGGACATGTGTATGTTACGTCAGTGGTCGGAAAAGACCGGGCCGCTGTTCGGCGTCGGTCCGTAAGAAATTTGTTACCGGGCCGCGGATTTCTGATGATTTACGAATTGTAATAAATTTCCATCTCCAAACATTCGTTATTTTATTGAGGGTCGGTCCACATAATAATTTCTGGTTTAAACCGGTCCGTAGTGCAAAAACGTATGTCGACCCCTGTGTTGTGTGACCCGAGTGAGACAGATGAAACACTGCCATCGTTATCTTAAGGCCTTGTACCACCCTAACTTTCTTTCCTCCTTTGTAGGCTGGCAAATTCCTGCTCGCCTACTGTAAGTATGCGACTTGTAGCTATGCTTTGTTTTTAGCATTCGTCAATCTTATTGTTGTTGCGATCGGAAATCCCGAGCGGCACATGCGCAAAGCTTCGCACTGTGGCAGCAAGCAACAATAGAGTTCACATGCTATGATCACTCTATTATTGCTTGTTCGCGCCACCACGTGTTGTTCTTCACGCACATCCCGTTCGTGGTGAATCACACAATCAACGCAACACCAC
>JGI24021J15306_10005726_pt1 | contig 14799 bp, 9 predicted proteins | sample Ectturendosymbi1_FD_15306 | JGI IMG/M metagenome (IMG submission 15306)
CGGAGTTCGGTGCACGAGTGCCGAAAGCTGGATCTGGCTATGTCTACAGCTACGTCACTGTGGGTGAACTTTGCGCTTTTGTTATCGGGTGGAATCTAATATTGTCTTACGTGATTGGTAAGTGTGAGATTGGCGTGTTCACAGTAATTTGCATGACTTGTTTTACCATACGAACAAAATAGTGTTTGTTAACTGATTTCTGTATGTTCGTTGCAGGAACGGCTAGCGTTGCAAGAGCTTGGACTGCCAACTTAGACGCTTTGTTGGGAAAACAGATAGAAACGTACATGAAAGATTGTTGTTCCATGGACGTAAACGGTCTTTCTCCATATCCCGATTTATTTTCGTTCGTGGTGATACTGGTCTTAACTGGTGAGCACGTTTATTACCAATCAACCACAATAACAAAAGTCATTTTATGTTGTAACTAACCACCAGATCTTGATTGTATCGGTGGAGACAAAAGATCAAGTCATCTTAGTAGCTGAGAAATCGTCTCTGTAACTCAATGGCGCTGTCGATTTTTAAATGTACGAGCTGGTTGATCTGCGTTTAAGCGCTTTGGGAGAAACCAATCATCTTATGTCAATAGCTATGGAGTAATATGACGTCAAAGTTTATTTTTAAAAAGAGATTTTGCATCGTAGCGTTTGCATATCCAAAGAGATTTAATTCCGTTATCGTTCCTGTTTCTTGAAAATCTCAAGCCTCGTTCGTAGTAACGTGCTGTAACGGCGAACCGTATCGTAGTGTAGTTTTTTTCTTGGCGTCGTTCTTGTCTTGAGAGGCAACGTGGTTGTAATCTTGGTTTGCGGAATTGTAATGACGGTCACTCAGCTGCCCCAGAAAAATATCGATGTTTAAACCGCATTGTTGGATGTTTATTAGGGTTTCATTTCTCGTAGGCAGATGGTGAACAAGAATATTATCTTGCATGAGATTAACCGCAGATCGCATTGGAACATGAAGGCATGCTCTTCCCTATAGCTACAATTTCTCTTTAACGCATATGAATTTGCCTTGTAAGGCTTGCTTAATGTCTCAAAACCGTCAAAAGTGTCGTTGCCACCTGTAGACTAAAAGTCGTGATGGGTTTGTATAAAAAGCACACGTTGTCAAGCCCTCAATGCAAAAATCAGCGTTTCTGGAAGGCCAGAAATGAAGCTTTGTACGACCACGTGACTGACACGCCCACCGCACAGTGTGTTGAAAGATCAAATTACATCCACGTGGAAGTGAAAACATCCTGTCACGCAATTGATTGCAGAAGCATCCGTTGAGCATGAACAAAGCTTGGCGAGCACGCCTACGCGGAATTTTATTTCAGTGTATTCGTTGGGTATTATGGTGAAGAGAAAAAACAAACAAATAAACTAACAGAATATTACAAACATTAAAAGTCAGGACTGATGAACACCGGAGCTTCATCAAAGATGACATTCGTCACTTAACTATTTGTTGTCACATAATGGCAATAAAGTTTGTCAACAAAAACGTGTGATAGTTACAAATATAAAATGATATAACTAATTGAAAGAACCACTGTCAACTTAAAAAAAGAAGTACAACACTTACAGTAAATAGGAAACTTAGCTATAAAGTGGAAATTCCTCCCCTAAACTCATGCAGTTCCTCCCCGGTTGGGAACCACTGGGCTAATGCTTTCATTACTCTCATCATCTGTTCAAGCGGATTGTCGAACTTCGTCTCTTTTCACCGCAAATGTACAGTATATTTACCACTAGCGCGTTCAACTTCAATCCCATCAGCATATTCTCCGAAAACATCTTCCTTAAGTCATATTTTGCGCCAAGACGTCATGCTTCCAGCTTTTCTGATATTTGCTCACTGAAGATTTATTTCCTGGCACCAGATTTTTACAAATTGTAGCGCCACAATCGACTTTGACTCGACAACGTTTGATTGCCAGTATGTTGACCGAGTGGTTGGATTGTTCGTTGACAATCTGGTGGATGCGAGGTCCGAGGGAGGTTCGGCCGGGGCGAAATAAAATCCCAAAGATTGATGTGTGAAGCCGTCATGACTAACCCCTGCCACTTGAGATAGGTGCAAGGGTGAGGTGTTTATCGAATGAAATCCTAACAAGGTCCTTCGCTCTTCATGGATTATGCAGCAAAAACTAGTAAGCCAAAGCAAAGGTTTCAAGTGCAATGATTACCAAATTGTAAATAAAATTATTCAGTGTTTTTTTTTATACATCTCACCCGACAATGTGCTCAGCAGATGGTGAAAATTTGTTGGTTTTGTCCTATAAGATGCAAAATGCATTCGAGCATAACAATTAATCCAAGTGTCGGTTTTTGGGAATTGAAGCAAACAGAGTTGCGCAGTACGCTCCCCTTTCAGAACCCGCATTGTAAATGCGATCTATGTGCTGGAATTTCGTTGAACACGAACTGAGATAGCAGGAGAAAAAGAGGAACGCAAACAATTCAAAGTTATTTTGCAACGGTATGCGAAATCAAGCTATCGAGTACACGCCACCTACAAACATCTCTGCTGCAACTTTGTTTCCCTGCATAGTTACAAAAAACTCTTTGGCCACATCGCGAACTTCTAGTTCTGTACCTAACCTGCATTTTTGCACCTGGGACCTGAGTCAAGTGATCACGTTGCTATTTTGATTTACCTTTGACTCCAGCTGCTTTACGTGCTGCACCTTATCGAAAGATTGGCGTATACGCTCACGCAGGCCAATCTACACTGAGGACGTGCCAGGAGTTGTCAGGCGTAATCCTTTGTTTGTTTTGTTGCGTCGGGTAATTCTGCTCTCGTGCACGGCAACTCCTGGACGCAATAAAACAAATAAAGAATCGTGCGCGGCTACTCCTGGCAACTTCTTAGTGTAGATTGGCCTTAANTTTTGTATTTTTGCTGAAAAAGCGAGCTGGTCTTACGGTGGTCAGTTTCAGTGTACTGAGGCTTCTTCCGTATTTCTTGTGGAAGTAGTAGTTGCAGAAAANATGACGCTTGTTTAAAATATGACACACTGTCTTCAACTTGCAACTGGTATACCTGATGGCAATGGATGCGGATGCAATCTTTTACGAAACCCGTGACAAGTTGAAACAGTTGAACGTTTGTTTGAAGAAGCACCATCTAGCAGTTGCGAAAAACAGACGATCTAAAAGAACTTTGTTTTGCAAATTTTCTCCAGCTAAATCTCTGCTTAGCATTGCGTTACTTAGTTACTTTGCTTTTCAAAACTTTTATTTGAATAACTTGCTGCCAAGTACTAGCACGTACATCTTTTGTTAAACAAGCGACTATTATCTGAAAGAGTGTTTTAATAAAAGTGCGAAAATTTTACGGCAATTGGGGGAATTGAGTAAGATAAAAGTTTCAGAGTGTATGGCTTTGGTGGAACGTTACTTAGGTGTAGTGTGAATGAAGGTTAGCTCTTCAAAATGTTATCGGTTTAGCAATAAAAATGGCATGTTTCTGTTGTTATTCTCGTTTGCAAGATTCGATTTCAGAGAATTTCTTGGGTTGTCGACGATGGTGAAGAAATACCCGGATGACAGAATAAGTTTTAGTGTTATACGCAGATACGCAACGCAAAAAGCNATACATTTCGGCCTTTACAGCGGATTTTACGGAAACGAAATTTATGTGTGTTATAGTGNAATTTTACTTGCAAGGGAAAAAATGAACATTCGAACGTGCACTTGCGAAGTGTTAATGACCTGGCTGTTATCTNGTTATGTGTATATGTGTCCACAGGTAGTCACTAATTAATTATATTTTCTAGCCTTGATTGCTTTTGGAGTGAAGGAATTCGCCACTGTCAACAAAATGTTTACTGTACTTAACATCTGCGTTATACTATTCGTCGTTATTGCTGGCTTAACCCAAGCCGACATTCACAACTGGTCATGGACATTTGAAGAAATTACTGACTTATTGGCGTAAGTTTTCTTCCATCTTCAGATGTTAATCATGAGTTTGGTGCTAAAGAGCATGTACGCTTTGTTCATGTGTTGTTTTTGATTAAATTAATACTAGTTCAACTTAGCTGGTAATGTACTAAGTAATGGTGTGGTAGCTGTTTGCGCACTAGCTTGTATTTTTCCTTGGTTGCGCACCGTGTCAAAATAAGTGATACTTGCAATATCGATAGTCTGGTGGTGATCCTTGAAGTTTTGCTCCTAGCTTTTGGGAAAGTTAGAGACAGGTATCGGCGTTCATGCAGAGTTTTTGTTCGATCTCGAATATATCCGGATTTATTTCACACTGCAGGAGTCAACGTGCATTAACGAGCAATGGTACCTACAACATGACGACTGCCGCGAGTAACTATACTTACACGGAAGCACCGACGATGGTCGAACACCTTAAAAAACTTGTCGGCACAGGTGGCTTTCTTCCTTTCGGTTTCTCAGGGTTGATATCTGGAACAGCAACGTGCTTCTACGCCTTTGTTGGTTTTGACTGCATTGCCACTACAGGTGACGATTGGTTATGGCATTGGTTCCTGGAGTTTTTTTTGGGAGGCTGTTATCCACCAACAACATGTCTTTATGGTTTCACAGTTATTGGTTGATACGATTGAGGCGGAGGTGCATCCGTTAGCAATCCACCGGATGATTTCGTTAAAATTTTACTTTCGTGAAGTGCTGTACGTTTGATACCCTTTGAAAAAGTTTAAAGGAAAACCATGACAAGAAAACACTTAGAGACCTCATCCCAAACTCGGGATTTTTCTCATTTGTTTCGTCAATTACGAGCGATAACTTTTATGTGGTCGACTGCTTTTTACGTTGGTTTTAGCCCTGAGAAAATCTGACATGCACAGAAGAAACTCAAATTCGGGCTCCTGCATTACTAGAAAATATTCAGAAAATTGTAACTCAAAAATCTTGAAACGGGTTTATTGTCACCAGACGTCGAATACTGTTCTGGGGAGAGATTTTTTTGTTTTTCGCTTGTTATTTAGTGTTTTGCGCGATTTGGTTAAACTGCCTGATTTTGAGTCGTTTGTGAAGTTCTGAAGCAGTGTTTGATGTGTTGTGCGAAAAATGTGCCAGTCATTAGCGTACGTGGAAATATCTATTTTGGCGCAGAAGCAATCGATGCTCTCAAGAGCAGGCGTTCGGAAATAAACGATCGTGACGTACGTTGTCATCAGAATTGGTTAACATCAATGCCATTGAAAACCAACTCCTGACCGCTCGTGTCGCGCAGTCGGCTGGTGTGAGTGGCTCTCGAAAACACACAGCTGCACGTGTGAGTTGTAACCGCCTCTTGTCTGCAGGCGAGGAGGCAATCAACCCTCAGAGATCTATTCCCCTCGGGATCGTCTTTTCCCTGGCTATTTGCTGTATCGCGTATCTGGGCATATCTTCCACGCTCACGCTGATGCAACCTTACTTTTTGCTGGACAAAGACGCGCCGCTACCTTACGCTTTCGATTACGTCAATATGACCTGGGCTCGGTATCCTGTTTCCGTTGGAGCGATTTGCGCTTTATCGACCAGGTAATGATGGTGGTTTGCGCATTTCAGCTGACCACCTGTTTCATCAGACTGTTCGCGCGCTTGATTGGAAATGTGGCATTTCACAAAACGGGTCCCGCCAATAGAGGAAGCCTTGCCATGCTATTCACAAAGAATACGCTGTGCAAGTTCAGACTATTAAAATACTGTATGATTTTCTGCGGTACACTGGTAGGGAATTTCGAAAATGCCAAGAATGCATTCTATTCACTGTTTGCTGTGGCACCTTGCAAACAGTGCACTTGAGTGGATTGTTAATATCGCTAGATCACAGCGANTAAAATTAATACCGGACTTACTTCGGGATGATTTTTTGCAATCCTTTGTTCAACTCATGTGGAATTGTGGTGTGAGGAAATGGTTAGGGGGATAAATTCATTTTCAGCACCGTTATGCCATCACTTCCTTGCCAGTAACCATCGGTGTGGCTTTCTTGCAGTTTGCTGGGTGCGATGTTTCCTATGCCACGGATTATTTACGCAATGGCCATTGACGGCTTGCTTTTTAAGTTTCTCGCGTCAGTTCACAAAAAGACCAAAACCCCGTTGATTGCCACATTTGTATCGGGAGTGTTTGCTGGTAAGTTGTTTATTGTTTATCGAAGCACCAAACTATATTGTTCGTGTAGGACTGTGGGCAAACTGATTTCGATAGTCGATCTTAACTTTTACAACTTCATTCGTGCGACCGTGTTCAGTTTTTCTTAATCAGCGTCATTTGAAATTTCAACTCTTGAGGATCGAAATGGTTCTCAGAGACAGTACAGTACTCGGGCGAAAAGTAGAGAACTATGTATAGAAAGATGTATAAGACTCTTAAGTTGTGCTGTTCTTTTTCACGCGTTGTGAAGCCTCAGCTCAGCTGGTTTTGAAAATATGTTTTTGAAGGACCTTACCCATACGCTATTAATCGGAAGAGATATATCGACCCTGTTGTCAAATATTTTGATAGATGCAATTCATTATTTTCTACCCTCCGAAGTTTATTTTCAGATGAATATACTTTCTTGTACGTTCTTCCCTACATCTCATGCGCTTGTGACTACTCAGCGCTTTTTCAAACCATGAGTCGCAGGAAGCTCGAACAATGCTCAAACTCATTTGACTCCGTATCAGTCCAATTAGCAGCTTGGCCTTACACGCGCGGCTGCTGCGCACAAAGACTGGTTTAGTTCGAAACGGATTATCATTTTGTGTTCCCACCGCGTACTTTCATTTGCTAATTAACTCAGTCGGTCGGGCTGCTGTAGTATTACGTCGTCTGTATTGCAACAACGAACATAAACTTGCTTCATGATATTTCCATAGCGTACAACGAACAAATGCTTCTGTATTTTTCAGGCATTATGGCGGTTTTCTTCGACCTGAAAGAGCTGGTTGATTTGATGTCCATTGGCACATTAGCTGCGTACACGTTGGTTGCGGCGTCGGTTCTGCTGTTAAGGTCAGCGACAGCGCCCTGTGTGAGCTTAAAACACATTTCCTGTGGTGCTTGAAATCAGTGTGACGTGTGTGCGACTTAATAAAGCAATTTTTTATGCGAATATTGCTCGAGATGTGATGCAGGCCGTAGATTTTTTCAGCTATGTTTGTTCCATGCACGTACGATGAATAAGCAGTGTTCGCGTATGCCACAGATACCAGCCGGATCCTGATGCGGATATCCCTGCCAAGACGTCAGATGACGATTTTATAGAAAAGAAGGAAATGCTTTCCTCTGATGTGGAAAGTCGCGAATCTCTGTCCGTGTCGCTCCTCTTCCGGCCGGCCTCGTCACTTCCTACCGCTGCCAGCAGTACAATCGTCAATTGGTCGTTGGCGCTGTCCGGTTAGTACTTTCGCTTCCAACTTGACGATTTTTAGCACTCGATTAAACCAACAACTGCATTTTCGCTAAATACGTGTAGACAAGTCTACAAGCTCTGTTTCTTAATGCTTGCCTAGTAATGTATAGTTGTACTCACGGAAAACGCTGTTTTCCCGGCAGTATGTTGTTCGGTGAACGGGCATATGGGATATTCAGAAGGATATGCACGATGCAAAAGACTTCGCGAAAGACACGATCGCATTTGTCATTCCCAGGTTTGTCCACGGGACAACTTTTGTCCCATCCCATGACAACTTGACCATCCCGTGAAATTCCCACAAACATAGTGATACGAAGTACATTACATCATGTGCATGTCTAGCCTCTACAGAGCCGTGGCTAAAATATCCCCAAAATGTCCAATTATGGGATCCAATAAAAACCGGGTGACCCAAAGTTGCCACCCAAAAAAGGTCCAACAACCTTATTTTCTGGGGTCGCATCATTCCACCCAGTGGCGTAGTCAGTCCAAAAATTTGGGGGACCACACCTGTTTGATTTTAGGCGAATAACACTATTTTGTTTGGAAAAACGCCTCTCAAAGCACAAAATGACTATATTTTCCAAAAATTTGGGGGGATGGCCCCTTTGCCCCCCACCTGGCCACGCCTATGATTTCATCATGGCGCTGAGCGTCTACATCTAATACTTCTGCGCTGTGAGCATATCATAATGGGATTCAACTTCAGAAAATTCCTGCTATGTAACGTTAGCATTACTAACGATGGTACATGGGACAAATTCAAGTCCACTATCCAATGCTATGGTAATCGCGATCGCACAGGCAATGATCATTTCTGTAGGCAGGTGGTTCTTAACAAGGGGGCTCCAGCCCTTACGCGCCCTACAACATAGAAAGTTTGATTTAAATTAACCAACAAATACCTTCGTCTTTACAACTTATTTAAAGTCAGGGGGCTTGAAACAAAGGACACTTACTTGAGGGAGGCGTGGTAGAAAAAAGGTTAAGAACCACTGATGTAAGCTCTTGTGATTGTTGCAAGATGTGACGTGAACTTTTGTTCACACCTCGCAACAATCAAAAGGACCACAGCATTGATCAGGAACAAAAGTGTTGGACTGCGCTGATGCAACAGCTCGTGCTCTACGCATGGAGTGCTGCTTCCATATAATCTTCCGATTGTACCGACGTGTTTGTGAAACTGTATAATGTCCATTTTCCGATAACTCAAGCTAAAAAACAGTGCCAAGCAAAGCATCATGAAACTTATGTGACGTTCGCGTTAAGCAAACAATCAACTTTTGTTGGACCACTTACCGCTTTTCGAGCGCTCTTGCTAACACTTTCAGACTCTCGGCTTGCATTCGAGCTCTAATGGTATTTTGGCTTGTTTATAGCTCTGGCAATGACCGCCTTCAGTGTCGTGGCAATCGTGGCTCCAACTGTGGAATGGAACGCAGGATCAATCGCTTTCGTCATAATTTTCGGCATTGGAGTTGTTGGCAGTTCAACCGTTATTGCTTGTCAGCCTCAAAGTTCAAAGTCGCTTTCTTTTAAAGTGAGTGATCTTCTCTTGACTTCCTCTGTTCTCGTCTGCTCACACCCACACGTCAGCTTCCTGTCTTGCACAGCGCTTTGCTTGGCTGCAGCGTTCAAAGGTTGCTGTCATTAAAGTGAAACAACATGCCACAGCTATCCAGCGGTTGCTGGAAACCGTGCGGTATTTCGGGTTCTTCTAGGTTGCTGGCCCCGCAACCATCCCAAGAGGAAAAGCGGGTGTGAAAATGAGTGAACGAATGACATATCTGCTGGTTCAGCACAAGTTACAACTTACACGTAATTGTGATGTCGAGGCTGCCTTCTGTTGACTTTGCTATTGAAAGCCGCCAAGGCTTATTTGTGTATGAATGGACTGCGAGTTTTACTCTATTGTTTCATATTTACATGACCCTGCGATAAGTAAACTGTTGTAAAAATGATTGCACNGTCCTGTTTGTCAACAAAGTTCATTGCGTACATTTCTGGATAACTTGAACGTGGGTGATCTTTGCGCGTTAGGTGCGAAACGGCTTCAAGTGTCGAAGTGCGCGGATAGTTCTCGAAGTCGAACTAGTTTTGTTAAATGTAGTTCCCACTTCGAAAACTATTTCTGGTCTCCCTCAGCATGTTGCAGTGGTAGTGGGCGTTTTGACGAAACGCCCGAATAAGTCCGTGCAAAGAAGTGATCTGCTTTAGTTGTTGGAAGCTGTTTGTAAGTGGCTGTCTAAGGATTGGTTTACATTAAAATGAAATGTACAAGGTGGTGGGCATTGAAAGATGCTGAATGGGCAGCTTTTCTTGTTCACCCTGAAACTCTGCTGCTGTGCGAAACAGTTTGAGTGAAGGTACTACTAGGGGTAGACAATGCAGAATAGCGAATCCTAAACTATCTGAATCATAAACGCCGATTTAAACCGGATAATAAGTTTCGGGTGCTGCCACTGGTCTGTGTCAGTGCAGCATTCCCTGCGAAAGAAGCCGCTTTGGTGTTCGTCACTCGCTCGAACTGCATGCTACAAACAATCGAAAAAAGTGAAAGTGCAAGTAATCTGAAGTTACATTGCAACCAAATGATGCTGAGACGGCAGGCCGGTGACGCAGCAGTGCTGAGCGGTTGTCTTTGCTGATGCAATTGGCTTCAAAATACCTCTGCGCATCTGCCATCTATAGAAAGATCATTTTTCAGTGTTGATTGAACTGCTATCAAGCTGCGATCTATAGCTAAAACGACGGACATTTAGAGAGACATAACATCTTGCACTGTGTTAAACCTGTGCTTTGATTGCGTGTGTGTTGTTGTGAATAGGATATTGTCTTCGTGGCGGTTGCTGCGTTCCTGGATGCCCTATTCTAAATCAAAAGATTTAGAATAGGATTCTGGATTCGATATATTGTAGCTCTTCCGAAGTAATTTTGGAGTAGCTAATTACTCTGCGTTGCCTATCCCAAGCCACAGCTTGTTGTGTGAAGAGTTTTTTTTTGTATTTATCCAGTAGGGCTGAACTTGTTTGTGAACACAACACAATTTTTGGCAGGTTTTAAGGAATGATATAAATGTTGGTACACATCAATAGCAAAAGATACGTAGACATGATGCATTTCAAAGGCTTGTGAAGTTTCTTTCGACGTGAACATACGTCGAACCCTGCAAACGATAAATCGCTTAATGTTTGCACCTCCCCCACTGACATCCATCACCGTGCAAGCTCAACCTGCCGTTTGCTAATATTCCCACAAGCATCTGTTTGCATACGTTCAAATACCACCACCCTCAATCATTGATTCGGTGCAATTTTGTTTTGTTTGAAGTCATCTAGCGGACCTTTCCTACAGCTCACCATCGTTTTTACCGAAATATTCGCAAATTTTCACGTATTTTGTTCACAGGTTCCTCTTGTACCCCTGGTGCCAATTCTCAACATGTTTGTTAATATTTACCTCATGGTGTCTCTTCCTCCGTCCACGTGGTACAAGCTTCTCGTGTGGCTTGCTGCGGGTGAGTGCTCAGGAAGGTGAAGATCTTTGTAAAGCTAAGCTTGAAAATGTACTGTCGCTGTCTAGCTGACTGTATCTGTGAGCCAACTCCTGTTTCCGAACTTATGGATCTAGTTTTACTCCGTCTACACTGTTTTATCGGCAGTGGTTTTGATGAAACCAAAAAATCGTTTTACCAGTTGTCGATAATTACGAGTAGTTGGAACAAAATATGGTGGAAGGTTCGCTGTTCAATTCATTGCTCGGGCATCATCAGCAGTGTTGTATTTCGTTGGTTGAATATTTTTTTGCACGTCTTCAAAGACTTAAGGTATGAAATATACGTGCTTTAATGTAGTATACTGAAGATTGTTTCATGTGAGCATAGCGTCCCGATATGAATTTCATTAATGATTCATCTCTTCAGGGAAGAGGTTAAGTAATATTAGTGTTCCAACCCACCAGCGTAGCACTTCAATGATTTGCCGTTTTCGGGCAAGGGATTGGGCGCCTCTTTCGCAATTTAAACGAACGCCTCTTTCGCAATTTAAACAAGTGTTTCACAACCCTCCAAACAAACAGCCCTTTGCACTTCGGACTCAGTTCAACCGACAACCAACGAGCAGCGCAGACCGGGTAAGGTGAAATTTTTTCCTGAAGGCGCTGCTCTGCGACACCTCTCAGAAATGAATAAATGAGATTCTAGCCTTGTTTGAAAAGTTCAAAGATACTTTGAATCTCGAGAAATGGAACTTGCGTCGGATGCGATGTTTGTTACCAACTGAGCGTCTGATTGTTTCGCAGGCGGCCTCATCTACATGGTCTACGGCGTTCGCCACAGCGCCGAAGATCCACGGAATGTCAAGGAACAGAAAAAGAATGAAAGTTTGAAAGATCTTAACCGGACCAGTCACGGGCAAGACGAACAGTTGATACACGAGACTGGTCAAGTGTAGCAGATCCTGTTGAAAAAGTCCTTCACCGAAAGCTTCAACGCGGTGCCTTCAGACGTTTCCTTGTGTGGTAAAATACAGGGTTGAGCACTTGAGCAGGATCCAACCCAGCGACTCGTTGAACCACTTCTCTCACTGTCTCCGTTTTCCATGTCCGCGGTGGCCAATACCATGTACGTTAAGTTTTTTCGCGCTTTCACCGAGTTCCGTGACCGTGAGCCGATAAAAGGAGCTTTGAAGCAAGCGCATATTTTGTTTTGTTGTTCGTAGGTACTTTTCACACATTGCTTTGCGAGTGCAGACGAAACCACGAATTGCTAGTTTACAACTTGTGCGTGAGTCATTAGTATGGCATGCGCTTCAAACGCACGCGCGCCGTCTCAATGACGTTACCTGTAGGCCTGTGGTCAAGTGCGAGTTTCCGTGATAAAAAGACGCAGCAGGATTGGGAGAGTCCCTAGCGCGCTTACTGTTAAGTAATACCAAGACCAACTGTTCTCTTGATGGCCTTGGTAATACGCGCGTGGTGCCTGCGTGAAAACCTGTTTTTGACTCGTCTGTTTACTGAAGTTAAGTCTGATGCTAACTTTTGCTAAGCTCCGCGTAATCTATTTTTGCAGTGAATCTTTCCAGAAGCGTCTGTCTAATGTTTCATGTGTCACAAGTATGTTGACTTTGTCTGTGCATAACGTTGGAAGCAAGCAAGCCTATTTATTCAATTGTATTTATAGTCTGATATTTTCGTGCTCTGCTAACGGTGAAGCATTTATTTTTCAAAGCACCTCTTTTTCATGCAAGCCAGCTGTGGAAAACAACACTGTTCGGCTTTAGCGAGTAGCTTAGTGGCTTTGAGTGTGGTTGGGGTAGTGTCGTGAATCACGTTGTCATGCGACATTCGAAAAAGCACGTTAAATTAAGCCTGTTGACCCAAGTGCGAAACAAGCATTTGGCAGTACGGGACCGATTTGTTTGTTCGAAAATTCAATGCAATTATTGCGAACGCAGCCAACGACCTACTGTTGTCGATGAACATCTTTTCTCATGCGTGTTCTACTGTTCCGTAAAGAGAAGTTCGTGAAATAACAATATAACCGACGAACGTACTTGATTGTTTCGTTGTGATTTCATTTTGTTTGACTGTTGTCCAGCTTCACTCAAGCGTTTAACATCTTCTGAACTGCGTCGAGGCCAAAAAGCTGAAATTGCGCTGCGACTTATGCGCTGTCGCCTCAATACACCAGAAAATTTTTTGACTCGGTTGTGCTTTCGTCTGGTCGTGTAGCGTGCATCTCTTCTTCACTGTGCAAATGTAAACGACAAACCCTCTGATGATGAAAGAGCGGTTAGTCGCGTTGGGCAGAATTTAGTGACAACATTTTTCTGAAGTGAAATTGATTTTTAGTAACTTGGATCCATTTTGCCTGAAGTTGCATGGTGTGACTTTTCCCACCATCCACAGCACTGTGACTCCCGCTTCTCGGGCGTTTCGTCAATGACTTCGCACAAGCGCGAAAACTTTACAACTGTTATTGGACGATCCAAAATATTTTCTCAGATAGGTGATGATTCTTCCCGAGGCAAAAGTGGTTTAGCGCGCGGAGGCTTAAGGTAATTGCGCGGTGCTTTGGCGATACACGTGATCTGATAAAATGCCCTCGGGTACAACGTTTTGTATCGATGAGGTGATTTTACCTGGAAAAGTCAACCGTCTTACGGAACAATTCGTCAGGGTGGATGTTTGCGTCAGGACAACGTTGCTAAACTTGTTTAATCGCTTCCAAGCTTTGAGGTTATTACGATATTATAAAATGTCAGAAAATTCACGCGGAAGAATTGACTGAAATTCTGTAGAAAATTTGCTGCTGCGGTTGGCAGCGACAACTTGAACCTGGCGCGGACAAACCTCCGTTCTGAAGAGGTCCGACACGTTTGCTTGCCTTGCCTTCTGCTGTGTCAGCAAAACGCTGAACAAACGTTCGGGCTTAATGACTGAGCCCTGGCAAATTTGTGTCCGAAGTTCAAACTTTTCTTGTACACAAGGTTTGTTAACTGTTTGTCGACAAATGCCTGTCGGCGGCAGTCATCCACGCTCCAGTGCTGATTTATTTAAAAACCATTCGCAAGTTCAGTGAATTGTCTCGCGTCATTGACATGTAGCGCTCGTTTCCTTTTTTTGTACTTTCGTACTGCGAAGATGGGTTATTGTTGTGCTTCGCTACCAAATCGTTAAAGTTCGTAAATTTATAAATAATACTGAAACTACACGTCTGCCGTTTGTGTATCGACGATGAAAGCTATTTTGCCAGCAGTATGAATCACAGCGCCTTGGGCAAATATTTCTAACTCGAGTGACGCATCAGTGATTGCGAGGCAACGTACAACCGCACCGAAGCTACTCAAAATATACATCGAATCGTGCCAGTCACCAGTTTCTGCGAAGTTTGTTTGAAAGTCGATCGGTTTCTTGTATCGTCAAAGGATGTGGCAGCCCGCACCTTAACAACAGGGGCGCCTTCGATGAGACACGTGTGGTTGGCTGTGCGAGCAAACGGGGAGACTCGGTTACACTTCGATTCGAAAATTAACTCGATTCGCGCCGCGAGTTAAAAGGAAAATGAACAGTCTTGAATGATCCATTCGTGAAGAAACGCAGGCGAACTAGCGTTCACGAAGATACGAGCTGTGCCATACAGTAAAAACAATGTGCACCGGACCAAATTCTACCACAAGGTTTGAAAACATTGTTGCAACGTCTCGGCGCTGTGTTGAACGTGCGATTAATCACGAGCGGGATGCACGCAAAGAATAACACCTTATGTATGCGCAGGGACGGATTTAGGGAGCGCGGGGCCCTAGGCCAGTGGTGCTCAAACTTTTTGGCTCGTGGGCCATATTTGTCTTTCAGAAACCCTTCGCGGGCCACAAGAATTAATAATCTCAATAAAAATTATCTAAAAAATTCTCTTAAATGATTAAAGTGTTAAGTTTT
>JGI24021J15306_10005727_pt1 | contig 14797 bp, 10 predicted proteins | sample Ectturendosymbi1_FD_15306 | JGI IMG/M metagenome (IMG submission 15306)
TGTCCACCTGTCCACCTGTCCACCTGTCCACCTGTCCACCTGTCCACCTGTCCACCTGTCCATCTATCTATCTATCTATCTATCTATCTGTCTATCTTGCGTTTCCATGACTTTTCCTGATTTTCAGAGACAAATGGAATAGTGCCAGAGTTATTTTACAAAAATATACCTGAAATCCTACTGTATATCTAGCAAATCGGGGTAATTTCCTACCCAGGGTTACCTGATGTGTAACAAATTTTATCCACCTTAATACCTTCATATTTCAATGTGATTTTAAGTGCAAAACGGGTTTGGCCAAATATGACAACTGAAGCCTTGTATGTGAAGAGTCTTCCCACACCATTACTTTACATGAAGAAAAAACGGATCTGAAACGTGCATGATGTTTTCTACGCACAAACAAAAATTCCTCCCTAGAAATCCCCTTGCGGGGGATACAGTGGATAAAATTTCTATCGTTCCTCGCGCAAATACTGTTTTGTTGTGAAAGTGATTAAAGGACGTCGGGAAGTCAAGTGAATTTTTTTTTCCAGAAATAAAGGATGTCACATGTCCCAGGAAAACGTAATCAAATTTGGGGTTGCATTACACCCATTATTTCTCCACTCGTATAGCGTTTCAAGGTTACCTGAGTGATGTACTACACGTAAGAAAACCAATGTGGCTGCATGTCAAAATATTACGACGCTACATATCTGAAATAAAGGAAAGTAAAGTTGCGTTCATAACCAACAATACTACTGAATAACGCATCATACAATACAACGGATAACGAATGGAAACCACCATCACGTCGTGCAAGGTTTCTACCAACTGATATTGGCAGTCGAGAAACCAGCAATAGTTCAGCGCTTACACGCATACCTAACGGAGATAACACAATTAGGGGATCACATACATCATCAGTAAAAAACTGCAATTAAAGGGAACCGTGCATTCATAATGCAACACTGAGCAGGGTTTCAAAATGACTTTTTGCTACGGTAACTTTCTGAAAGTAACACACAGAAACTGTTTTATGCCGGAATTAAAATTTTCGGTAAGTGGAACGGCTAAGAGCCTGATGATTGCGAGTTGTAAGTTTGCCACCAAGAGGTACATCCGTCGATACTGGTGGCTTAAGATTCCCGTTCAGACTAACTTCTACACCCCGCTGTGGTTTTCTTTCTTCAATTTGAAAACGATTTCAAGACCGAGGGTGGGTAGTGCTAGATGATATCGATTTTTCTGTTAAAATGATTTGCTGATTGATCAGATTTCTTCGTTTCTGTGGAGACTTGTAACTAATAGATATGTGCATTGCGGTTTTATTTCTATCCCAGGTTTCCTTCATCAAGAATTTACTGTATGGCGAACTTGTAGTTGAGTATTAAATTACACTGAGAATGCTAACTGCGAGGAGAACGGGATCAACATGTAAGAGATATACTTTCATTTCGCACAGACCAAAGTGCCAGAATATTATTCAGAGTGACTGACTTTATCTTTCCTAATACGTTTCCCCAGGGTTCGANAGAGTTTATGATTCGAGCTACCATGAAGCGATGAACTTCTTCGAATCGTTGGGTCACTAGGGCGCACAAACAACATACGCATGTGGTTTTGCAGCTTCGCTGAAAACATTGCGAATGTTGTCGAAGCATTTGTTTTCTTCCCGTCAAAATTTGCAGATTTAACAACTGGGTGCACCTGCAGTCATGCGCCCGGAATCAAGCCAGATGTATAAAACCAATAAGTAATGAAACGGCAGTGAAACAACAGGAAGGCAACGGACAGTGGCACTTATAATACATAATGAATGTCGTTGCTGCGGATGTCCACGCGCGCACGAATAGCTATGCAGTGACGTCAAGAACAACCCTGCAGTGACATCAAACCAGCTGAGGTCAGCTGCGATATACTCCAAAGTGCACAATATAGACATATGCAAAAACGGATATGGAGGCGTGCGAAAGCGATGTGTGTGGCATGTCAAGCAAAGGTGTCGCCCAACGCGATGCCGGTGGAATACAACTTCTGCAACTCGGAGTGCAACAGGGAATCGATTAATGTGCGGTTGAAAGGCGTATGATTCCCAATATGCTTTACAATGCAATGCACAATCACGTAACTTCTCGTAATGTTAATAACAAACGGTTTGTCATTCAAAGTCGGAGTCACCATCGGATTTTCCGTGCTCCGTTTTGGCCTTGTTCGCAACGATCGAACTGGTTTCAGCTGGTTTTGTCTGCTCGGTTTCACAGTTGAAGTCCGCTGTAGCCAACGAAAGCTTCGCCAACAACTGGGGTGATGTACAGTACGTTTGCCGGTTTGTTTTGGCGCTGAGCTCGGCGCTCTATGTTCACTACACCGCAGTAGTGGTAATGGTTCTAATGCTCAGCTTTCCTCCAACAAAATCTTTATTGTGATGATTGATTTTTGCCAATTTCCTCCAGACCAATGTTTTCTTCAATGTATCAATCGTTTCTCTCCTCATAGTGCTGAACAACAAAAAAGTTGAGAAATAAAACTGTTCGTTTTTTATAGTAATTTTTTGTTTTCAATTTCATTTTTGGCTTACCTGGAAGCCAAGTTGTAAAACACCGGGTTCAAGCATTCGCTGAATCTTAGACAAATATATGATCCCATTCCAAACCACCAACGGTGGACTCTATCGCTTGATTTTCCATATTTTTTGCTTGTAATGAACACATGATAAGCTAAAAAGAAGAGAAAATCGCTTGGGTGAATGAAATAATGAACATTCTGAACAAAAACCTGATAAACGCAAACTAAGCTTTAACGATGAACAATCACTGAAAATACAGTCACACATTTTTCACACCGCCTTTTTCTCTCGCGAGGGCCGCTGAAGTGTAGCCCTAAGGTCTCACAATATATTCCGATTGTTCGCAACTTGTGGTAGTATTGGTTTTACGAATTGCACTGTTGCGCATTATTTCGCGACCGGTCATGTTTCAACCAAGGTTTATAATCAGAAGAGATGTTTGAAACAAAGACCCATTTACAAACTGAAAGCTTTGTTATGTTCAAAAGCCTTCATTTTGCGGCCATGGAGCGTAAAGCTCACGAAACGCTGTGCTTACTTCACAAATCCGTCTTTTATTCTCCTTCTTTTTCCTTCTGCCGTGAAAACCACCCCAAAGTACTTGAACGTCTCGGCCTGCTGGAGTGTATTGCCGCTGACATGCAGCATACAATAACTTGGGACTTTGGAGGAACATAAAACCGTTGTCTTTTGAGAGGTAATTTTCAATCCAGCTTGGTCGCAAGCAGCAGAAAACCGATCAAGTGCATGTTGAAAGCTTTCATCAGATGATGAACCCAAACCGTCCACAAACAGCAAACGATTGATCCTGCAGCCTCAAACGATGACTCTTCCACTCCACTGCCACTTTCCATCTAATTCACACTGACTATGAAGTGGAATGGCAACGCTTGTGATTTACCGTCGTTGTCACGGACACAAAGTTCTGAGCTGGAATACACTGACTTGACCATCAGTAACAGACTTGTCTCAAGGCTGGATTTGCGCAACACTGCTGAAAGGCATCCCGGAGGAACTGCCAGTCGCATGCTTTTCACAAAATTGAGAAAACGACATCGTTGGCATATTTTCAAGATTTCGTGAAAGGTTGCTGGAGAGAGAAAATTTGGTCTGTAGCGCTACGGTTATGAAGACAAGCGCATTGGATGTCCTCAATTTTAGGTTCAGTTACCTTCAGGAATCTTTTTCATGGCTTGTGGCTAATACGTTTCCATGGATGCTGAGGAAATTAACCGGTAAGTAGTGCATTCTCTTCTATCTCCATTATTGTGTATGGGTATGGCCACCCCAGCTTGTCAATCTTTCGGTGCTCTTCCAGAAAAGCATTCCACTTGAAACACACGGGTTAAAGGGTTTCAGGTCGGATTTCATTGCAACATGCAACCTTCCAGCTTTCAATGTTTGACAGGTAGGAAGACTATGGTTTCAGCAGTGGTGTATTCCATGCCAAAATGCATCTCATGCGTTCTTGATCGTATGATAGTGACTGTAGTATAAATATCTTTGAAAGACTCGCTCTATCGCCATGAATGTCCTATTCATTTCTTCTTAATATGTTGTTTTGTTGTTTCATGGATCTGACGGTATTAGCTTGAGTTTATTCCCGGAATTCTCTTAGATTGCATTTTGGACTTTCCACTGCGACGGCTGCGGTGTTTCGCGCCTAACCGCAACTTGAATGCAGAAGTTGCCAGGCTTTGTTCTGAAGCCAGGCCTTCTAATCTACTTTCTATGCACGGATAGCATTTTTCATATCGTGGTTCCATTAAACTGTTACTTTCATGCCATCTCTTGTCACGCTTGTTGTTTTATTCATATACACAACCAGCTGAAAAATAGCAGCTTCCTTCAACAGCCACTGTGGATTCCGGTAGCTCTCGCAACAAGAAAGATATGCGGTCAACAAATGCTTTTCCTTGAATCTTTCTCCAGCAAGCTCTTTAATTTTATTCGGTTTGACCTCCCAGTCTGCATTGCTGACATAAATATCAAACAATCAGGTGGTGATTGTTCATCAGTTCTCCACAGCTTTTTTCACAAACGTCCAACACTGATTAGAAGAAGTCAGCTGAAACTATGCAGAAGTTAATGTGTGACCGTTGACCCAACGAATCTCTGCACCAGGTGTACTTGAGTAAATTCATGTGTTCGGAAATATTGTTTTGAAGAACTGCTCAGGATGAAAAGTGCGTTTTTGCAGCAGGAATGTTCTGTTGTTATTTATGTTAGCACGATTTCGTGGTATTGTGCACATTGGTTTTGGCCGTATGCCTGCAAGTATCGAACAGAAAGAGCGTTTCAGCAACTTCAGCCTAAACATGAATGTCCTTCCTTCCATCGGAATCCGTTGATGGACACTACTTTCCACCAAAGACATCATGAGTATCCACACCACAGCCTTGGCAGACTGCCTTGTATCAACGCCCGGTTAGAAGAGTTTCCACCAATCACCCAGTTCACGACCCTTAGCCAGCAAGATTCAGCAACATCCCAGGAATAAATTTTGACTTCTTCAACTTGTTGCTGCTCTCCCCCTTTAAATAAAGCTATGCTCCAGTTTCCAGTCAGTAACGTCTGGCAAAATTACCGTTTTTGCGTTTAAATTCAGTCTCCCGTACTGAAAAGACTTTACGCTGTTCCCATTTGCTTCCCCAAAGGCGTAGCGAGGGCAAAATTCTGTCTCCACATCCGGATATCGGATCAGGCAGACTATCGCAAACGTTTGGAACGTACTCATTTGCCTAAAGCCCGAATTCCGTTTATTTGATGATTGCGAAGACCCATACGCAGTTGTTTTGATAATTTTTACGTCTTTGATGCCGGAAACTGCCAACATTTCACCACTGGGCAAACCGGTCCCGCAATTCGTGCAGCAACGTGTGCAGAAAAGGAAATGCCCCAGGAAAATTTTTCAGCGAGCACATTTGTGTGGAAGACGCTTGCCTACTGTTCACTGCATCGGCAAACATGCATATATCACAAACAACTGAAAAGATGAAGCTACGTATTGCGTTATCACTTTTTGTGTTTTAATGGGGCAGGGTGGACGATATTTTGACCCCTTTTGCTGCACCATAACCTCCGGAGAAAACTGTCTCCAATGGAAACGTAGACGTTGCTGTCTGTTTCTGGTTCTAGGATCGTTTGAATGTCTATACCAGTGGTTTTCAACCTGTGTGTATGGGGGTCGTTGCCTTTTTGTAGGGGTTGTGAGAGCTTTTCATAAAAATATTCACGATTACTTCTATATTTTATATTTCAGATATAGAACCACTTTTTTGTCGTAGCCAAAATAGTAGGATCACTGGCAAAAACGATAGATTACTTTTTCATTCAAAATTTTTTACGTGTGATTATTACCATTACAAAACTTTGAGTGTGATTATGACCATTGCCGTAAGGTTGCGTTTGGCAACGCACAAATAGCTTTGTGACGTGAGAATGTGCTGTGTTTGTAAATTACATATCTAATTGCGGTAGCAAACATGTGAGTCATTCGAGTTTTCAATGAGTTGTGCTGTAGAGTGATTTGTATACGGCACGGGTCTCTCTCACCAACGCTGCCATGTGCATGAATTTAATAAATAAATCTTTGTTCAACATAGTGAGATCGCATGTGATTTTTTAGTAAGTGTGATTTTCTGTTGTGCAACCACAACTGCATTTCATATGCCTGACTGGAAATTTTCGGAAGGGGTCGTTAGGTTAAATTGGGTTGCAAAACGGGTTGCTGCATGAAAAAGTTTGAAAACCACTGGTCTAAACTGAAAGCAAACTAGACGAGAATATTTAGATTAACTGAAGATCTGTTGCCCCACAAACACGACAAAAAACTTTTCAACATTTCAGTGGAAACGCGTTTTTTGGAATTGGGATGTACAGTGAAAGACAGCACTAGTTTTAAGAACGAAGATGCTGATACAAGCTACAAAATATTCCGCGTTTTTGGACTCAAAAGAACAGTTTTCGGACTCAAAAGCATCAGTACTTTATTGACCTTTGTGATGCTATAAAACTAATTCAACAAATACGTGTTTCTGATTCGATTTACTTTCACAGCAGTGAGTATAAAGACAGAGACTTTCGTCAAAATGATGGAAACGAAAACGTTTCATGATATGTTTTCAGCTGACGGTAACTTTTTTCGTCAGAAAAAATCTCCCCCATTCCTTAAATATCGCTTAGTTTGTGAAAGGTGGCTGATCGCATAATTTCATTTTTTTGAAACTCAATTTTTCATGCTTCTATGTGAGGAACCGCTGTAATTTACCTGTTGTTGGAATGTATCCAATCAAAAAAGCACCGACAATGAGCATGAGCTGCAGTATTGCTTGGTTTTCCTGTTTTCTTCTGCGCATGTCGGAGAGTTTTGAGATTCCAGCTAAAGAACATACTAGAAGATATAACCTCACGAAGGTTGCAACCGTCGATGAAAAGGACATGTGTTCATTAAAAGTGCTTAAAACAGTGAAGACTTCTGGACGCGTCAACATCTAAACAAAAAATTTTAAACCCAGTCTTGACTTACTTATAGTTGCAATTCATAACCGTGTTGAATAATACTTTAATTATACTAACTGTATGGTTAATAAAAAGTAATAACTATATAGAATAACATAACTGTTATTATTCGCTTAATAAAAACAAAAAGATAAATGACAAATTCATGAAAATTTTCAGTTTGCTTTTTTGCTAAAATGATATAATGCATAAAAATTTCATCTGCAGTCGAAGCTAAGCATCATTCTAACATAGGAAAAAAATTCTCAGGAATGAAACACTCTAGCTTATTGTTGGTATGTAAAACAAAAAAAAAAACTACAAAATTTTGCGTTTTTATCAAAAATACGAGTTGCTACAGCAAAAAGTCAAATCGAGTAAGTGGTACAGTTATTTGAGCACATAAGTGCAACCAAAGCAGATTGGGTAGATTAGATTTCTGGCCAGGTAATGCTGAGGACTTGAAAAACGGTGCTTGCGACCTGCGCAGCCTCCTGTTTGACGTTCAAAGGGAACGGTACATGCGCGGCGCTGCAACCGACTCGCCACCATCGCAGCATTCACTGCGAAAGCAGCCGCGTGAAGACGGAGGTGCGCGCCGCAGACCACTCGTGTCAGTCCAATTGGAGAACAAAAGCGAGTGTAAATTAAACTGAACAGGACGTGTTGCCACCGAAAACAATTTTTCGTAAAACATTCCAAACATTTTGACTAGTGTGGAAGACCGTGTAATGTAGTGTAAGCGTAGCGGCTGCAGCTTGTTTCGCATGGGCCTGCGGTTTGGTATGCGATTATCTGCCGTGCTTGTTAGTGATTGAGCGAGCATTGTTCGGAGGGCTAAAGGTATTTGTTGGAGCTTTCAACTGACTTAAAAACCGCGAGAGGTTTGCCACGCAAATAGCAAGCGAGCAAGCAGGTGAAGAAGTGATCTTGTGTACTTTTGCTAGTTTAAATAAGAAATGCAATCAGAAAGTTTTCGTGTTCACGTTTCCGGTAACGTCGTCGCACAAAAACGTTGCCGTGAAACATAAGTGTGTTACAAGACCGGGGTGGAATGTTTGGCATTTAGCCTAGCCGTCCACCAAAGGGAGGAGATTACTACACAAAACGGTTTCCCAGACAGGGAGACTCCTCATAAAAAACAAGCGGGAATAATAAATGATTTCAAAATCGCAATATCCAATTTGCAATTTCCAAAGTCACGCAATCATTCCAATTAAAATGCAATCGAAATCAAAGTTTTACTTACCCCGGGATCTTTCCTTTCGTCTATGTTGCATGACCACAACCGTTAAGGCAGATGAGACCAAAATAGATACAAAGGGAACATAAAAGAATACTGTGTATCCGGCAATTGCGTAAACTTTGAATTGAGACGTCCTGCAGTTGAACTAAATAGTTAGAAACTTCTTTTTATCTTCATCTAGTTTAGTTCCATTGGTTACTAGATTTTTTTTATAGAAACAATCAAGAACAAAACACACAGGTAAATTTGACATGGCAGTAGTGAGTCATAAATGCATATTTTGCCATAATCCTGTTCTGATTGGATCCATTAGCATTGGTTTTCTACGTAAACGTTACTCCTTGGCAAGTAATGTATTGCTTTTGTAGTGAACGGTCAAAGAGCCGGACTCCGGAGTTTGCGTGCGAAAACGAACTATAAAATGTTCTTTTCAGACAGTCAATGATAATAGATGGAATTATCATTGCTATACATGAGTATAGCTATACTCTCGCTATATATGAGTCTACAGCAAAGCTAGTCATTCCAAATGCCCGAAATAGTTCTTAAAGAAACTAAAGAGAAAAACGACCAACCATTTCTCCTCTATGGTGCAAGTGCTGAAAGCTTTGTTGATACCGAAGTTTCTGAATCCGGACCAAAATGCCATTGGAATGAAGCCACACCCGACTGCTGTTGTCCACATGATGACTACAGCTACCTTAGACGAATGTTTAAAGGAATGCTAAACATTTTCGCATGACCAAAGTGCAATGAAAAAGATGTATCACTATCGTTTATCTCTCCACAAAATGTCAGCATATCTCACGTTTACACAAAATTTGTGCGATAGTCATAACATCATACATTGAAAGCTTCTTTTGCCGTGATTTATCAAAATTTTCTCTGTCCGAGAAGCGAGCAATGCAACGCAGACCTAAATAGTTTTATGGCAATCATTATGCGTGAAGCACATCAATAAATATAAAAAGTCTACTGATCTCTATTCATAACATGTTCATGTTTTTAAATTATCTTTTAGCAAACGAAAACCTCGCAAAAATATAAAAAACGGCTTTATTTAATTGATATCACTTTTTCCTTTCACACAGAAATTAGCTAATGGAGCAAATCTACTATAAGCAGATCACCTTTGAGTGGATTTGCTTTATCTTCTTATGTTCGTGAGGAAAAGCAATAGACAAAAGACGAAATAAGGAGAAGCACATTATGTGTAAAGACGTTACTACAGACGTGGCGTTTTCGCCTCCCCAGGAAATCTGAAAATATGACAAAAAATGAAAGTGAAAAGAAATTAGAGACAATTATTATTTAATCCCGATGACAAGAACATGGGCATAGGAAGGATTTTTCCAAGGGGGGAGAATAGAGGGCTTTTCCGGGATTAACCAAAAAGATTTTTCCAGTGGAAACAAAATTTTCGAAATTAAGAAAACAACCTTTTTTGCTAAACATTTAATAGTAAAATGCCAAATTTCAAAATCCAAAGGGTCAAGGCTCCACTTCCCGCTTTCCGCGCCCATAGATATGAACACAGTAAAGCACGAAATCCAATATGAGATTTCTTCAGGATACCACGTTTACTAAATAGAGCTCCATAGTCAAATACATATTTTCAGGTCAACGTGGCGCATAAGAATTTTTATGTGCAATCTTTGAAATCTATACAGTAGCTTTCTACTTTTTCTTCTTTTCTTCAATAAATCGAAGAACGTACCTAACGAAGAAGTCACGAAGTTGGCAATGTTAAGCATAAAGAAACTAAATTGCCATGAAAACTAAATTGCCATGAAGTATCCAAGGAATCCTGAAACATTTACTTGGAACGTGCCAGTATCTCAACCAAACTTAAATTTACCTCTGCAGCTAGGAAAGGCTTAGGTGCAAAGGTTTTGTGAATATGTTGAGATAATATGACACTTCGGTTTAACAATTTTCCGTATAAATATTGTTACGCAATATAACCAGATACCCATTTAATTACAAAAACTCCAAACTCCAAACAAACCTTGCATAAAACAAGAGATGCCTTCCATTCTCTCAATCCCCAAATTCTTCTATAAAGATATAAAGGACTGATAAAGGAAGACAAGAAATCCGACAACGACAGACTGGCAATCAAATCGTTAAATGGCGACCTGCAAAAAATTACATGACAAATAATGTATTCTTTTTTTGTAAAGTTGTGCTGCAAGTTTGGGTTGTGTACGTTTTCAAGTAAATCCTCAAGAGATCAAACACCAAATTCCCCGCTAAAGGCAACTTCTTTCCATCGTTTCTGAAGGCAGTGAGCATTGGTCCGGAATTTTGTTTCTGGAAAAATACTGAAAACTGCGTCATTGTTTACAGTGCGTGCAAACAGCTGAATTGGGAGCCTTGCGTGGCTTCTGCAAATACAAAAATTATCCTGGTAGGTTTGTTCACTGCTAGCTGTGTTTGTTTAAACTTTACAAAATCTCTTTCTTGGGACGAAGAAGCCAGAAAAGAAAAATTGGAAGAAGGAACTGCGACAACCAATCTTGGCAAATATCATAATCCACGATAGGTACCAGAAATGATGAAGCATTTGGGATTCAAAACTTTTTAGTCGGAAGCAAAGGAGTCAAACAAACAAATTTGATTAATTTCCGAACAGTTGAATTGCTTCATATATAATTGTAACAAATGCTACGCGCCAAACATCAATTTGACTGTTGCTGAACAACCTGTAAAACCAGCTGTAAGCCACAAAATGTAGCAAGTGAATTGACGACAGTTTATTTCACAGGGAAACTAGTTTTACGTTTACAATCACTCCTGCAAAACCGTAAAACAAACCTTACTGGTGAAAAGTTGATTAATCGTGATCAATTTACTTGCGCCATTCTTGTGGCTTACAATTATGTAAAAATACATACGTGCAAGATTTAATCATTGCAGAAGTATGAAAGCAGAAACAAGAAGACAGATTCATCACAAGCTTGCGGTCAAGCTAAACTTTGATTTTTGCCAAACCAGATGTACTTTCACACAATGTGTGGCTAACAAGCTTGCTGTATTTGAGGTGATTTTTTGGCTTTTGACTGATGCTCAGACAAAATGCCTGTGGAACAGACAAGGGTTAACCATCTTTAGGAGAAGACCCCACGCGAAACCGATAATATTATTTTCTTGATAATGTGTGCAACTGTATGCAGACTCATTGACAAAGGAGCTACAATATCACAACCAATAACCACTTTACCAGTCTGAAACTAGCGAGTTAGCGGAAAAACGCAAGCAGAGAGAAGCATGAATCCCACGGTCTATGGGAACGCAACGACGAAAGGTGACAAACGCAGAACTGATGATGAAAGCCATTGCATGCTTCTGGTATTTTTTGTCACCAGCCGATTGCAACCCAGCAAAAGCATACACTGTGTATTGAAAGAAATCCTTTCTCAGCACAGAATCAAACACTAAGATCTTACTGAGTATATATTTCGCCTACGAAATAGGCATCATCAGCTCCATACACAGCTAAGAACAAGAAAGTTGCGTGCATCGTGAGTTTAAAGCACGAAACGAGAATATCGATCAAGGCAACAAAACGAAACTTCCAGACGGAGTGGTTCGGTAACCCACCACTCAGCAGTGGCTCAAATAGTTAGCACTTCATTGCCAGCAATTAGTGTCGAAACACACCAAGTCTGGATAAAAGGTTAATAGTTTGAAGTCAATACAATGATATGTTAAGTTATACAACAACAAGTAAGGAGAATGCGTATCATAAGGGTAGCCCCTGGGGTCCCAGACGGGCCATGCTCCCCAATGTTTAGCATATCTAGTCATTTTGCGCTTTGAGATGCGGCGTCCCAAACAAAAATACTGTTGCTTGCCTGAAGTCAAAATTGTGCCCCCCTCGAATTTTGGGCTGGTTACACCACCAGTGTGTTTAATGATATGGGTTGTGTCAAAAAACGTCGCCGAAACGTTTGATTTGAAACGTGAATTTGACGTCGCAGTGTGACGTCACAAACAGCGCAACCCAGTAACAATGACCACCACACGTCACTGCTAGCACCTAGCTGAGGTATGCCTAATGCTGCTTCCTTTTCTGATGTCATGTATGTGATATATGTGGCCTGTATCATATTATTTGTATCATGACTATGCTGTAAATCTAGTAACATTGCACATTGAACTGTTTACATATGGAACATGCAACAAACTGCATGACAAAATGTGTTCATCGAAACATTGCAGGTAAAATAAGAAAAAAGATTTCCTCTGTGTACCTGGCACGAACTCTACTAATATGAAGTAGTTACCTCGCCATAAATGACAAAGCAGTATAATTTCATTAAAGTTTTTACAATGTCGAAGGTTATTTGCCCAAAGGTTTTGAGATTTTGCTCAAATTTTATCAGAACGTTTTGGAGTGCACTTCCACCTCCTGCACCGGGAAACCCCCAGCTCCTCCACAACTGCACCCTTGCACATTGTATCCAGGATTTCACGAAATGTTTGAACTGCTTGGTAATTGCATTTTTTGTGAGCTATGTTCTGCGACCAACTTGCCTCAGTTTTGGAGAAATGGCAATAACGTAAGCGGTGAACGCGTTTGCGAACATTCCAAACAAGGACATGGGAATGAGCGTTATGGCGCACATGATGATATCCGTTGAATTGAAAATTGCCAGCGATCTGAAAAACAAATAAACAAAATCTGTAGATTAACACTTTCCATTATACGGCATGGGCGCATTTGCATGGAGAAGACGTTCCCGTGATACCCTACTTTTTAAGACAGTGAGGATATAATATGTCATATCCCCAAACATTTTTCTCTTTAGGTTTTGCATTTGGAGAGGCGTTACAGATAAATGTGACGTTTGTCACGTTTTGTGTGAAGAGTTTTTCATGTTAGATGTTATACGTAGCCAAGTTGATGTTGAAACAGAGTTTGGTGTGGTATCACTGATTCTGATAATTTTGTAAATTTTTGCTTCGATACAATGATTTTTAACATTTTGCAAGTTTCTATAGACCACAAAAGATTGTTAACTGCTTCTGTCTGACTTTTTACCTCGTGTGGTATACTGTAAGAAAGGTCATTTGTCAGCTGCATGTGCGAGAGACTACAATACAGCCATAGTTTTTTCGTGCGGAAATTTAGGGACTTGCCTAGGAATTACAGAGAGCCTACACATTTAACCTCATTTCTTGTAATGTCGCGACAGTGGTAACCAAGTAATCCGAAAGGTATTTATTCCGTGACTCATACACTTTGTGCCTGTGCTGAATACGTTGGTTCGTAGGTCTTTTAACTTGCGTACGTTTAATCAAACCCACAATGCAGCAATGTTTTCATCGGTGGCGTAACTGACGGGGGCAGAGGGGCAAATCGCATCCCTGGTAAGCTAAATGTACAAATTCAGCTTGTAAAAATTCAGTTTATATAAATCCGGATGCAGATGGCTCCCCACTCAGCTTATAGTTCCGTTTTAGTAATCGTTTGTTTTTCAGTAGGTTGTTGTTGTTTTGCGTTTTTCGAAGTATTTCCCAGTGCTTTAGAGTTTTCATAGAGCCATCTGCATCCGGATTTGCCAATATATCTCAAGCTTTTTTCTGAGTGTTGGCTTGTGGGCTCCCTACAGTGGCCAGTGGGATCCTTTCAGCTAAGTTCCCCCCTGGTTCAAACTTCTAGTTACGCAACTGGTTTTCTTCCAAGTGCTTTACAGGCACGCCACACCTAGATTTGCTGGACAATCTTTTCGTAGTAATGCCAAACGTTTTAATCTCAGAGTTAGGCCCACACTTGCATAAGGACACGACATTATATTTGAGATAACGACATGAAAATGTACAGAAATCAAAATGCACAACGATGAAGTGGCAAAAAACACCATGTTTCACCTGCAACCCTACTCAGGAATCTTTGGTAGTGCACTAAACAGAGGCTTTTTCCTTTGTTAATTTCATATACTTAGAAAATTGTTAGGAACCTGTTCTTTTATGACTTTTCCTGATTTTCAGAGACAAATGGAATGGTGCCAAAGTTATTTTACAGAAATGTCCTTGAAAGCTTATGTACAGGGTATAAGGGTACTATACTAACCATGGTTACTGATGTGTAGCAAATTTAAAAGTAGTTTGGTCTGGAAACAACGGATGTCACGTGTCCCAGAATAAGGTAGGCAATCTATGGGTAGCATTACACCCTACTTTTACTGACTCGTGTAATAAAATAAGGATTCCTGAGCAGGGTTATCCTCTAATAAAATTCGATGTTAAACCTGAAAATTTTGCTTGTGAAAAGACTGAGCTGCCTGGTATCATTGGTAAGAAGTCACAAGGCAATAGTCACCAGACGATTACGTATGCAGAAATTACTTCACTTCTCTTCGCCTCATGGCTATCAAAATCTTTAAAGGAACTTCTCTTCGCCTCATGGCTATCAAAATCTTTAAAGGAGCTGCGCCAGCACCCATCCACGGCAAAAGACACCTTCCATTTTATCAAGATGATAGCTGACCATG
>JGI24021J15306_10005729_pt1 | contig 14794 bp, 14 predicted proteins | sample Ectturendosymbi1_FD_15306 | JGI IMG/M metagenome (IMG submission 15306)
TATCGCTCTGAACCTGGGCTTTGTTCCTTGAAACAGTGAGTTCGATATCACGACGAAAAAGTGCGTCTCGCGTTAAAAAGCCCGCTGCAATGCAACGGCGTAGCGAAGTCTCGTCGTCAACTTATGCTACAGCCACAATTGGCCACAATCGTGTCCACATTTTACTAAAATGGAACAAAGCTGATACATACGAAGCTTCAACAGAAAGTTGTGTTGGTTGTGAAATGTTGAGTAGTTCGGAGTTCAGGTGAAATTTGCCGTGTGGTTTTGCTCACGACATAATCCACTCACGACACAGCGCAGCTCCGTCGGGCCTCGCGAACAATTACGAAATTCTCGTCCTTAACAGCGCAACAAGGTGTGTTTGGAATCAGTAAATCACGTCATTGTCTCCCGCTTGTCTCATATATTTCCGTATGCCGGGCGTTTTTTATGTTTGGTGGCACCATTTGTCATCCGTCTGCTTTGCTATTCATTTCTGACGTTTGCTTTGTGGATCGCATACGTTCGTTCGCCAGCGATAACAGAGACGCTTTTAGCTTGGTGAACATACGCATCCGTTTTGTGTCGCAGGAAAAAGGCAACACTCCGTTGCATGTGGCGGCGAAAGCCGGGCAAGCTTTGCAAGTCGAGCTCCTGGTAACGTACGGCGCGGACCCGGCGGGACAGGATGCCAACAAGCAAACCCCAGAAGACCTGGCCCGGGCCGAAGGTCACCACGAATTGGCCGATCGGCTCGTGGAATTGCAATATGAATTGTCAGACAGGCTGTCGTACTTTGTCTGGAAGGTCACTCCGGGTGAGCCGTTAACTAAATTCGGATAATTTCTGAAATATTTTGTGCAATTGTGCTGTGTGTCCGTGACCTTTTCAATTTGCTATTACTAATAAAGTGTTTTCGCATGTAACTTAACGACTCCAAAACTTAAAAATATAAGTTGACAAATCTGGTCATAGTGGCAATTCACCACAATGGCGAAAACAACTAAATCTGCCTGCAAAGTGTTTTACTAGGAAAAAACGATTTCGTGTTAATTACGTGTTAGTGGCAGGAAGATTCCTCGTAAGCTCGACATCAAAGCCTTTTATGTTTTGACGCGTGGCATTGACGTTAATGGTTTATGTTACAACGCGCCCGTCTTTTCATCTCCAGCTGAAACTATCATTTGGTCTGTTACATCAGATTTCTGTGACACTGTTTAGAATCTACAAATTTTTAATTTTTTTCGATAACTTTCGTGTCACATATGTTTTTTCAAGAAGATTTTCTTCCTTGTATTTTCCGTTAGCTTGGCTGTTTTTTTTGTTGTTTTTTTGCTGAAAAGTTAAATTAAAACTGACATCCGACGTTACGTCGCGCAGATCACAAGTCAAAGATGCATTACGCGATCCGCAAAACCCGGGACAACGGGGTCGGAGCCGATGGCAGGAAGCGTCTGCAAGCGGTGAGTGTTGTTCACCCCGGGACTTTGGTTGTAAGCTGTTCCGAATTCGAGATTCTTGAGGAAAAATCAAATGTCGACAATGGTGTTTTCGTTGATGTGTCATCTTCACGAGCGAATTGGGTTTCGCGCCTTTTCCCTCCTCCCACCCCCTCCCCCCAGTAGACTCATTGCTGAACGAAAAACCGCAACTTCCTCCGGAAACGACGAAATAGGCAGTTATGTTATTTTTTCCTTGAGAAATGATAATCAATGTGTGTGTATGCTGATGTCGAAGTGAGAAGCTTTCTAGCATGGGAGAGTCGCGTAGCGTTCTGTTTGTCGCGCGACTCTTGAAAATATTTGATTCATGTTTTGTAAAACATCCATCGACATTGGACGAATCGTCCTGTAGTTGCAGAAGCAGGTCCAACCACGAAAGGCAGTTTGAATGTTCTCGGCAAACCAAAGCTGACTTTTGCAGCTGAGCAATCAGATCTTCGAGGAACTCGCCATGGACGTCTACGACGAAGTGGACAGACGGGAAACCGAACGGATCTGGCAAGAGATCCGCCAGGCAGGGGGCAAAATCGCCCCCACTGCGGACCACGTTGCTGTGCCTTTTCTTCCCGTAAATCCGGAATACTCTACGACAAGGCGAGTCGTGTGAATCGAAGAATATGGCGCTCCGGCTGTGGTTCATGGATTTTGTTCTTCTGGATTAAAACTTATCAAATTTCTGACAAGCCGTTGCCATGTGTTGAAATTTGTTCCAATCGTTTTTTTCTGTTCGTTTATTTATGGCATTTGAAGCAGATTTGCTTCTGGCGCCATTCCAAAACTGAATCCGTTTTTTGACGCCGTTCCAAAACTGAATCCGTTTTCTGGCACCGTTCTCAACCTGCATCCGTTCCACGTATGCTGGAGCGGTTGTTTTTCAAAATCCCGGCGGCTGACGATTGTTTGCGTAAACCCTTTGTTGAAACAATGATATAGTCAATCACTTGGATTCCACGAAAATATTCTGCTCTGAGAAAGGATGCGTAAAACCACGAGGCTGCTGTCTCGCACAGCTGTTAGGATGAACTGAGAGCTTTGTTTCTTGTCTTGTCTGTTGTCAGTTAACGTCTAGTGATTGTTTACGGTTTTCCGCGTGTTTTTAACGTCTGCAGAAATCAAGGCAGGCAGAAGTTGGCCCGTTTCAGCCAGCAGGAGTTCACTGTCCTCATATCTGATATCCTGCACGACATCATGCGTCGCCAATCCATGTCAGGTAAAAAGAAAACGCTTGTGTGTTGCAAAAAAATTTACTTCTAACACCGTGGCCTTTGAGAGATATGAGCGTTTGATTGCACTCGGAAATAAAGAGTTGTTCAAATACGATTTCAAGATCACATCCTTCAGGAGGTGCTGTTTGCATATCTGGCAAATGTTCGCCGTTGAAATCTCGCACGCTGTGTACGTTTCGTGCCTGTTCTTGTATTTCTTCATTTTGAAAAGGGGTGTTGTGACCAATATGGGCGTTGCAAGGACTTTTTCCAGGTCTGGGCAATTTTTACCAATTCCGAATAACTAAGAGAAAAGCATTTTTCTTCTGAAAAGCCGATAGAAAAACATCAAATTTCGAAGTCCATGGNGGTCTTGCCCCCCTTCCCCCTCCCTCCGACACCCATGGTTGTGATTGATCCTGGACTTACTCCCGCTCGCATGAAGCGAGGATGTGAAATGTTTATCTTCATCCCTGGTCTCTGTTGTGATTTCCTTGTTTCAGGAGGTTCAAAGATAAACTCAAAATAGCTGATGTGTTGGAATTTAGAAACCTTATAAACAAGCGATGCGTCCTTAATTAAAATGTTCTTGCAATGGTTTCAACGCTTTTGTTCTTGACGGGTCGGACAAGTATTTTTTTCTTAACTGCCTGTGCAAAATACTTGTGACTTTCAGCCAAATAGGAATGAAGGCGTCTGTTGCCTTCCGCTTTAAGCTTTCACCACAGACTTCTGTTTTGTGTGGATTTGCGGCATGGATAATGCCATTAAATTGGAATCTGAAATATTTGCAGACGGAGCCCCAATTAGGCAAAACATGTACAATTCACATATGCCATCTAGTGTCGAAGATCCTATTTACGATCTGCCGCCAGATGACGGTCTGGATTACCAGTTAATCGAGGATTCAGCCGGTGAGTTTTTCAGCTCCTGAAGCTGGGTTTACACGTAACTTTAGTTGCGCTCGGAAACCAAGCGGCTGCGGCAATTGCTCCGTTTGTTTACACTGCACGCAAGAGAAGCGCGATACTCATGAATGACGATTGCTGTTGCCCGGGCAACATCATCTCGCGGGAGTTCAACCGCTTGAGCTGTTGCAGGCTTTCAGCAAGACGGCCCTAGATAGCAATCATTGTGGGCAGCGCTACTGACTTTGACAACTGACATTTTAAAGGTTGTTTTTCATTGAAACTTCATATGTTTTGCTGCAAGTAAATAGTAGGCTCTTTGCCTATTCACTAGCAACTGAGTGTTTACATGGAGGGTGGATGCATACACCAGACTCCATTTTAATAAGCTGTCACAGAAGAGTTAGCAAAGTGTAGTTACTTTTTTTTAAGGACAACCTGTTAAACCTGGATACTCGTGTCACAATTTGGGAACCACTGGTTTAGGAGGTTGGTTTGGTTCAATGCCATTTGAATGTTTAAACGACCCTAGGCTCACTTGGTTAATTCCCTGATTATCTTTGCAATGAAAAGTTGTTAATGCTACTGATAATTTCATAATGAAACAATTTTTAGGGTAGTTAAACTTGAAACTTTTATGTCTTAGATTTGAGGCAAAGCAAGTGATATGTGGAAGTAAATGTGTAAGGATTAGGCATAATTTACAGATATCCATTACATAATATGCATGAAGAGAACTTAAGTCATGAAACATCCTCAAATAGTGAAATAGTTAATTCTTATGAGTGACCATTCGTGACAAAACTAGGCCTACCAAACTTTCAGTACTGGTCGTATCAAACCATATCCATATCAAAAAAAAAAAGTTTCGATTTTTTTAAAGCAGGTGTTGTTTAAGGAAAATGTTAGGTACCCGGTGTGGACCTGTAGGGACCTGAAAACTTTCCAATATTACCATTTCATAATATTGATTGCAGTATCCGTTCAGATATTACCCTTGCTAATTTTATCTGAATCTAGGGACCCGATTTTCAATTCTAGGGACAGGACCCTGTCGGGTCCCTAAAACACCTTCAAAAAAACTGGTAAAGCACCAAAAGTTTTAATACTGATCCATGTTAATCCAAACCCATAATGAACAACACAGATAGTCCAGGATTAATTTGAGGTAAAGCAATAAAACACAACTAAACATCTGGTACTTGCAAGGGGCTGGTCACTGGACGCTTTCGTCCGGCAGCTCATTTTCGCTCTTCGCGCGATCGGACCCGCCTCGATCCGCACGACTTCGCAATGAACCGCAGCAGCGCCAGCGCCAACGCCGACATTAAATAAACAAGACTGCCGCGCAGTTTTCCGCACGGAAACTCCCTTGTGTAAATCCAGTTTAAAGCTGCTTTGGTGTTCGAGGCCAAGTGTTTTCATCTTGTGGCAGGGGTCGTTCGTTTCATGTCTGACGAAATTAATCGTAAAATGTTACAGGTTTTATATAGCGCCAATGTCAAATGAAAGTTCTTTTTGCTCAAGGGCGCTTTACGCGTTACGTCCTAAACAATAATGTTGTATCGAGAAAAGAACTTCAGTTGCTTCACTTGTAAGATGGTTTTCTTTCTAACAGCAAGTTGAATTTTTGTTTAAAATCGCAAATAGTAGTAAATTATTTTTTGCGCTGTTTTGAGTTCTCAAACTTGTGAGTTGTATAGATTTTAATTTGTGAAAAACTCTTCTTTCTATTCTCAGTAATATCTTGTGCGACTCCCTCTCTTTACATGCAACGAACTGCCAAAATGGCGGAGATGCATTTATGTTTTGTCTTCCCCTTCGATTCGAACGATCACATTTGAAATTTGTAAATATCTAATTCGACATCGTGACAAAAGTTGAAATATGCGCTTGTTGCCATGATTGATTTCGAGGCTTGGAAGTTGGAAGGAGAAACTGCTACTGTTTCCTTTGAGCTAACCTTTTTTCAAAGTACCTGCATGAAAATCGGTATAAAGGTGCACCATTTTTGTCTTAGTCTCTTGATTTATGCCCTCTCGGTTTATATGCATTTCTGCTCTATCGATTCCTATAGATTCCTTCTCTATCGATTTCTATGCATTCCTGCTCTATCACATTTTCATAACCTGCTGCAAGTTGCGAATCTCAAAACCGTTCACATTTATTCCCAGTGACCAAAGCGGTTCCCATGAGTGACTTCGTCGCTCTGCAGCAAAAGCTCACCGAGGCCGAAGCGCAGATCCTGAAGCTCACTGAACAAAACCGAGACCTCTCTGACAAGGTAGGCCGTTTTTTGTGACGTGACAATGTGACGTGTTGTCGCCTTGGTTACCATGTTGCAATGTCATAACCGCATCAACAGTAGTTTCCATTTGCATGTCTGTGATGCACGTTGTTTGCTCCTATTGCCTGTACTTGAAGCGTAAAGACGAAGATGTCAGAGACAGCGGACTGTCATCCTTTGCGATGCAGATCCAGTCCTGATTTTCTGAAACTCAGTCCAACCACAGTCCAAAAGCTTACGACCATATTAAGTCCAAAAAAATTTGAAAAATGCAGCGTTTGCATAACATAATGCCCCATTTATTTTCCATTCACTCAGTCCCAAACCCGGTCCTGATCCTAGATTTTGAAGGGATGCATAGTCCGGATCCAATTCAAAATCAAACAAAATTTGCTGTAGTCGCGATCCAGTCCAATCCAAGTCCTGTGCTTATCTCTGGTAGATGTCTCCTTATTAGCTCAAGAGCTCCAGAACCAGCTGCAAGGGCGCGTTTGATTGGCGCTGGCCGTCAGGGTCTGGTAGTCTCAACCAACGCCAAGTTCGTGAAGAGACCCAGGCGTTCAAACCCGGAAGTTGCTGCTTGGTTCAAAATCGTGGGCGCCGGAATGTTTTTTTTCCAGGAGGGACCAATAGTGGATTTTTCCAGGTGGTGGCCAAAAATATTTTTTCCAAGGGGTCTCATATTGGTGAAATTTTTATGTTACCAACTCGAAACTAGGAGAAAATAATTTTTCTGCCAAAAAAAGTTAATAAAAAAATATCAGATTTCAGAACCCAGCAGGGTGACCTTGCCCCCGCCTTTCCAACGCTCACAGTCAAAACAGGATTCAACTCGGTATTTTACCTTCTGTGACGTTTATCGTCGTCGTTGTTTTTCTGAACGTCACGCATCGCTGAACTTGAACGTCGCGCGTCGTTGAACGTGAACGTCACGCATCGTTGGCTTCTCTCTCGTTGCCAGGTGACGACGTTCGCCAAGCAGAACCGTGAGCTGATGAAGCAGCACGAGAGAGCCCAGTACCCATCAGCCTTCAAGCCGACCTTCCCCGGCAAGCCCCCCCTCGGAACGGGGATTAACCGGAGTGGAAACGCGCCGGGGTCTGCCCGGCCCACGTCCGTGATCAACCCCAACAACTCAGGTCTGTGTCGTTCTTTGCCGGAAATGGGGCCTGTTATTTTTTCTTTCCAAAAAGAAAATGAAGGTTTATTTTCTGTAAGAAATTTTTTTGAAAGAAGGAATTTTCTGAAAGAAATCTCGAATTGGCGCTGATAATTCTTGTAAGATAATATTCGTCAACTTTCAAAACTGGTACCGAAAAGCCGTTCTTAGTCCCTCCTGAGTCCGCGGACTTCTTGGACCACTCCTGGATGCGCGGACTCAGTTGAAAGTCTACGAAGAAATATTGGTGGGTGCTTTGAACCCCTGAGAGAGGTTAGACCATGGATCATATTGTGTATTTGAGACAAAAATAAACTTGTCCGTATCAGTGGTTCCCGACCTTTTTAGACTTGCGGCACTCCTACAGAAGAGACAATCAGTTTGTGGCGACAACCAATAGCAGTCTGCTACTAGGTTCATGACATGAAGGTGTTGTTTTAACGATTTATTGAAAAAATATCGATCTATGACACCCCTGACTTTAGCAAATGGCGCCCGCCCCAAAACGCCGCGGCGCCCCGGTAGGGAGCCACTGGCCTCTATCAGCGAACGAAGAAATAGCTCCTCAAAGCGCGTTGCGATGATGCTTGCGATCGATATCCTCCTCTTTGCGGGCCGGCCTTTGATCGGCGGATAATTCCATGTCTGCAACTTTTGTGTGACCTAGTGCATGTAGTGCGGGTGGGGGACGCTCGTCCATGCGCCTTTTGTGTTTTCCGCGCGACACGTTTCTTCCCGCCCAGGAACAGATCTTCTTTCGACTTGAATGACGTTTACAGCTCAGCCGTCCAAAGCATCGTCGCCGAAATGTTTTTGTTGGATAACATCTTGAAGGTGTAAGGACAAAGAGAGGCCCAAAAAGTGGCAAAATACCCTCGTTTTATTTAAATTCGGACCCTGGCCCTGAAAAGCAAGAAGCCCGGAAAGCTTTTGCTCGATGGTGTTTATTTCCAGGCGGTCTCATTCGATAGGGTTCGTTTCCTTTTCAAAATATAGGAATTTCACATCAACTCTGCGAGTATGAAGAGAGCCAGAAAACTGAAAAGAATTTTTCGTGGTATTTTTGCAAAATCCGACGCGTCACGCGTGAGTAGTTTCATCAGCAACCTTGTCGTCACTGCTGAGGGATGTATCTGCGCCTAGTATTTCTTTTCACTGAGGTATTTCGGTAATTTGTCCGAAATACCTTTAAAACTTCCTGTCGTTTTTTTCGTTTTCGGACATTTTTTGACCGAATTCACTTTTTTTCGGTCATTTAAATTATTATCATCTTGTTCGTGCGTTCGTTGCAAACACAGGAGCGAAGCGGTGTACCGATTATGGGGGGTACAGATGCTGGGACCGACCGACGGGGTCCTTGACGCACGCCCCGTATCCTCCCAATGTGCCGGGTCGTTCTTACGCGACCCGCGTCTCTTTGTGACGATATCGATCGCGACGACACATTCGAGCGCGCGCGTGACGCGCTGTTTGTGACGTGACAGGTGGAAGTCACTCGACCGCAACGCTGGACGTCGTGCGCGAGCAGCGGCGCAGAACGATCCACGAGACGCACAGCGGCGACGCCAGCGAAGAAGAGAAACCATCGCCGCTAGCTGGCGCTGCAGAGCCGTCGGAGGTGAGAGGGGAAGCTCGTTGATGAGTTGTTGCGCTGCGCAGACTAATGCGTGGTTTGTGGCGCGCGAAGCTAAACGCTGTGCAATTGAACCTGTTTAAAAGATGAACAATAAATGCGATTTTGTTAAAAGTTGCTAAAAGTGTTCGTTTAATTGTCAGAAAGGATTTTTTTCGATAAAAAAACAGGATCTCTTTTCTAAAAGAAGTTTTCTCTTTAGCAAAATCAATCTCACTCGAGTGGGCTTCGGCTGACAGAACCGCGAATACCTCGATTCAAATACATGACCATGAACCCGGTCACCAGGAGCGCAGCGAGAGGGGGGCACAATTTCCCGTGCACCGAATCACTGCGGGGGGCGACGAAAACCCCCAACAATGTCACAACTACTTTCTTCAACACAGTACATTTGCTTCCGAAAGATCTCAAGTTCGAACACGGGGGCGCCAAAGTTGTTTCTTACCCCGGGCGCCGTCTAACCTCTCTAATCCTCGTTACACCCCTGGTGGCAACTTCGACGTTTGAAGAACTTAATTTAGTCTAAAACCTGATTCAGTCATTCAGCTCAATTTTGCGCTGGCGTCCTTTCGTCAGCCTTAAAAACTATTTGATTAAGAGCTGAGGATGCCTGCCAGGTAAGCGAAATATATACTCTGATAATATCATAGTGTCTCATTCTTTGCTGGGAAAGGATTCCTTTCGATAGACGGTGGCCTAAAACAAAAAGTATGTTCACGTAAACCGAGTGCCCGGTGTTAAGCGAAATATCCGATTTGCGAAATCGCTGATTTCACGCCATCTGCGCATGCGCAGAGTGATATTCCAGGTCATGCATTTCGCAAGCAGTGCCTGTTCATTGAGATGCCAAATATGCTGCTGAGAAATTGAGATTTCATGATTAGGGTTATGTTTAAGGTTAGGGCATAGGGTTACAAAAAGAAAGTGAAATATTTGAAATACTTTCGCAGCAGATGTCAAAAATGAATCCTCAACGTTTGCCCCTTTACTTCGAGAAGCAAAATAACTGGCATACAAGAATAGGTCAGAAATCTCGCCCGACAGGATCCTCAATGACCGGGACTTTGACCGCCGGTCGCGGTCAAAGCGTCCGCTGAGCTTTGTTTGTTTCGTCACAAGTAATAAAACCTCGACGCGTTTCCGGTGACGTCACGAGCGCGCGCCGCGCCTCCCCCCACAAACTGTGATCTCGCGCAGAGCGACGGCAAGCAGCTGAAGAACCCCCTTCTGCGAGACGCCAGCCCCCAGAACAGTATCGGCAGCGACTACGACAACAACTGCGGGACGCCCGGGGGCGCCATCGAAGCGGCCAGGAGGGGAAGTACCGGGGCCGGTGACCCGGAAATCAAGTGAGTGTCGGCTTCGATCTGCCTGTTTGGATTTTTAGCCTTCGTCGCAGTCGCTACTCCGGGATGGTCCGGGACAGCGTTTCTTAGACATTTGTGGGTCACTGACCTCTCAAGAAGGTAAACGTTGCAGTAAAGAGTAGAAATTAGATTTCATTCATCAGAGTAGGAATCGAAATGTCTACAAAGCCTATTAACCCTTCAAATCACATTCGTGGACTCCTTGCAGCAGGGGGTGGGCAGCCTTTTCGCTATTGCCGACCGCATTACGTTTATTTGTATGAGTTACAGCCACCAATTAGTCTGAAATATTTTCGTTTTTCGCATTGCTTCCGCACACTGAGCCGTGGGGTTTTTTTTGCTGACACATTTCGGTCATTTGTCTCACAGTTGTATGAAAACTCACCGTAACAGTGTTCATTAGCCTATATTTTCAGTCATTTTGCTCGAAGTGAGCTAATTTTTTTCGGTCATTTCAAAATCGTTTCGGTCTATGACCTTAAAAAAACCAGACTGAGCATAACCTGCTTCCACACGAATGTTTGGCCGTCTCTCTTTTAAGTATCCGCATACAGCAGACAAAGTTTTTTTTAGTGTACGGCCGCCATAACTTACGTTTTAAATTGCGTGGCACGGTCGCACACTTCTATCGAAGGCCGCCGGTTGTGCCCCCCTGCCTTAGGGGTTTACGGGCCCCAGGTTGAGAAACCGTGGTCTGGCGTCAAGGACAGGGGTGTCGAAGTCATTTCAGCTCAAGGGCCGCATTGGAAAGAAAACCACATCAACGGGGGTCGGGCCGGTTAATTCATGGCGTAAAAAATAAGAAAAACATCAGATTGTTTCATTTGTTTTACTTTGAACCAGGACTAAAAACAAGCACCTCTGAAAATGCACATATCTTTCTGACAACAAAAATCACTTAAGTTCTAAGGAAAACATTGTGCAGTTGTAAGAAAGCAATCGCAAAATTAAGAACTGGTATTAATTGATATCATGTTACAGAAAATATCACACTACTTATTTACTTTAAAGTTCAGCAGAACACAATAGGTTTCACAAGAGCGATATCAGGGTGCAGTGTATCATGCAACATTTTGAGTGGACGTGCTTGTTGCTTAGTATGAGCCTGAAACTTGGCTTTTGCGGCTCATTTTTTATACACCTCTCTAAATCATAACCGCGGGGCGGATTAAACCTGTTAGCGGGCCTGATCCGGCCTCGGGGCCCTATATTTCGCACCCCCTGATCTAGGACGTTGCAGAAGCCAAGTTTGCCAGTTCTCGCTTGAAACGGTCGAAACCAAAATGTTTCAGAACTGGAAGAAGTCCCTTCGATGACGTAACAAACCCCAACGAGAACAACAACCACACGACGCTTGACTCGGCCAGCCCCTCGGACTCCCCGCCCCGGCCATCCTCCGCCCCCAAGGAACCTTCGTCGGGCTCCCCTGACAGCAAGGGGGTCGTCAGGGCGGATGGCCTGCCGAAGGCCGAAGCGGTGATAAAGAAGACCGAAGCCGTGAGTTGCATTTAAAACAAGCGGTTGCTTGGTAACGTTGATTTTAAACAATGCTAGGTATCACAGTGCACCTTTCAAATGGCACGTCGCAGCAACACAGCGTCAGAAAACATTTGCAAAGCAACGTCCCGCTGTTACGTAATGTTTAGCGATTATTGCTTACCAACTACATCGTTTTCCTGTCAGATCTTAAACAGTACTTGCTACGAACCTTCTTGCATTTACCTTAAAGGCAATCAGGCGAAAATATTTAACAAAATAATATGAAGAATGAAACTACCGTGAACAAGAAGTACCTGTTTTTTTTCATCTGAACTCTTGTTTTTTCGTTATCCAAACAAATCTCCCTACCGCAGGTCACCAAGGTCATCCACAATCTCCTGCAAGCCGCCCAGAAAGGAAAGATTGAAAGCTACGCCGCGTGCGCCGAGAAGATCCTCACTGCTGTCCAGGAACTCATCGCACTCTTTCCTGAGGTTTGTTCACCTGCTGCGCGGTGGGTGTGGTCGGGGTGGATGTGGGGGGGACGCACGTCGCCGTCCCCACCACCGGCAGGGGTAACGGCGGTCCCATACTCCTTCATGCGAATGGAAAGCGTGATTGACTGATTCTTTTGTGAATTTCTCTGCGAAAAAATCTCGACTGAGTTAACTGTGCACGTCACAACGTCGTTGCGATGAACCGCTATCCACTCCCACTTTTTAACGCTGCGCCGCTTTGTCCGCGAATCCTGTTTAAGGCGTGCTTTAAAAAAATGTTTAAAGTCGCTGCTGTTCTGGTCTTGGAGGCTAATTGGATTTTGTGAATTTCTCGACGGAAAAATCTCAACCAAGTAGACTGTGTGCTCAAGCTCCTGTTCTGGTGTGATTCTGCTTTTTTGATGCAGTGAAACTTTTACTTAATTCAGTTTCGGCAAAATTTCTGTCCGAAATTTTGAAAATTTCTCAAAAGTTCTCGAACTTCACGTAAAACTTTCAAAGTTCGTTTGTGGCAGAACAACAACTAAGCTGTTTCCCTTTCTTGATACAAACTAAGTTTAAATACAAGTAATTTGCAACCGACTTTTCATGGTCGACGAGAAAATACTCTGTCTTCACACTCGTCCCGCCAGTAACTCGCCCCCTTTCCCTTCAACAGGAAGTACCCGACCAACAGATGCAGGGAGTCATCTCCAAACTCGGCCTGGGGGCCCAGAAGCTGTTGACCAGGTGCCAAGAAGTGGCCGAGCAGGACCCCGGCGTCGTCAACCCGAAGGTAAAGCGCCGTTGCGATAGACAGGGTTTCTCGCTGTAAACTTTGGATCATCAGTGTTTCTGTCACAGAAATTTGCGTGGTCAGAATTCTTTGTGTCTGGAAAGCAGAAGAAAAAACACTCCCCGTTGATTTTGTCGCATCTCTCTTCGTAATTTCGGATTGTTACGTCATCGCATTATGACATGACTTCATTTTGTTGCTGCTGCTGATATGTTTTCTTTCTTTCGCAAAAAATGTGAAAATGAACATGTTTTCGCAAAAAATACCATTTAAACAGTGGTTCTCAAACTGGGGGTAAATTATCCTATTGGGGTAATATGCGATTCTTCGGGGGGTAACGCGGAACCAAAACCGCGATGTTGTACACCAGGGGTGGCGATGAACCGGTCGGTCGCACCTGATTTGGCATTGAATTGACAAAGATACCTAAAAAGAATATTAGTCAATCAATATTTCCGAAAGTACCTAGAATTTACGGCTCTCGATGGTAAATGGGTGGTAAATTGAAATTCATTTACAAGAAAAACGTTCCATTTGACAACATTTTGTATATGTGACTTAATTACCGAGCGGTCGATCGCGAGTTATCAAAATTTTTCCTAGTCGATCCCAGTCGAAGACAAGTTGGCCTCCCCTGTTCTATATTATGAGCGATCACTGCGAAATATTGAGGGTGATCAAGACACAGTCGCTTCCTTGATTTGGGTAACGGCTCGAACAAGTTTGGGAACCACTGCACATTAAAACACACATGTTTTCTCACAAAAGTCATATAAAAAGAACTAATGTTTTCGCAAAAAAACTTACGAAACACATGTGCTGTCGCAAAGAAAAACATAATTATCTCGTTGTTGACATTTTTTCTTTTCCAGAGCAGTTTGCTTCTTCATCTGATGTGTGTCCTTTGTGTGCAGGTCACCGAGGGTATCATAAAGAACGCGTATGAAATCGCCAAAGCGGAAAAAGAACTCGTGACCATGACCAACAAAATGCAGACACTACCCCCCGCCGCGCCTTCTTCAACGTAACGTCAGCGGGCGTGACGAAACGCGTCCGTGACGTTAGAAATTTTGCGCCTTTCGGAAACACTATCACTGCTTGCGTATTGTTGCACGTCATCGCCGTCGCGCCTTGTCGACGAATCGCGTTTTGCAACGTCGCAAAGAAGTCCCTCTCGCGACGCGTCGCCCGTTGCCTGCGCGTGCAACGATATGCATGATGCGACATCGCAATGTCACGTCACAAAGGTGCAGGTCACGTCATAATGGATTGTGGTGCGCCGAGCGGCGAGTGCTTTATTATACGACAAAGGGTGCGTCGCGATTTCTCTATATCGGCCGCTTCTTCCTTTTCATCGACCGCTGCCAAAACTTCAGACTTAGTGCCGTGGACGCTGGTGTTGCTGATAGAGCATCAACGCATGCCTGGGGGTGGACTTTAGGAAATGACAAAAAAAGTTAAGAGCCTTGACAAAAAATGACAAAAAAAGATATGAAGGAATTCCGCCCTGAACCTCGTTATTTCAACGTGTTTCAAGAACAGAGCGCCGGGAATGCGGTAATTAGCAAAATGGGGACGCTTGGGTCTCGTGTGCCATTTTGTTATGAAGGAAATTTGCCAAGGAATGTAGTTCTTCGATCTTGCGACGTTTTTCCTCAAAAACTGGGCCACATTCAATGTCGGAGCAAAATACATCGAACATGACGCGCGCGTTCGACGCCTTTGTGACGTCACGAAGCTAAAATTCGTTCTCGAGCGCGTCATTTTAAACAATCGTAGTTTGGTCTCTGCCGCATACGTCACAGTTGCGCGTTGACTTCGCTGCGAACAGTGCGTGAACAGTCGCGAGTTTCGTTCGCGTTTGTGACCTCCCCCCCAATAAGCCGGACATTTGAGGCCCCCCACCGAACCGGACATTTGGGAGCTGCATCCCCCCACCGAGCCGGACATTTGGGACCTCCCTCCCCCACCGAACCGGACGTTTTGCATTTACAACCCCC
>JGI24021J15306_10005734_pt1 | contig 14791 bp, 7 predicted proteins | sample Ectturendosymbi1_FD_15306 | JGI IMG/M metagenome (IMG submission 15306)
TCGATCAAAGGCTCAAAAGACTCGGACTCGAGTCTAGATTCCAATGAAAACTTCAGCGAAACACTTTGGCCTAGCGGTTGGGCCCCAGGCCGGGCAATATGTGCCAAAATGACCCTAAAACTACTTCACTTATGACGTCACTCACAAAAAATCCGCACCCCCAACCAAAAAATTTTTTTTCGAGTGTAATCTACCAGGCTGGCCAATTCTTTTGAGCCATTTAACAGCTCTCTAGCGCAATCGGCGGAGGAGCTAGGGCGTTGGTAAGGCAACCGAAAACTGCTGTTTTTTCGGGCGAAATCCAAGTACGAATATATGGTACGCTGGCTCTCAAAGTGTTAATATTCACCATTTTTCATTATACTATTGTTATTCAAGCTAGCATTGTTACTTCACAAATTCATTATTAAATTCTAGAATTCTATTATGTCATGCGCAAAATAAATTGCTTGTTTAGGTGGAATGAAACTGAAAAATTTTGTTTAATTTCATTTAACACTTTATGGCCGTTCGACGAATATATCCTACCTGGATTTCAGCCTAAAACCAGCAGTTTTCGGTTGCCTTACCAATGCCATAGCTCCTCCGCCGATTGTGCTAAAGAGCTGTTCAAGAGCTCAAACTCACTAACAGTCTTCTAGTCTGCACTCGAAAAAAATTTTTGGTTGGGGATTTCAAAATTTTTGTGAGTGACGTCATAAGTGAAATAGTTTTTAGGCCATTTGGCTCATGTTGCCTGGCCTAGGGCCCAACTGCTAGGCTAAAGTATTTCACTGAAGTTTTCATTGGAAACTAGGCTCGAGTTCGAGTATTTTGAGCCTTTGATTGACTTTTTAGAGTTTCTGCTTTAAAAGTTATGATTAAAATAAATTAATTAATTATCTAATTAGCTAATCAATGAAATATTTATATTACTTTAGATCATGAAACCAAAACGATGCATTTAATTTTGAACCAAATATATTTAATGTTTTTGAAATGATTTTGATGTAAAAAAAAGAAAAAAAATTTGTGGTTGGGGGTGCTGGTTTTTTGTGAGTGACGTCATAAGTGAAGTAGCTTTGGTCCATTTTGGCTCATGTTGCCTGGCCTAGGGCCCAACCGCTAGGCCAAAGTATTTTGCTAAAGTTTTCATTGGAAACTAAGCTCGAGTCCAAGTCTTTTGAGCCTTTGATTGAGGTTTTAGCGTTTCTGGTTCAAAAGTTACGATCTAAAATAAACAAATCAATTAACTAGCTACTTAAACAATTTTTTTTATTACTTTAGATCATGAAACCAAAACGATGCATTTAATTTAAACCAAATGTATTTAATTGAAAAAATTTTTCAATTTAAGATAAAAAAAAGAAAAATATTTTTGTGGTTGGGGGTTACGGATTTTTTGTGAGTGACGGCGTAAGTGAAGTAGTTTTTGTGCCATTTTGGCTCATGTTGCCTGGCGGAAAGCCCAACCACTAGGCCAAAGTGTTTCGCTGAAGTTTTCATTGGAAACTAGGCTCAAGTTTGAGTCTTTTGAGCCTTTGATCGACTTTTTAGCGTTTATGGTTCAAAAGTTATGATCTAAAATAAACAAATTAATTAATTATCTGATTAGCTAATTTGACAAACATTTTTATTACTTTAGATCATGAAACCAAAACAATGTATTTAATTTTGAACCAAATGTATTTAATTATAAAAAGTTTTTTTAATTAAAAAACGAAAATTAAAAAAAAGAAAAATTTTTGTGGTTGTGGGTGCAGGTTTTTTGTGAGTGACGTCATAAGTGGAGGACTTTCAGGCCACCTTGGCCAACTTCACCTGGTCTTGGGGCCCAAACCGTTAGATGGTAATATTTAGCTGAAGTTTTGATTGGAAATTAAGTTACAATCCGAGTCGTTTGATAACTTGGATGACCTGCTAGAGTTTCGGGTTCAAAAGTTATAATCTAATGTAATAAAAATATTTGACTAATTAGCTGATTAGATAATTAATTAATTTGTTTATTTTAGATCATAACCAGAAATGCTAAAAATCATTCAAAGGCTTAAAGACTCGAGCCTAGTTTCCAATGAAAACTTCAGCGAAATACTTCGGCCTAGAGGTTGGGCCCTGGGCCAGGCAACATGAGCCAAAATTACCCAAAAACTGGTTCACTTACGCGACATCACTCACAAAATATTTGCAATCCTGGACCAAAAATTTTTTTTTCGAGTGCAGACTCGAAGACTGGCTGATCTGTTTGAGCCCATGAACAGCTCTTTAGCACAATCGGCGGAGGAACTATGGTGTTGGTAAGGCAACGGAAAACTGCTGGTTTTAGGCTGAAATCCAGGTACGATATGTTCGTAGACCCGTCGTCAAAGTGTTAAGTGAAATGAAACAAAATTTTTCAGTTTCATTCCACCTAAACAAGCAATTGACTTTGCACAAGACACAATATAATTCTAGAATTTAATAATGAATTTGTGAAGTAACAATGCTAGCTTGAATAACAACGGTATAATGAAAAATAGTGAATATTAAGACTTCTCTATTACACAAAATTTGTAGTTTTTACACAAACTTTGTCAAATTTTTTCTCTATGAAAACATTCATGAATTTTGTATGGTATACTTGCCATATCATAATGAAAATGTGAAAATTTTTTCAATGCAAATTTTCACTGTGGTCATGGGTAATCGAGACGACAAAGGTACCCTACTTTTCTAGTTTTTTCATTTCGTGCCATGTTTGGCCCAAGATTTCTCACAAACCTTTTTATATTTGCAATAAAATTTTCTAAAATCAAAGATAATTTTATCAGCAACAATTCTTCCAAATATGAGCAAAAAATATCAAGAAATAAAACCGTGGCGAGGTTTGAAATTTTTCGAAAATTTGTAGCAAGAGCTAGAAACAGTCAACTGTGTGTCCATGACCTTTCAAAGTCACAATGTAGCTAATGTTATTTTTTCAATATTTGGCAAAGTTACTAGCATCCCTGAAAAATTGGGGTTGTTCACTAATGTAGTTTGGCAGTAATAAGCTTTGAACATGGCCAAATATGAACAATTTGCGCCCCCCCCCTGGCTAAACACTCCCAACTAAAAAGCTTTATAGTCATGCCATTTCTTGACAGATTTCATTCAAATTTTGCAGATGTTCATCATATGGGGCAATGACAATTTGAGTAAAATTTCAGGAAAATTGAAGAGGGTGACCTGACCACTTCCGGAGAATTGACACGGAATGGTCCAATTGTAAAGTCTAAATTTTAAGTTTCTCGGTCAAAAAATTGGTTGCCCTACTAATTATACACATAACCTACTGCAGCACTTGTATTTATGGGTTTACTCTGATTATATATAAATAAAACCAACACCTACCCTCATAATGTAAGGCTAACTTTTCTGTTAAAGTGCCAGTTTAGCCAGGATAAATTATCTGGCTCTTGCTGATTATATTCCTAGCAAAAGTTCGTGCCTTTCTACAATTGTTTATGTCAACATTCGCTAGAAAGTTTTATATCCACAGGACCGAAGATGTGCTTAAATAGTGAAACCGGTCTATCTTTGCAACTGGTGAATTCATTTGCGTACATCATACGTCACATACTGTTACTTCACTGATGATAAAGGAGGAAACCCAGCCTCCAAAACCGCAGTTCATCGCACATTGGCGTAGCGTGAAGAATTCCATGATTAATCAAGAAATTAATTGCTGATTATGATTAAATTCGTAATGTAATCGATTGCGATTACAATTAAATGTTATTTTTGGTCAATTTAATCGATTACAATTACTCAAAAAGCTGTTGTCAATTACGATTGATAATTACCCCATGTCTGGCTAGTATCTGTGGGAATTCAAACAAATTAAGGATCTTTATCTCACAATTGTTGAAGCTCGTAATTTGTTTATCGAATTTATACATAAGGTGCAAAGTGCAACCTGACTCCCCATTGATAGAACATGGGAAGTCTTTGCAGTTTGTTAAATATTTAAAAGGTGTTATGATATAGAGTAGAGGAAGTATTTGTTGTATTCCACCATGACATGATAAACTTGTATTTTACTGCAAATAAGAGCACTATGTATACGAGTTACTACGATGAAGTATACGAGCTTCTATGACAGAGTTTTCACCTGTTTGCATAATTTGTCACTTCATCTAAATCATCACTTTTTTCTCATCCCCTTGAAGTGATGACTTAGGCAAATTCTACTGCATCATATTTTGTTTCCAATTCCTTGTTTCTTTTTGATGTTGCTCAATTCATGTTTCTCATTCAAAAACTCTTTACTTCTTACTCCTTGGATTTCATGTTGTGATTTTCATAATGTTACTTACACCCACAAGCTGCGCATTCATTGGTTACCACTAGCCAACGTTAACTCTAAATAATTATGGCATGCCTATTAACAAAGACTTTAACCTAGTGCTATTTGATTGCTTGTGTCTTGTTGACCACACAGTGTTTAGCCTATATTTTACATAATTAGCCACATAAAATTTTAATTTAGACACATTTTTTTAAATTTTGATGATGATTTGCATTTTCTCAGTATTACTCTGAACAGGCAATGCTTCACTTAAGCCTCAAAATGGCAATGTACCTTTGACATGTACTGCCAGCATGCAGCAAACTATGGAGTACCAGCTAGCATACAGCAATCTATGGGAGTCATCCAACGCCACCATTGTTTTGCTTGATCAGCAACTCAGCATCTTCCATATTGTCACGGAAAGTTCAAATTCTTTCAAATCCTTGACAAGATTATTTTAAATATTCCACCTAGATTTACCTTATTTGTCAAATTAATGTTGGGCTTATACGTGCATAATAATTAACTTTTTTGTACAATATGTTGTTTCATTTTGATTGATTTATGTGAGTTGGCTATAGATCCACTAGCTGCAACACAATAACATAAAGTGTCTGTATAAAAAAGTAGAAGTAATTTGAGTATACTGATACATGATGAAATATTTCTTGTTTTATGAAACACATTAGGCTGCAAAAGGTAAGTATGTTTAAAATGCAATGGCCATTGACTCATCTAGTTTTTCATTTGATGAAAACACCTGGTTGGTTGTTTTAGATTGCTTATTGTCAGTTTTTCTTCTAGTTATGCTTTTGATCTGTTTCTATTTACATTTAATGATGATGGCATAAAATCATTAACTGCAATGTTACCATTATTTGCACTAACTTTAATGCATATCTGAGGCAACTCATAACCCATAACCTTCCACAGCTGATGCTAGCATCAAATGTTTTCAAATAACATTGCAGCACGCATCAATAGTTACCTTTCTTTGCAAGATTTTTATTAACTTTTTCTTCACTTGAACTTTTGATTGCATCTTGATACTCATAAAATAGCACCAGAAGTGCAAGCACACTTCCTAAAATGCATTTGGAGGTGTCTAGTTGTAGCCTACTTGAAGGTTTTTTGCATTAAAATACAATCATAATGGGACTTTTAATGCATAACCTGCACAATACATTCTTGCAAGTTATGAAAATGATTGCCAAACAATACTTTTGTCTTCTTTCTGCACAACTGCTCATTTTCACTCAGTTTTCACTCTTCACCAGTGTAAGAACTACAGTATACACAGTATGTTATCAAGTTTTGTCTTGGCAGGGAACCTTTCATCAAACAAACAAACATAAGCAATTATTTATTAAAAATGAAATGCTGAAGCAGCGCAGCTGTGCTACTGCCATATATCAGGATGTTTCATGAGGCCTGAATTCTAGTGCATCGTTATCCTTGTGAAACTGCTGGTAAAACGCAACGTGCAGTATTAGTATACAGTAATGTAATATTGATAGAACATTACAACCTTCAGACCCCAGAATTATTGTAGTGCACTCTTCTGTAGTGTATGCGACGTTACAGTAAATGTCACAGTAGGTCGAGAGCTTACCGGGACCAGTGTTTTGTTGAGATGCTAACCTTATTCATACTGCAGCAATAGTGTAGGTATTTCAGTACAACAGCCACAGCTCACAACTTCGGCCCGAAGCTGCTTGTGGCCCAGGCCAAAGCAGGTGGGAAATTAAAGAAGTATCTGTGCATTGCATTTCCTTCCATTAATACCACTTTCAAGAACGCATGATAATGGCAATTCCAAACGACGCATGCTTTTTCGAAGAAAGGTGAGAGAAAGACATAAGACACGAGAGCTCGAAGTAATATGCGGAACAACACAAACAGAATAAACGCGTTCACCACAAAGACATCCCCGTGAAGTCACGTGATTAACAAATACCTGATACAGTCCGAGGCCAACACAAACCAGATGTGGCCGGAGTCACTTTTTGAGACTCCGAATCTGTTCTTGTTCCAAAATTTTTGAAACCGGATCCGGGTCTGGCAATTTTCCAAATTTGAGAATCCGACTCCTGTTCAGACTTCTGCTACCATCATCCATCCAACCGAAATTTACCCATGTTTTTACTAAAGAAATGAACACACAGACTCCTACTACTGCCGAAAGGGATTTCTGGTCAGGTTTTTCACAAAACATTGACTCCTGGTCCGGATCCGGGTCCGAAAGAAAAGCACAGAATCCTGCCGGAGTCGACTCCGGCACTTCGGATCCATGGCCACCTCTGCAGGGTTGCCAGATGCTTGACAGACAATATGGCAAGTGTTTCTGCACATGTATGTTGTGCATCAAATCAGTGGTGTACGGATATGGAAATTTTGCAATCGGATTGGATCCCAAATTTTTTCATAAACTCCATATCCAATGCGTATCCGACAATTTAAAATTATGGACTCCGATAGCCAATCCGAAACCGCCCACTGAGTTGCACATTAGCCAAAATATTTGGTAATGTCTATTTTGCCTCATGAGGCTAAAGTTGTGGCTATTTTGCCTTTAGTCAGACACAATTGGTTGAAGTAGTCACGTGGCAAGTATGATGCACACAAGAAGATAAGGTTCATGCAAGCAAACAAGAAGCCACTTAACGTAGCTTGCCAGCACCGAAACCATGATAACACTCGTCCATTGGACTAAGTCGTTACAGATGTTGTTATCAAGTGAGAAGGTCATGCGTTCTGAACTTGTCATGTGACCATTTCAAACAATTGTGTTTGTCTAAAGGTAAAAGTGCTCCAGTAGTGCTGTTGCCTCGTGAGGCAAAATAGACACTGCCAACATACTTTGTCTTGAATGCAATGGCTACATCTACAGTAGCCTACCTACCACAATCAGTTTATGAGATATCTTGACAAGAAGTGCACAATTCTTTTTCTCTGTGGTAGCGCAAGTTATGGTTGTGCACAATTCTCTTATGCTCTCTAATGGGGATGTTTAAATCAAATGATTTCCTACAACTAGCCTACATTTGTGTACCTGGTGCACTCCATGCAATGCCAACAGCTATTGTACGTTAATTTGACCATGACAGAACCATCACGATAATTTTATACCCAACGAAATCATTTCTTAAAGCAATGCAATGAATGTTCACCTCAATCCCTTTTTCATTTGAAACTCTTACTCTTTCGAAACTGAACTTATAGCGCTGCTAGGCTTGGAGAATAAACAACCTTGCCACTTTTCGTTAAATCCAATACTTCACAAGTTTTCATTCTCAGTGCAGGTGTATTTCAGCCTACAACAACATGTCAATACGTTTTCACCATGTTATCAACTTACTTAGTTGTGAGTTGGCCATGTTGAGTTAGACTAGTGAACTACGCCATTGAGACAGAAACTGGTGTACTTCGTTCAAATCTGAAAAAAACTTTTTGTAATGTCTTAATAAACACCAACATTTTACTATTATCTACTAATAAATATACCGTAGGCCAGGGGTGGGCAATTATTATTGCTCGGGGGCCACTTTGAGAAGGCCACATTTAGCAAAGGGCCATACCTTGTTATGGGAGTAGAAGTCAGGATCGGTTTATAGCCTTACTATTAATACTAACTGTGAGAAATTGGATGAAATTTCAGATTTGAAGATTTTCCTGAATGCTTCTGCAGGCTATTGAAAACGCTGTGGCGGGCCACATTTGGCCCGCGGGCCGCTATTTGCCCAACCCTGCCGTAGGTTTTTTCAGAAATGAAACATGTTTCATCTAAATAACGATGGGCTACGTCATAATAAAACTATAGAATCAATCATGCTCATCTTCACACAGTTCCAAAAACTACATGTTGCTTGAGATGTCCTCAGTCTGAAAGTTAAGATCCCGAGCGGCAGGGAACATATCAGTCTATCGAAAAAAATTAGACAAGTAGATTTTTATTTACTTGTTTATGAGCAGACACGAAGTCCATAGCATGAACACACACACTCTGCAGAATGCAGGTCGATAAAAACAGACAAAACAGAACGTAGTACAAGGCATTGAAGCCAGCGTAATCACAGGGTTACAGACACTTTTTGCAACTGCATTGAAGACAACCATAGGGTTACAGACACATTCTTCACACTTAAGTTAGCTAACACGTAACACTTGTTACAAAACTACTGCGGAGTAAGGCGCCAATTCCTAAATTGGTCAAGTCTAGGTAAAATGTGAAAGCAAGTTGGCACGACACGCCATCAATCAAACGGGTACTGCAAAGTTCAATCACTCAGTCACAGAGTAAAATGCGATTAAAGTGTTCAAAGAATAGGGACGAATACAATCAATCTGACTGCATCAAAGCACGTAATCATATGTTGTTAGATTTTCTGCATCTTTCGAGACACAGGCACGTGTATTTTCGTAACAGAGCCTTAAAGGTAGGAATGTTACATTGAACCTGGTGGCTACTAACACTCGCTCTCCATGGCAGGTTGTATAGAGCTCTTTCAGTAATACGATTTCGAAATATCGTAATTTTTCCTCATACAACTCCTGTTCCATAATCAAGATTTTTTGCATGGCCACATTTTATTTCATTTGGATGACCCGGATCCGGTTGAAAGGGAAACGATATCCAAATCCAAATATCCGGCGGGATTGGACTCCAAAATACGGATCCTGTACACCACTGCATCAAATTACACTTTTGTATAGTTTTCAGATACAGATGGTATGATTTCAACCAAAACAGGATTCGGTTCGGATACCATTTTTCAAAAACAGGACAAGATTGCAAAAAAAAACACTATCCGATCATCTTTACTATTTCAATCTTTGGATGCCTGAGGCCGTCGCCCCGTTCGCCCCCCCGCCTACACGCCACTGATCAGGGCCGGCCCTGGCAGATGCGGGGCCCAATGCAAGACCTGGGGCAGGTCCAATCAGAACCGTCGCCAGAAAGTTTTCAATAGAGGGGCTTTGAGTTTCTGCGGTGGGGCTTGGCACTCCAAAAATTGACAAAAACTCAACTGATATATAGTGTTTCATGTTTCAATTTGGGGGGCTTGGATAATTGTTTTGGGGGATAAGCCCCCCGTGATGATGAGACTGGGCCCAATGCAGGACCTAGGCGCGGCACCCCCCTGAGCAGTGTTTTTATGATGTCATCGTGTTCAATCAACCATGTTATGGTATTGGTAGAGCGAAGATATACATTGCAGCACTAACACGAGAATTGAGCACGTTTGCTAACATTCGAGAGGAAATTTGCTAGTTCTGACGAGAGCGTTCTTTGTTAATAATGAAATTTATATGGTTTTCTACTTAATTTTCAAGCGCAAGGTGTATCTGGTTAAAATGAACAATCTACCCAAACACCATGGCGTGGGGCCCAATGCAGCTGGATCGGCTTAAGGCCGGCCCTGCCACTGATATTGGGCAAGAACAGGGTTCGACAAAAGCTTGTAAAACTACGTAAGGGTTCGGCATGTTTGCAAAGGTTACAAACCACTGATCTAAGTGTAGTTTTCAGTTCGTACCTTTCAGAGATGAGCGGACTGTGAAATTTTTCAGTCCGAGTCCAGTCCTGATCCGATAAAATTGAATCCCATCCTGATCCGCTAAATTTTTGCAAATCATTGGTCTGATCCAGTCCTGATGCGCCAGTGTAAAATCATGTATTTTTATTTTGCCTCATGAGGTAAAAGAACTAGTGGAGCTATTTTGCCTTTAGCCAAATGATTGGTTGAAGGCAAAATAGTTCCAACAGTGCTTTTGCCTCATGAGGCAAAATATACACAGCCTTTTGGCATTTCGAAAATCAGCAAGGAAGTGTGTATTTGGCATCAGAGGAAAAAGCACTGCTGAAGTTATTTTGCCATTAGGAGAATCCAATTGCTTGGATTGGTCAAGTGACAAAAACGATACACTTGGATTGCTGGGTCCTTGTTACATGACCTGGAATCCTAAAACCAAAGCCTAAACCCAAAACCTAAACCCAAAATCTAAACCCAGAACCTAAACCCAAAACCTAAGCCAAAAATCAAAAGCCAAAACCTAAACCTAAAAGCTAAACACAAAACTTTAACCCAAACCTCAAACCTAAAACTTAAACCCAAAAGTTAAATATGAAAGTTGAACCCAAAACCTAAACCCAAGAGCTAAACCCAACATTCAAACCTAAAACTTAAACCCAAAGTTGAACTAACCTAAAACCTAAACACGAAACCTAATCCGAAAACGTAAACCCTACAGGTAAACCCTAAACCGAAACTTAAACATACACCCTAAACGTAAACCCCAAACCCTGAACTTTTTGAAAAAGTGCATTAAAAGCACTCCTATCAAAGGTGCAACTTCCAGTAACAATCAAACGCAGTTTTTCCAGTGACAATCAAACGCAGCTTTTTAAATAGCCATAAATGAAACAAACTGTTCAAGCGACATACGCAGCTTCGACCAGTGTCGTATTAACAATTGTAGCGAATGTAGCAATTGCTACGGGCCCGTGGTCCTCTGTGTTAAATTTGTTCTTTGTTGTATGCATTATGGGACCACTCAAGCAATGAGGCCAAATTGCAGCAATTTCGAGGTATTGCTTGATTGTAGCGCTATGAATGGCATTTAAAAAATGTTATTATACATGGATTCTTCTTTTACAAATGTGGGAAATAATTTGCGCATTTATTTAACTCTCATGGTGACCAGTTGCAATGGAAAACGGTCATTTTTTAAACTTAAGATTATAGAATGAACAAAGCAGCACAATCGGACAAAACAAGCTAGATGATGCAAAAGGTTTGCTGCTTTACAGTCGACTTCGAGTCTTCGACACTTATACTGAGACTACACTGTCTAGGCGACAGGCGTAGCAACGATCAAATTTGTTGATGAGTCTGGAAGTATTAAATTACTGTCTCTGTACTGTGCTTGTGAGCTGTACAGTAATGTATTCCTTCTTGGTAGAAAGAAACACACATACGTTCTTGGTAAAAAGGGTAGGTGGCACATAAAGTCAACTAATTGCTGATAAGCATCAGGTATTCCGTTCTTACGAAATGTAGTTTGCCTAATGGTAGTCACATGGATGGCTACAGAATTTATGATTTAATAGGTGTTCTTTTGTTTCAAATGGATTTTTAACTGGGGTCCACGCGGTGCTAATATGCTACAAGCCCCGCTCTACCTTAATCCGGCACTGGCTTCGATTCCTTCACAAGCAAATTATTTGCCAGAGTCATTTCAGGTTTTAAATCCTTTTCACTAAATGAATATGATTTGCGAATTCTTTCAAGTGTTTTTCTCATAGAAATGTTTGACCTTCGGGGCAAAGAGCTGAAATACGCGAAAGAATTGTTTCTGAATCATTACAGAAAGTCCATACAAAATACTATGAGGTTGCAGGACATTTGTGGGTAGAGTTAAAACTGTAGTCACGAACCACTTATGTAAGATGTTTTTAAGTCGTATGCACAAGCAGGCCCGTAACCAGGGGTTTCGCCCCCCTGCAGATTTTTTCTACCCCCTGGAAAAATGCGTTGGGCATAGTTTAAAACTATTGGACGTACTTTAAAAATGTTGGGTCCCTCTCAGAAAGTTCTTCGCAACCCCTGGTGTCCCAAGCTGGTTATGGGCCTGCCACAGAGCAGCAGAACGCAATACTGCAGCCAGGATAAATTCGGATTAATTAACTGAAACCAGTTGCTGCTGGGACAAGAAACAATCTGCTGACAATAATATAATCCAGTTCCATCTCACCCTGAAATGCACGAAAGATCAATCTTCCCATTGCTGCGACTGTTTCTTAGTTTCGAAATGAATCTTTCAACACCACGACCGCGGTCTGACTAAATTTCACGCAGGATCCGAACAACCACTGGTGTGTGTCGTCATAAACAACTCTCGTTAGCCGGCCGCCAAAAACAACAACACAACTTATCATGCATGTGGGAAATATTGAATGCAGGCTAGAGGGTTTCTAAATTATCGTTTAAAATATTGCTGACCGAAAGTTATTCACTGTAGATGTCAACCAAAGAACTTGAATGGGAAATTAAGCAAAAAGGGGGGGGCAAACATGGGGTCAACCAAAAATCTGGAGGGGCCATGACTCACCCAGGCCCCCCTTAGAATCGCAATTGGGAAAGGAACCAGCAAAGGGATATGGTCCACCGAAATTACACTGCATATACTAGGATGCATATTGATATTTAGGAATAAGTGAGTTAAATCTTTTACTTGTGCTGTTTGTCGCAGTGACTTATTACTGTTGAGCACCATCTACCGGTTACCATTTTATTCACATATTGCGCCACCTGCGGGCAGGATCTCTGATAAGAAAGTTTACCAGGGGATACGAAGACCGATACCGATCCCCACTGGTTTCTGGGACCCTTGTTGAAACGTGTATAGCTTGATTGTATAGCAATCAGAATATAGATAAAACAGCAACCATGTTAAAATTTGCAAATATGACTACCAGCGTTGCTGTTGAAGAAAGCGACCTTCAATTTTGGACGTGATTACAAAAAAAAACTTATTGTGTTCGTGCGTACTTTTATCCTCCCGGTCCCGGGTACGATGTAACTCTCTTGTATCACCCTTCTCGTAGGCACTGTCTGCGGGCCGCCACAGGTACACCAGAACAAACAACAAACAAACATTTGTTTAATCAAGGTTGCACAACCTCTATCTTAGCAGATATATTTTAAATCTAGGTAAAGCATAATCAAAACTATGAAATGTGTAAGTGTTTCCAACTTTTTAAAATTATGTAAGCTTTTTTAGTTTTACAATTTTTATGGAGATCATCTTTTTAACTTTTTATTGTTCCATTGTTTGAATCTTTTGTATTGGAAGCTGCAAGATTTCTTATTTTGTTGATTTTTATTTCATTAAATGGTTCTTAAACGGTAGTAAATTTTCATCCAGCATCAAGATTGTACTGATTTTGTTTTGTATGTTTTCATAAGCAGGCAACTTTTTGTAGTTTTCATAAGTAGGCAAAGCATGAGTCTGCTTTCAAATTTCATTTACTTGATTTCTCTCAAATAAAAAAATTTTATAAAATTTCAATAATTTCGTCCTCAAAAATCAAGTGTTTTTGTGAATGAAACTAAGTACATTATATAAAATAATGTTCTGTGTAGTTTTCGAACTTACATATTTTACTGTGTATGGTCTATATTTTTTTCGCCGTTAAAATAAATTGTGCTATATTTGCCCCTTTTGCAGGAATGCAATAAAATTTCTGGTGAGAGTTGGCAACTCACAGTAATGCAGCGAGTTGAACAAGACTGTACAGTGATAGCAAAATTATTTGAGGCGTGGTAATTGGTAAATAATAACCAATGGCGTCGTGCCAGGACTCAAGACTCTTCAATCTTTTACAAATAACGTCCACAAACATAGACATTTAGGGCTTATGAGACAGAGCGTCGTTAGGACGGAAACTTTCTTGTCAGTTAATTTTTTCTAAAATTTTGGTAATGTAGCTGACGACTCCCCAGATTTTCTGCTAGCACAGGGGTTCCCAAACTTCCTTTGGCTATGTACCCCTTCAGCATTGATAGATGAGCATGTACCCCTAAAATTACTTATAACAAAAAGGGTGAGGAAAATAACAAAAAATGTTTACCAACAAGCATATGATGATTTCAGAAAATAGTATTAGCGTTCAACTGGTGTTCTTTTTGCTCCAAAAATTATAAACAACCTGCTCCATCAAATGTTTTCCTGAAAAAAAAAACATGTACAAGTTTTTGAACAGTGTACGTGTACAATTGTTTGACAATGTGCAATGTGCATGTACAATTTTTGACCAAGTTAAATACCCTGGTGTGTTGCTAAATGTCTCACTGAAGGATGATGATGATATCCAGTGACAAATGAAATCACTATACTCCGTAGCAAATAAGCTTCGAGGCGCATTCGATCAGTGTTCTCCTGCAGTAAAAAATACTTTATTTCGTGCCCATTCCATGCCAATATATTCTTTCTAATGGTGGAGCAAATACACACAGCGCGTACGCGCTTCATACAGTAAAGCTTTCCGAATTATGCATTGCATATCCAGAAATGTAAGAGTTTGCCCACACCAAGTTAGCCACCGTACCACGACTTTTTGATGCCTTGTTGAGAAATAATCTGTACCACTTTTCACGTTGTACATCTTCATCTAACTTTCTTATCTGATCTTTTCATATATCTGATGCTTTTCATAAATATTTGTTTTTCCTCAATTATCTAACGCTCTTGTATAAGTGCATGCATGCATGCACTCATACAAGAGCGTTAAACAGTGTATGCGTCTTATCAGTATTGTTTTTTCAGTACATACGTCTTGTCAGTATTGTTTTTGCAGTGCATGGGTCTTATCAGTACTGTTTTTGACCAGTGCATGCGTATTGTTAGCATAGGCGTACGGGAAGGCATTTTACTGGGGGGGCGGAAAAAATTTGCCCTGAAAGTAACTTTTTTAGTTTAATCCGAATGGGCCTGAAACCT
>JGI24021J15306_10005736_pt1 | contig 14788 bp, 10 predicted proteins | sample Ectturendosymbi1_FD_15306 | JGI IMG/M metagenome (IMG submission 15306)
AGCCTTCCCAAGGGAGGTGGTTCCAGTGATAAGCGGCCAAAAATCTGGGGGGGGGGGCTACAACGTTTTTCCAGAAAAATATGTTAATGCCGAAAGAGAAGTTTTGCAAAAAATTTTACAAATTAACTTCTCTAAGTAAGTAACAAAAAGACATCCAATGCAATTTTCACCCTATTAATACCAATAAGAGTAAAATTGGTAAACAGTTTTTTATATAAAAGATTATAGTTTCGAGACAAATAATTTTTTATCATGTTTGAAATGATTTTGTCCGATAGCAAAGTAGTAAGGGGGCTGCAACCCTCCCTGTCCACCTGCTTCCTACAATCATGGTTCCAGAAGTTGAATCTATCTGCGTTGCACCCCCGGTTGCATAGAAAGAGAAGAGTTGGGCACCGCGCAATTATTCGTGAGAAGAAAAAAAAGGCAAAGCAAATTCAAACGCATTGTTTAAACCAGGGGTGGGCAAACATTTTCTACGGAGGGCCACATTGAACACTTCATTGCTAATGGGGGCCGCATATATTGCATTAATTTTACCGGGAGAAAAATTACACATTACTACCGGGGTCGTATATATATATATTACACAATCATAACTTTCGGTTGAGTAAAAATGCGGTTTCCACTGAAACATGTGGAATGAAATCGAGAATTCGAATCTAGTCGATAAAACTACTTTAACATATATTCGAAATATGTACTATCTATGTCAGGGGTATACAACCTTTTGCTATTGCCGTCCGCATTCTTTAATTTATACGAAGTACGGCCGCCAATGAGTTGGAGTTATATTTATGAGATACTTCCCAGTGCCAACCAACATAGAACACATTCAGACAAATTGCGTATTCATTCTAACCCTTTGTGACATCATCATCCAGATTGTTAAGCATCGTGTGGACTGATTTTCTTGCCTTGCGTTTGTTTTGCTTCAATATACGCCAACACGGCCGCCAAATCTTGTATTTCGAATTACATGTGGACTGCCGCAAGTTTCATTATCGAAGGTTGTGCACCGTTGATCTACGTACATGTGTGGCTACCCCAAAACGCCCTCTCGGACCGTAGTCTGACCACCCCTGGTTTGAACGAATAAAATGAATAAAACCTGCTTATTCAGACGAGTGCAGCAATGACTTATAATACCTGAATCTTCGTATAAGTCGATCAGCAGGCGAATGGCATTGGTGCAGTAGAGGTCAACCACACACGTGTCAGTGTCCGGGCTATCATCACCTGCGGAAAGAAAGACTTACGCATGTGGGACGATATTGCGGTCTTCCTGGGACCATTTTTAGGCCCGACTTCGTTGCGGTCGAGCGATCGATGATCGGCAAATAAGTAATTCTTTACGATAAAAATTACATCTCACTGCGAAGATTTGCAAACGATTCAGAATGCGAATGACGACGTCCCAGAACGGGTTGGGAACCTATTCACCATCACGGGCCGCATAAATTGTGGATTATAGCTGGCGGGCCGCAAATAACAATTGATTTTATCTTAAACTTCTACCTTTATCTTACGAGGGATAGAGGCTTCTTATTACATACCAAGTACCTGCTTGGCATGGAGCTTAGTTTTGACGCGATTTTGTACATTAAATTGGGTAACGAAAATTCTGATGCGGGCCTTATCAAATGTTCACGCAGGCCGCAGGTTCCCCACCCCTGTCCTGGAACGATAATTAAGGAAAAAAGGTTAACCAAGGTTCAGAGCATATCACGCAGGTCTTGCAGAACATTGTGCATCAGGCTCGGACAGAACGCGGTTGAAGTTATGAAAGGTTCGAAGGAGGAAGTAACGCGATTCTTACAGAAGCACAGTCCGTCGGTGTGCCGGGTGAGCAAGTGGTCGATGCGCGTCAGCTTCTTGTCCCGTGACAGCTGCTCGTGTCTGCCCAGAAACCTGTATGACAAGGAAGAGTGGCTGGAATTACATTCGGCTTTTAAAGGGCTGTTATGTGGTCTGGCGCGATGCGAACTAAGGGCGAGGTCGTTCAAAACATCTTTTCTTTAACAGCAAAAGCGCGACTGAAAGCGACCAGCCGCGAAAACAAAAAGACGCGCCCCAGTGCAACGGTAACAGAAATAAAACTAACAAAATCTCTTGTTATGCGTGCGTCTGAAGTTGGAGAGCAATTTGTTTTAATGACAAGCGTATCGCAACCCAAAGGTTGGCTGCTCGAGAATGACCGGAGAGTGCGGAGAATGCACATTTCAGAAACTGGAGAACATGTGCGAAGATGCGATGCTGAAAAGATTTTGCGGAGAATCTTACGATCGAAGATCGAAGCTGCTATTGGAATTTTACTTTGAACTTGCCACGAAAATCAGCTTATTGTTTCATTATGAAGTTTTTTGCTAAGGAAACGACAAAAAAACACGAGTTTTGCACAAAAAATAAAACCAGTCAGTGGGGCGAAGAGCTACTAGAACAGAAAGCATCCATACCGCGTCGCTTCCACCGTAAAAATGTGCCGATGAAATTCTTTTTGCTTTCGGGAAATAATTTCCGGCTTTAGTTTGGCGAGCACATCTTTTGTGACGTCAGCAAGCGTGAAAGACGCCTGCTGCTTGTACAAATCTTGCAGAAACTTGAGAAAAAAACAGGCTTTTAGTTCCGAATAGTGTATGCAGACGTCATAAAAGTGCCGTTAACGTTTCAAACGCAAAACGCAAGAATTCGCGCGCGTCGTTACCTGGTCAATCTCATGGGCGGGAAGGAGCTCGAAATAAGGCTTGAGGTCGTTCAAGCAGCAGGGTTTCGTGGAGAAATCCAGCGCGTACTCCAGCAGCAACGGGTTGGCGGACACCGGCGGTTCTTCGATGTCTGTATAATAATCAAAAGAGCTCGTTTGTGCTTGATAAAATACAACCAACTGCCGAACTCGAACAAACGGTGGAAGTTTTTTCTGTATGAATTCGATGATCGCAAAAGTAATAGAACATAACTCCGCGCTTCAAAGCTCTTAATGGATGGAAAACTGTCAGAAAAAAACTGGCGATGGTTGTGAAAGTAATATTTGGCGGTGATTATATTGCTTGTGCAATGTCAACAACCCCTGTAGCATGACAGGTCCATGAGTGGGACGTCTCATTTCACAATTCATGTGATATCTTGTGCAAATCTGAAGCAAAATTCGTAGCAGGAGAAAATTAGTAGTTTCACTTTAACAAATCCCTTCTCAAATGCGTCTGTTGCATTTATTGCTAATCATATGAAATCTTTTTCAGCAATTGAAGATGAAAGATTGCAGGAGTTGCTTGAGGCATGTGTAGAGATGGAAGATGTGGCAGGGTTGAAAAAAGGTGTATGCAAAATAAAGCTATGAAGTATTAAAACCACTAAGCCACGTGTGCCATTGGTAGGTGGTGACTAGGAAAATGCACTACTCATCTATGAATTTTGTCAATGGTTATTGCATGATGTTCAGTGGCGAGGCGTTCATTGTGATGATACATCGATGCTTCATTTGTTTTGATACCAATTTAATTAGGCACCAAAAGTTTGTGAAAGTGTTTACAGTGAAGTAAACATAATGGTGCTCACGTTCAATTATTTCATATTATGTGGTGTTTGCTTGATTTATATTTATGCGGAGTCAAACAGGAATCGGATTGCTTGTGTCATGCTATTACAGGAGCCATAGCGGATTCGGATTGAAAATTTGCAAAACAGGATTAGATCCGGGCACAAAAAAATTAGTCCGCACACGTCTGGACTATGTTGTCGTAAATGGAATGAGAACAGCTGGTACAGTTTCACAAGGTCTTGGAAACATAACCGCAGCCGAGCACCTGTACTCTTCTAAAGTTTTACTTTCACATTGCATTTCAAGAACACGATTTGAACACATTCTTATAACATTTTCTTTCAGTTCTCCATCATCTGACGTTTTATTCAAATTGAAGGAATATGGATTCATGATTCATTCTTCAGAAGTTTCCATTTCCATACGTCAAAATATCTATAAATGACGTCAACGACACTTCCAAATGAGCCACAATTTCTTCACAAACACTAGGAACCAAACTCGAAGATTAATTGTCATCCACTCTTTCTTCACGTGATGGAAAATTAGAATTATTCGCTCTTTTCACTCGCCGACACGGCAGAGACAACTTATCTTGAAACATTGAATTGATATGAAATTAGGTTTTCATATCAATTGAAATTAGGTTTTCATATCAATTCAATGTTTATACTTTTGGCTTGAAGTGATGAACTCAGATCGTTCATACAAGTGAAAAGTCACTTAAATGCGCTAAGATTTGGTTGAATTCTTGCGATTCCAACTCTTCAAGCAGATCACAGTGACGTTCCTCTAGAGTCTAGGAAGACTTTGATTTGTTCTCGCAGTTTGAAGAAGCGGGTTAAAACTCTCCCGCGTGAGAGCCAGCGGTGGTTGTTTTCAGTTTTTCACAGAAAAGTTGTCCTTTATGATACCATCATGGACAATTGATTACCTGACCGGTGCAATAAGTTGACTGCAATTCGAAGTATGCGTAGTCTCGTCCAACTGAAGGGAGATTGGCAAGGTACTAGCCTTCATATGTGAGATAACCTTTTCCAAAATATCTGTACTCAATTCAGCAATTCGGGTTTGAATAGCATTACTTGATAGCGGCAACAATTAAGCTTCTTTTTTGCTTCATTTCTGAGAATAGTTGTAGCCATTTCTATAAGTTATTTTGCAATAGTATGGGGATTTTTAGAACTTGCTACTTTAAATGCCACTTGGCATGAAGCTATCAGTAGTGGTTTGCCAACAGACAAAACCTAATTTTGGAAGGGTTGCTTGAGAATTATAACGGGCTCTTCTAGCTCGCAAAGATTTTTCATCATGGCCCACAACATTGGCCTTGCCATGTCGAAGTGTTCATGCAGCTTAGATGTTTTCAAATTTGCGTTGGGAATATTGTTTCACACAGCATGAACTGAGGCTTTTGCAAATCCTCAGTTTTCCGATGCGAGTGAAACCAAAACGAACGTAGTCATCATTCCCTTTTCTTTTCTTCGACATGATGAAGGATTATGATGATTAACCAGAAAAGCTTCTATTATTATCTCCACCCACAATTACATAGAGCAGACCTTCACGTCTCTTGAAATTAACAAAACACTTTCACAAGAACAACAATTCACTCCAATTTGAAACAACAATTCACTCCAATTTGAAAGGCAAGGCACACAACTCCTTTCCTCTACGATCGATTCACCTCAGAACTATTTACTTAGAATGATGTAATGCGGGATCCACTCGTATACATGCTACGCTCAGACTATACAGGAGTTTATCAGAAAAGTAATTATCACATCACATAACACAACGGCCTTATCTACTTAGTTTGCACTACTGCAAGTTCGTAAATAAAGTAGATTGACACATACTGTAGGTTTGAACGAACCTTGCGTTTTTGTCTATAAACCATTGCAAAAGAAAACAAAAAGCCGCAGGGGAGAAATAAAGAGATCAATTCCTGTCATTAAGACCGACGCTTCTCCCACGCCCTGAAATGATGCCTCGCTTCACGACGGGGTGCGAGCACCCCTGGTTGGGATGGGAACAACTGTACTGGACAATTATCTTCGAAAAAGCAGAAAAATCTAGTGAACACCAAAAACACTTTAGTGCAGAGGTTCCCGAATGGTACGTTTCAGATCGTAAGAGCGCTGCAAGCTCGCACCCAGCTTCCCTGCCAAGATCTTAGGATTAAAAAAAAGCTGCTCAAACCCAATTGATGTGCGTGTGATCGAGTCTACAAGCGTTGTGGGCTGCGATGTAAAATAGCGAACTACTGCTTTGGTGTGATTCCAAATACTGTAGCTACAGCATTTACTACAACGAACTTGTAAACAATTTGCAATAATATGGAAATTCCTAAGATCCACCCATGATTTTCGCAGAATTCCAGATGTTTTGCTTGACAATCTGTTCTACTTGTCAACAACCTACGTCCGATTTTCAAACCCCCGCAGTTTTTGGGGAACAGTTAAGCTGTTGTTTCGAACCCACGAGATCCGCGGCTATCCCGTAATCTTTTTCCAACAAAGAATATCACTTTCAGAAGAAAAAAAATATTTCACGTCCAAGAGAATGAAAAATTTGTCACAAATGAACAGAGCACGACTGTAAAAGTGGAGTCTCCCACCTTGACCGGCCTTTCTCCTTTCTCTCAATCTTTTTAACATCTCTAATCTCATTAAAAAGGGCCCGCGACGTTTCCATTGCAGCAAGTCGTTCTCAACCTTGACCAGTTCGCCGATGAACGCGTACGCTTGCTCGAGCTTGTAATCGGTTTCGACCGAAATTCTGCGCAAGAAATGTTTGACGGAAGACAGTGAGCTATGTAATAGGACAATGGTCCACCCATGATTTTCGCAGAATACACCAAATTTTAACAAATATGAGGTATATAAAACACCAAATTTTAACCAGTATGAGCTACATAAAACGCCAAGTTTGAACAAATATAAGCTACATAAAACACCAAATTTCAATAAATATGTGACTTATGGCAACTTCACGCGGCTCGGACACCAGCAACATCAATAACTGCTCATCACACATTAGAGAAACCAGGAACGACTGAACCAAATATTTGAAGCTTCTGTGAGCAAAGGCACTCGCGCATGCCACCGCTATCATCGCAAATGTGCAAAGGTCCGACGAAAACCGAACCGGCGTTCTTGAACAAGCAAAATAAAATGCAGATGGCTTGAAGTGAGAGAACGCAAATCATGAGATAACATCGTTTGCTTTTCCAAAGACGCCACGAACACCGCCTGCGGTCATCACGCTCGAGCCACATTTCCGTTCAGTCACAGTACGTGACCGCACGCAGGGGCAGGCTGCAACTATACAGCAATGTATCTGTGCTCTCTGGTGAGGGAAGCACGCGCGTACCTGGTTTCCAAATCGTCGTTCTCTTGTATAGGGGGTGTCCATTTCTTGTCGAGAAGGTGGAAGAAAGAATCCAAGTAACCGATCGCGTAATTCCACACATCCGGGCTGCACAACAACACGTTGATCTTAGACTCGGGCAACTTTCTGGGCCTAATTCATAGCCGTTGATCAGTGCTAAGCATATGCTTCCTAAAATTCAAATAGCTTGACAAGTGAGGAAGCCATAAATGATTAAAAAATGATATGTCACGTTTTTTAAATGTAGCGCACACCTTTCAATTGCAAATATAGTACGATTTTAGACACAGGCTCTGATTCGATTTCCTGTCGAGTACTCAGGCCAGAATATTCAGCAATGCACGTTCCTGGTTTCGGGAAAAAAAAACAACTGGAAGTAGATGGAACATTACGTTTCTCTGAGCAGTTCTTTGTATTGCGCGTTGACGACGTCCCACTTGCCCAGTTTTTCCTCGATTTGAATCGTCAGCGGAGTGTAGCCGGTTACTTCTATTGGCGGCAATTTTTCTGCGGAAGAAAACTCACCGGTCAGTGATTTGAATAAACAAAGATGGTTGCATTGGTACGAGCCGATTTTAAACAATGAAAGACATTTTGTGCCTTAACGGCAACGACAGTTGCTTTTTAACCACAGCAGGCCAGACACGTGTGCTTTTCTTTGCTTTACAAACATTCAAAGTTTTCGTTAGTTATGAGCAGGTTTTTTAAGGTTCGACCGTGATGACCGCTAAGACATTTTGAGAGACAGCAACCATTTTATCTAAATACCATCGTTGTTGATGGTGTGATAGCAAAGCGAGGTTCTGGTGTATTTTGAGATACGACTGGATAAAGTTGACCTTTTCCGTCTCTCAAAACGCCTTGAAAAAGCATTAGAGAGGGCGAACTAAGTTCGAGCTTTAAACGCTAAATAAAAAAAACAACTTCAAACTGGCTTGTACGGTGAGTTTTGTCTGAAGTCAGCAAATTCGCTTACCAAGTATACATGGGGAAGCGCAGAAGTAAACTAACAGTTGTATCGTTGTCAGGTTACTATACATATCTTACGTTGTATTAACAATCCTCGTCATTGTTCTGCGCAGCAACAGGGTTAACCGATAAATTTTTGATTTATCGTGAAGGGGAAAAACAAGTGTAGGCTTTCGTGGGTCAGATCTGAAGGAGACAGAATTCATAGGGAGCAGTCGAAAAGAAGTCCTGTCTAGCGCAGGTTACTTACTACCAAGATTTCCTCGGAGAACTTTCAACGCCTTGTCATGCTTCCCAAGGAGGTCTAAGACCAGTAGGTAGAGACGTACTTCTGCAAAAATATTTACACGTGGCTCACGACCAACACAAGCTGGGCGGCTGGGTGTGCGGCTAGTCAGGGCCAAGGACGACGGTTATTTTCCCGGTCGGACAACGACAAAATCGCAAGCTGTTTGCTTCCTTGCGAGTGCAGAGCTGCACTGAATTATTACAAGCTTTCAAAGATCTGTCGATGCAATTTCGCAAGTAATTGTTAGAAGTTGTTTTGCCCGAGTGCGCCACAGGTTAAGTTTCGTGACCATCTGTTCATTAAACCTCTCTTTCCGAACCTCCAAAACAATGCCGCAGATTGCAGCTCGGGTTTGTCTGCCCGACATGACTTCGGCTTGGTCCGTCGGTCTTCTTCCAACGCAGTGAAGGCAAAATAAGTAACTCCGGCACAGATATATAATGTTCTTTGGGTCCGAGCACTACCCTACACAATATACAGTACAACCTATCTCGCCGTACTGGAAAGTATTCGTCGTTGTGTTCATTCAAAGCCTGAAGGGTTCGCATCACGCAAGCACAAAAGCAGCGATGAATCCAGATCACGCAAACACAGCGCCGGACTCACCCGCTTCAGCTTCAATCTTGCCTTTTTCGATATGCTTTTCGATCATTTTTTCAGCCAACGGAAGATACATGGTCTGTGCAAGTTTTTTGTCCGCATTCTGTGCCTGCAAAGGGGCAAGACGCCGCAGCACAGGTAAAAAAAGGTTTCGTTTCGGAGCTAAAACATTTCCTGCGTTTTGTTCGGTTTGCTCATTGGACGTAGTACGAAGTCGTACCATGCAACCTCGTGGTAATGAGTTGTTTCCGCAAAGCCCTTTATTTATGATATCTCTTGAGGCTGACAAGCATGCGTGTGTGCTAACTTGCCGTCATTGCAAAAAAAGTTGATGCTACGTAAAATAATTTAATAAAAACAGTACTGTGCGCTTGACGTCACGACGGTTAATATCGTCGACATACAGGAATTGAGAAACGAAAACAGCATTAGCAAATTCATGAATAGATGGGTAAGTCAGCTATGCACAGCATGCTCGTGCAAAGTGCCTTGCTGGTATTATCACGTTTGAATTTTTAAAACAAATTTTAAGAGATAATACAAGGAAACAGCCATGATAACGGTAACGTAAGCATAACAAGCAGAACGTGTACGGGATGGTCACATCAGAAACGACAATCTTTGCAAAACCCGCAAAATAACCAGGGGTTACCACAGCTTGAGTGAAATCAATATAGAACCTCAAGAACAGCACGCGTTATGTGTGGTATTCTGTTCCTTGCCAGCGCGAAGCCACTCATTTGCCTTTCCTCCAATCAACCGTGAACAACAGCAAGGATTTTATCAAGATGACAATGAGACTACTTTCCATGTCCCAGCTGGCCACGACAGCACAATAGTGATAGCTTTCCAGCTGGCTAACACGGTGCAAGTGCGATCAATCTTATCAGCATAAAATCTGTACCCATATATTTTAACCGGCGTCCGATATGATACAAGTTGCCGTGGGTCAAAACCGTGGTTATATTCAAAAGGCACTCACAAATGATGCAACGTAATTATCAAATCTTTGGATAAAACAAGAAAGAATCCAAAATTACAGCCTCGTTAAACTGTCTGTGTCTGTAGACCTTCCAGAAAATGACAATGCTACTGTACTTCGTTATTCATGCAGCAAAAATGCCAAGCAATTTACAAAAGTCCCACCTGCAAAACGATCGCCATAATTCCCCAAAACAAGTAGGGGTTCTTCGGGAACTGCTTGTAGAGAAGCATGGCAACCTGAAAACAAGCAATAAACATAGCATTCACATGGCAGTGCACTTTTGCAGTCGGTCACTATGGAAGGAACGAAGCTGCAGGCAGGTAATTGAACTTGACACCATTCCAAATTTGTGCCGGATGTAGTTCATTTACAAACTTACTCTCAATTAGGTCAAGTGGGGATGCTTCATAACCTTTGCACTCATAAAGTTAAGCAAACAGCGTGTTATTACAGATGTGCCCGTTTTTTTTGTTTCTAAGGCATTCGGAGGCAAGCGACCAGAAATCTTCAGATGACGAAGACTGTTCAAGACACGCGTTAGTTTACATATTTTACTTCACAAAAGATGAGTTTCAACCACGGATGTGGAGCCGGAACTCAAATTCCAGGCTCCGGCACCAGGCATCGAAAGTTTTTGGCACCGGCTCCAAAATGATTTGGTCCAGTGAAAACTGAAAAACATTGTATTATTACAGCAGCATAGATGAGGTGTCGCCAAATTATATATTTGATGGATAGCGGGACATTTGCAAAAAAGTTTGAGAAGCCCTGATCTACACACAACGATGAAAAATACGTACACACACGGCAATCTACACTCGGTAACTCGCTTGTCCCACAAACTGTGGTTGTGGAACCAGCACCCAAAATTCAGGCTCCGGCTCCACAGGCCTGGTTTCAACGATTGAAATGGGTTATAAAGGCCGAGTAAAGTTTGTCGGCACGAAGATCATTGTTTGAAGAAACGGTTGAAATACAAGCGTTGCGTAGCCGTGATGTAATTAAATTAACAACATCAAAACGCCTGGTTTCACGCGCCAACTCCTCTGATTACGTGAGTCAAGGAACGCTGTGACTTGACGAACAGACAGATCACAATTCATATCTACGGCACGCAGAAGAGAATAATGCGTCGTGCGAATGTACCCTTTGCATTTCTTGAAACTTTTCTTGTCGCACGTAGGACATGAACAGATGTGAAATATATTCCTCGTTCTGAGGACAAAGTTTCACTGCTTGCTCGTACATAGGACTGATAAGCTCCGCTGAAATCACAAGAAAAATTCGAAACATTAATGCGATGTTGCGATGCTGCCATTGTTTAAATGCAGGCAATTCGTATACGCCAAATCCATAGGCATATAGTTTATACAAAACAAGCTAGATACAGCTTACAAATAGTTTATACAGTTTAAACATTTCCTTGTTAACTGTAACAAACGCGTTTTTCTTACAGTACAAAGACTGCAATGCCAATCATTCTTGCAAGCTTTTTTACGTGCTTGAAAATATTGGGAATAACTGTTGCCCTTCCACGCAAAAGCCTATGAACAGACACAGAAAAAAAACTTGCTGTACAGTACACTGTGGCAAATTAACACCACTGTGCACACACCCCACAGATTAGTGCGTCTTTACCACACGCATCAAAGTGCCGATAAACATATGACAAAAAGAACATACTTTCCATTTGAGAACAAAATTGCTAAGTTATATCACAAATTCCAAAACAAACACAAAATGACTTGCTGCTTTCTACTGCTTGATTGTTTAACTTACTTTTATGGCATTCTTTATAATAGAGACTGAGACCCTGAAGACTGTTCTCATCAATAGGACCTTGTGCTACGACTTCACACGAAAGAGCATATGCCTCTTGCTCTTTTCCCATTCGATGTAATGCTATCGTCTTTAGAACCTTAAACAAGATGTCAAAAAATATTATATATACTTATATTGCTGTCAACTGCACAAAATCATAACAAACCTATTGAAAGCAAAAAAATGACTCAATGAAAAGTTTATGATCACTTGCTTTGATCAGTAAAAAAATTTTGTTTCCACCTCTTCCAATTAGTATCAATCAGCATATGACTAATAGATGCAGTAAGTGGATAGTCAAAGAAAATACTCATACTGTACACTTCTGCCTTTAGTTGTCTTACTTCCTACACAATGTTTTTAGGAATCAGTGCCGACTGGTAATATGTCACGTTATGTAATAACATAACACTGCACTGCTAGAATGATTTCAGACCGATGATTCTGAAAGCAGAATTTCTCCATCACATCAGTTTTTCAAAATACAATATTGCGTTCTCTTAAACTAAACGTTTTGTAATTTGGGGGTCCATTAAAAAGAATTAATACATTTAAGGGACTTTAAGTGGGCAAAGGATGGGAGCCAATGATTTAGAATTTTACACCAGATTCTCATTTTGCAACATCATATTACTGATAGTTAAGGGTAGATTTTCCAGAGTTTTCACAATCGAACAAGAGGTGGAGCACGGCAATGGATCTCCTAGTAAAAAAACTTGGGAATTGCTGCTGAACACCCTTTGCATTATATCAGCCACAATTTCACTGTTACAGCCAAATGGCACTGGCAATGGTGCACATGATACACTGTTTCAAGCAATTTTCTTGCCCATATGTTGTGAAAAAAACGTGGCACTTGGCTTCCAGTTAGCTTGCCTCATAAGAAATAATCTTAATGAGATCAATTTCACATTTATCAGCCTAAAAATGTCATTCAACTTTACGGCTTAAAAATACAATAATTAATTAATCCTTTAATTAGAGAAATTTGGGTAAAAAATCGTTTTGGTCAATTTTTATCCGAATTTAGTTTTTTGGCCATAACATTTGAACCATAAATGTTAGAAAGCCAATCAAAGGCTCAAAATACTCATATTTTAGCCTGGTTTCCACTGAAAACTTGAGTCAAACATTTTGGTTGGGGCCCAGGGTCTGATGACCTCAGCAAAAAAGCCTAAACCTACCCCACTTATGATGTCACCCACAAAAAAACAAAATACAAACTAGAAGACTCGCCACATATTTTAAGGGTTTGAATAGCTCTCTAGCTCAATCACCTGGCGAGTTATGGAGTTGCAAAGACTTGCGCAATATGGGCATATTGTACCTTCAAACAATAAGAACAACATGCTTGGCTAAAACTAATCAATAAGACCTGAATTACTATATTTATCATAAGGAGGTAACCAGAAAAGTAACCTTAATGCTGTTTTAATAGGGTCAAAGATGAATCAGCAGATATTTAGCAGTGTTTGGATACAGTTTGACATTTTTTCAGTTATTACTGAAATATGATTACCGGTAGTTATTTAATAACTGTAAAACATAAACAGGCCTACACAGCTACAAAAGTTACTTTAACCTACAGGCAATGTTCCTTCCAATTTTTAATAATGCTGCACGGAAAACCAAGTGGGTGTGCTGGATCACAATTTTACTGAGCAAAAGTTATTAAATCTATTACACAGTAAGATGTATTACAGACAAAAACTAAAAACAAAACAAATTTTATTGCTAAGCATTGTTGCAACTGCGCAGAGGGATCTTAGCAGCTGCGCGGCCATGCAGGCGCGCAGCTTAGAGGGAACATTGCCTACAGGCCAAAACAGCTACAAAAATTGTACAGTCAGACCTCATTATTCCGACTACTTTGTTTTGTCAAATAATGCTGGTTTAGCGAGGTATCCGGATAATTGTAATTAACAGTACAGTATAAAGAGCAAAATTCTTTCCAGAGCAAATGCTAACAATGTACACAAAGATGACGATGTGCAGTACAGTAGAACTCACCTAAGCAGATGCACAAAGGGGAACAGAAAAAAACTGCAGAGTAGACTTAGATGAACTGTCAACTTAACACCTTTGGAGTTGGCCGAGTTTTCGCTTTAAAAGGTATAATAACGTTCCTAAATTTTGTGTCGGAGTCAAACAGCAAGGTTTCTGGATTGAATGGGTGAAATGCATTGGGAGAAATCTGTTCCTAGCACTTTTGTGACAGATAGCAGGGGATTCTAGTTGTTCGGAGTTCAGATAAATGAGGTCTAACTGCTTATGTATAAAAGAACGCATCTTCTAGAATTGTAATAATGGTTATGCCTTGCTAAATTAAATCTTTCTCCTTGACAAGCTCATCAACTGGTTACAGAAAGGATTTTATATTTATGGTGCTGCATTACACTACCAACTTGTGATAGTTTACAACCATAAAACTGTGTGCAACATTTTTAACTCCATGGTAATGGCATTAATTGTGAAATAGGGACTTAAAAATCAAAAATGAAAATATTATCACAAGTTGTCTAACAATGCATGTCAGTGTCAGTACAAAATCTTTACACCTAGGCTTAAATGTATTTTGCTCTAAATATAGCCATACCAACAGTGATCAGAAGCAAGATGAATGGCATGAGAAAAAAGTTAGCAATCTAATTACGAACTCAATACTAAAGTTTGTTGCAAGGAAAAAACTCAACCAAAAAAAGCACACAAGTGAAGGCATGTGTCCATGAAGATAATAGATTCATTAATGGTTTCAATGAATAATTGGTAATCTGTCCTTCGGTGTGCAGACAATTGAGGCCGTTTCATTTGAGACCACTCATTTAAGACCACGTTCATTTGAGACTGCATTCATTTGAGACTTGTGGAGTTGAGCTTGAGACCTATTCATTTGACACCACATTCATGTGAGACTCGTTTTTGAGACCACATTCATTTGAGACTATGCAAAACTTCAAATGAAGAGTTACGTTGCAAAACTTCAGGTCTCTCGATAAGATGTGGAAGGTAGATAAAAAAAATGTGATTCACAGCAATACAACACAGCTTCACTTTAACACTTTGAGAGCCGGCCTACGATATATTCATACTTTGATTTCGGCCTAAAAAACAGCAGTTTTTGGTTGCCTTACCAACGCCTTAGCTCCTCCGCCGATTGCGCTAGAGAGCTGTTCAAGGGCTCAAACGGATCGGC
>JGI24021J15306_10005739_pt1 | contig 14782 bp, 9 predicted proteins | sample Ectturendosymbi1_FD_15306 | JGI IMG/M metagenome (IMG submission 15306)
TAAACTAGGAAATTTTGTGCAATCTTGAACTGCAGCGGGATCTAAAATCCCACAAAAAATATAATCCCAATGCTTTCTTCATCAAATGAAATTTGTGTTTTAATTTGAATGCATAGGTAAACATCGAAATTTAAACAATCAGTCCTAATCCTTGTTTCACCAGTTTCTTCAATTGGCATTAGAGCCAATAACATTATATATATAACCCCGACAATGATCTTATATGAGGAAATGAAACCGGTCGAACACCTTCTGCTTCATTTGATATGCGTATTTCTCACCAGATGTGCGCATGCAAACACTGTAATATAAAGTCATCTTTATGCTATTTAACACATTGAAGTTGTTGATGATTTGATCGCTTCAAAAAACCCAGATTTAACGTGATTTTTCAAAATTAAACCTAGACACCCAGGTCAACTAAAAAAAGCAGATCTGTGTGAAAAAAAACACAGTGGGAACCCTAGCCACATGCGGAAAAACGCCTTCTACGTAACTTGAAGTGAACGTTTGAAGATGTTGCCACTTTATTGTTACGCAATAAAGACCAACACTAGAACAATCCGCCAGCAAGTCGTAACCGCCTCTGCACCAGCGCTGTGGAGGTGGAGTCGGAGCAATTTTGGATGGCTGGAGCAGGAGCCGCCAAAAACTTTCAGATGGTGGAGCCGGAGCCTGAGATTGTGGTTCCGGTTCCACAGAGGTAGTTTGTGGGGCAAGCGACTTATACAATAGTAAAATGTTTTTTTTATGATTTTTTGGACGAAATGGTTCTGGAGCCGGAGCCACAAGCTTCTAGATGCTGGAGCAGGAGCCTGAAATTTGAGTACCGGCTCCACAGCCTTGTTCTACAAGCAAAGCAGTGGACGCGAGCGAACTGCAATCTCATCATTGTATGACACCAGAACGGTGAACCTGGCTCTTGTGCACGAGTGTCATACCGGCAAATAAACTGTCATTGCAATAATTAACGAATCGATCGGAGATAACTAGATCACGAAACAGTTCATCGGTGTAACAATTGTAAAGCTCCTATCGCAAAACTTCAGTCAAGTGGTACGGTTCAAGTTGCTTTTGCGTGATGTTTCGTTGAGAACATTTTTTCTAAAAGGTGTGCATTTTAATCTGCGATAGAGTGTAGACATATCTTTCCTTAATACATATGTGAATGGACGACTTGTGCAGTGACGACCGTCAGAGAGTCTATGACAAAAAAGATTGTTGTGTAGTATCGCGGTAGCAAAAATATCATTTTTTGTGATAACTCTCTGTGTGAACAAATTAACCACATAAGAACCGCCGTACATGTTCACTCCCGCTTGTCTCTGAATTATAGGCCGCCAAATCGTATCAGTTTTGACTTTTTGACCGGTGCTTCTGCAAAGGTGAAACAAGGGCATGTGAAACGCTACACAGTTGCGATAAGCGTTTAGGGGGGCCTCGCGGTCACGACTCTGCCCGGGGCCTCGCGTTCATTTAATCCGCCCCTGGTTTTTGTACGTACGTGCCCTTTATTTATTTTGACACATACTTTCCTTGTATTAGTAACTGCTGGGATAGGCCACGGGGTCTACAGAAAATTGTATACTTTAATTGGGGGTCAACGTGCAAAAAAGTTTGAGAACCACTGTGCTAAGTTGTGTCTGCCATGATTGCTTATTCAGAGAGTGATTACCGTAAACCTTGTTAACATTAAACAGTTGCAGTAGGATTGCCTTGTACAGTATAACAAAATAGGCAAATGAGCTCAAACAACAGCTGAGAAAAAAATTCTTGATAAATCAGCGTTTGCATAGATAATTGTAGTTGGTGGTCGGGATAAGCTGGTGAAATACACTACCTTCTGTTTAAATAACAGGTATTGTGAAAACGTCAGCCAGAATCTATCATAAAATTTTTTATCGAGTTGTATGAAATAGTACGCAATGCAGTCACTTTACTTCCATTTTTATCAGAGAAGCGATCCTAGGCAAAAGTGTGCCTAATGGGACAATACAGATAAAAAGATTTGAGAAAGTTTCTCTCTAAACAACTAGGGCATCGGTTGTACTTACTTTTTCCAATTTTTTTCCAAAAAGAGAACACTTACTTTTTCCAATTTTTTTTCAGTTCTTGCTGTAACGAGTAAGTTTGCTCCCATGGATGCGAACTGGTAAGCAATTTGTTCACCTATTCCCGAACTTGCTCCAGTCACCACAACATTCAATCCTTTCACGTCATCTGTTTGCGCAACACAAGCACGTTTTTTCGTCAAGTTTGTTGTGTTTGAAATGCTGCTCGATAACGCAGGGATGCCAGATGCTTAACAAAGAATATGGCATGTGCTTGTCTAGTTTATGGCAAATTTTTGGAAAAATATTTGNCACTGGCAATGTTATTGGCAATATTTGTTTGTCGGTACGTCTTGTTTTTTCCAATGCATATTTTTCCATGCTTTTTTGTTTTTGACAATTGAATTGAAGTTCCACTGTAAAACACAGTACCAATAACTACGAGCATGCTTCGGGGAAATTGAAGAGTGATCGTAAAGATAATTCACAACGATTAATGTTGAGCTGTATTTTCTCTCTAAAGTTTTGCAATATGCATTTGATAAATAATCCAAAATGGATTGTTTTGTCAATACTGACAATCGGTATTTCAAAAAATGGCAAATTTTTGGCAAAAAAATATTTCCAAAAAAGTTGGCAAACTTTTTGGAAAACAGTGATTTTTGGGAATATTTGCCAAATTTGGCACCATCTGGCTACCCTGCGATAACGTTCTGGCAGAAGTCAAGCCCTGGTTCTCCCGCTTGCCACCAACACATATTTGATTCTCCATGCTGACTGCAAAGTCAAAACTTGTATTCGAAATAGAAAAATTAATTATCGGAGTTAACGCCGAACAGTATTCTTTTCAGAATAGATGTTTTGGACAGAATCAAGTTTCGCCGTCGCAAATCGTTTGACTGCATACTACTTGAATAGCATTTGACATGCCTTGCGCTAACAGAGGTATGTTCACCGATTGACCAACAGTTTGTTACAACGGCTAGAATTGCATTCCAGTTGGGAGTGAAACGGTGTAAATTATAATTGTGGTATTTAGCCTGGATCGAATTCAGAACACACTAAAAAAACTGGTATATATTCACTCGGTTTTTGCCGCATGCACTTTTGTTCAGCGCTCCTATTAAACCAACGTATGTTTGGAACTACCGCTTGAATTGGCGTTGATTACAGTGATCCACACCTTTCTGCTTCAGTGGCCACAGTTTTGGAATACACAAGTGATTATCTCATCCTTACTGATGTCAACTTTAAATTATATTTAAATATCACACATGAAACATGCCAAGAAGTTTGTTCAAGATATTTCATTGTTATTTTTGAGGCAATCTTAACAAACAGAAACATGGGTTGATACATCATGGTGTTTGATATTCAGCTCTCTTCCAACGTCACCAACACACGAAAAATTATCAACAAAAATAATTAGGATACTACGTACCTGGATTGTACTTGGTTTTGCTCTGCAAAAAAAGTTTAAATATTACGGCGGCTGCCAAAAGTGTTATAGCTGCTTTAACGAACTTCATGACTACAGCAAGTCTCAACTGGCTTCTCCCGTCACTGAAGTTAAGAGGTTTGTTGGAGTACCACTAATCGGCAAATATTTGAACTGTCACAAAACGATGGCTTCACGATTCCCGCGTTAGTTGTCCTTGTACGCAAGGCCAGGCTACCCAACATACTGTGGCATAAAGCACTCACTGTCTGACCATGAAAACACATCTGGCCAATCAAAAAGTGATGCAGAACACTGAGTCATCAACTGCAGCAGGTTTTGCACCTGACCACCAGTTCCATTCACAGCAAACGCAACGGGACCGCTATCATAACTGCACCGAATTGCGGTTCAACCGTACTTGTTTCAACAAACAAGCTCGAGCAACTGCAACGCATTTCGGTTCTAATTGCTAAATTTCAGCAGTACAAGGCAGTGTATAAAAGCTTGCCAAGTAAAAATATATGCTTCTGGTCTTAATTCGTAACTTGGTGAACATGGGCTGCTGACGACGACCTGCAATGTTTGATCGATTGAACAGACTACGTTTCGCTTCTAATCAATTCAAGACCAACAAAGATTTGACGCTTAAGATATATGTTTGTTAATCAAGGCCTGGCAGTCGAACTTCACCCTTGGAATAAAGGGTTTAACAAGCGTAGCATGGCGCATGTTTCAATTTCATATCATGGATATCATCAAAATTTCTGGAATGCTGAAGTGAACTTTGTGTCGACGCACATCGTTGTGTACGTCGCGTACGACTGCAGTTCAATCATTGACTAACATGACCTGTCGCCTGTTCCTGCAACACGTCTGCGACATTTCTTAACTCTGGTGACTCAGTTTTTTCCTTGAAGTAATGTTTTGTAACTTTTAGGCGTCGTTAGATTGCAAAATTCAATGTTGATGTTGTGAAAAAAGACCGTGTCCTTCATGCATTTAAAAACACGTGTTAAAATGTTTGCGAAAGTTTATGCTAACGATCACGTTTTAAATACTACAGACGCCACCATCAAGCAGCAATACGTTTTTAGGGTACCAAGAAAAAATATACCAAGAGCAGTCATGCTGTACTCTGTACTATAATACTTGAATAGAGCATTTGACATTGACTGAAACGCATCGAAATATTCTTATTTACAACAAAGGTTAGTTTAAATGTATAAAATGGAACATGAATATTGTCAAAAAAGCAGGCGTTTTATTTCAGGATTTAACTTCAGCCTAACATTTAAGCACAAATTTGTCACTGCAATCACAAATAAGTCATGACAGTCGAGGTTTCNATTCCTGCTTCAAATTTTAANCTTCAATATTCTTGTTACGAACAACAGTTTTATAAAATCANCCGGCATTCTTAATTTGACAATGGACACTGGATTATCAAGTCGNTTATAGTTTAACTTTTTTACGTCTTTTACTGTGCTCTAAAGCTGATCAACAGCTGAAGCCGAGAAGGTTGATTGTAAAGAGTTATTTTTTGCTTTTTTGCAGCTGCTGTGGTGATAAATTTGAGATGCATTTTCAGTTCTGGTCTTTAAGTTTCGCTTTCATGTCCTAAAATTCAATTGCAAACAACACCAAGGTTTGAGTACTGTATATGGAGATCCTTTGCCTGCAAAGCTCTCACTTACTACCTTTTCATCAAGCATGCAGTCTCTCAATTTTATATAGCTCAAACCCTTTTTGTTTTCAAACATCATTTGAGTCGTCGCCATTGGCTGGCGGGTAGTCCAAAGACCCAATTTGATTGGTGAGTGTTAGAAACACGTGTAGAAATGGGATTTTGGACGTTATTTAAGGAATTCATTGGTGACATTTTTTGAATTTTCCTTAATGGCGACGTGCCTGGACGTTACGTACATAGGCTTGAGTTGAAGCTTCTACTTGTCACACAATTAATGATTGCCCCTTCTTGTTCTTCCCTATCACAGTCACATTGAAACTGCTCATACTTTGTTTTCAAAAGAAAAGCTGTGCTGGGAATTGTACCTAGGTATTTCTGTTATCATAATTTAGATTGAATGGGGAAAAAGAGTTAACATCTCACCTGAACGAAGAGCTGCATACCACCGAGCAAAAAATTCAAGAAACTACTATGCGCTTGCAAGAGGTAGAAGAACGATTATCATCACAGGAAATAAATATAGAGTCACTGGAAGACGCTCTTCAAAAGAAAGACGAGGTGGGCTTGCTTGCACGTTGCAGTGTGTCTGTTTATTTTACGACTTCGCAATCTTTCGCAAAGTTTTACATCCGTTTTAACGAAAACTAACTTTATACCTGCACGAAAGCATCATAATTTATTCTGAGGTCCTGAATACTCACTCAACAGGTTGAGTGCGTGCGTATGTTTTCACTCTCTCTTGAAACAAATCACATCATTTACTTTTTTTATTCAATTACGATTCTCGCGTAAATCCCACTTTTGCGCGTGCACTGACAGCGCTGCGTGCAGCTGGTTCGCTTTGGTCGCTGCGCTTTGTGGCACATAGGGGAAAATATCGATTCACCCTTTAAAGTTGCTTTGGTATCACGGTTGTAACATTTGTTTTGGCCTCTACGCAATATACAACACAAACGCAAAGTAAATGTATAGTTGCACATTTACTTGAAAACAGTGCAACATCGTAAATTTTTCTTCATTTGTTTGATAAACTGAATGAGCAGCAGGAGGCAAGGACACGAAGCGAAATAAACTGCTTATGGTGACTCATATACTGCACGTGTGCTTGGATTGGTAGAATAATCAAATCAACATTGCTGAAGTGGCATTGGATTTCATGTTAACTACAGCTGAGTTATTCCTTTCATTTGTTACATTATCTTCACCAAAAGATTTTAATTTAAATAGAATATTATCTTGCGTTGCAGCACTGTGGCCAGCTGCTGCTGTTATGTAACTGCAACACATTTTTTTTACTTTCTCTTCGATGCACNAAGCTTAGCACTTTTCATGGTAGTTGCCAAATTCGGGGCTCAACGCTAATGTTCTTCTTGANCTATAATAAGCTCTTACTCGGTATTAAGGTATCCTCTGTTCACAGAAAGCAATATTATATACGGACATGGGCATTGGAAGGAGGTTCAAGGGAGGATCTTGCCCCCTGGATTTTTTAATTTGATATATTTTGTTATTTTTTTTGTAGAAAAATGTTTTTCTGATAGTTCTGTGTTGGTAAATTGGAATTTAGCCACTATTAAGGATTGTACCCCCTGTAAAATGTTTTTGGTTACTACCTGGAAAAATCCATTAGAGCAAGACTCTTAAACGATAATGAAAAACAAGACCAATTTCAGTTTGTGAGTGTTTGCTTGTGATGTTCAAGATGCTTTATTATTCTTNATATCTTTAGCAAGCACGAAATATTATCTTTATTCATTTTAATTTCTTGTAAGCAAATTTGAGGGGTNGAAAGGGCGGCACTTTTATGGTCGGCCCCGGGNGGCACATAGCATTGCTACGCCACTGGCTGCGCCTAAGCTGGAAATACAGTTATAATAAAGCTGACATTATCTGCGTTCTGTTCTCTCAAATGACTTTTCAGACGCAGTCGAAAGTTTTCAAGTAATTTGTTTTCCATNCTGACAGTTTTACAGGAATAACCTTAGAACCTCACGTTGCTANTAACTTGAAGCAACAGACAAACTGTCCGATTGATTTTGTAGTATTGAATTCATATGTACGAAGGTCTTTGCATTGTGTCTTGTATATTCCGTTGTCGATGATTTGGAGATTTGCGAACATTACAANTCGGTTTCCGAAAAACTTTGNCCATGCAGTTGTCTAATGTCTGAAACCAACTTAAGCAATGTTGCAAAACTATTTTATTATGTCTTTTTTAGGACTCATTTTGCTTTTTAAAGACAAAAAGCTATCCCACTTTTACTGACAAGTTTTCGGAGAGCCGTTATATTGTTGTGTAATGTACTGCCCGCTAACGGATTACTGCTTGTCTTCAAAACATAAAACAGCTTGTTTCCGGATCGTACAAAAAAAGTAATAGCCTATTGCTCTAATTTAAAATGCCACTAAACAACATTCAACACGCGTTGACAAACCTGATTACTTTTTGCATCATAACATTTTGGACAGATTCGCGGCACACCGGATGGGAAATGCTGTTTTAAACGGATTCCATGGTCTGGACAGCATTTTCTCAAAGCACGGCCTAAAACCACAGGTGTTATAGTTATCAATCATGACAAGATCTAATAAAAAAACTTTTTTTGACTTACTGAAATGCTGAATTTGCAAAATGTGAATGATGTCAAGTAGCAGCAACTTTGCAGACATCTCTTACATTCAAAGCACCTGGATGCTTGAGATGTAGGCCATGATTGTTTGATTAGTGACAGAAAGTCAGAAAAACACTTTCACACTGGTAATTTCTGTTCTGTTGTTTTGATAACCCCTTGTATAAAGCCTTGTGAGAAACTTATACAAAACCACCTCTTTTTCCACTGTTTGAACAGGTGAGTCTTCAATTTTTAAAAGAACAAACACGGCCACTTGTTGCATAGGCCGCGAGTTGTAAATTGTTGAGAAGCCCTTGTTTAAAAAACATGTATACAGATTAAATTGTGAAGGAATGTGGCAGCACCACTTTACTGCATCAGTAATTCTTGTTTTCCATTGGTTCGCAATTTAGCGGCTGATGCATCATTAAATTACAGACTTGATTCACAAATTAATCAAGGGTACCCGCACAAAAGATAGTACGCCGCATGGTCGTCGGAAGGATTTTTTCCAGGGATGGCCACTGGTGGATTTTTCCAAAAGTTTTTCTGGGGGTGGCCAAAAGTGGTGAAATTTGTTTTTTCCACTCGAAACTGAGAAAACAACCTTTTTTTGCTGAAATGTTCAAAATCCAATGGGGGCATTGGTTACTCCCCTGTCCTCCCTTCCGACGCCCATGGTAGGCCTGCAGTTTCTGCATGAAAGGCGTACGAAAACGCGTGCGAGCCATCGCGCATTATTCTTCCATCATAAAAATTACCTCATTATATTACCTAGCATTCAAAAACGGTAAAACGTTTTACGGTAAAAGCAATATGATGTAAGATTTTGTCATAATAGCGAACTGTGTTATTTTTTATGTTTTACAGTATATCGTTTTTCAAGTAAGCAATGGATCTGATTTATAGGTTACTGGTATGGTCACCAATGGTAATCAAGGTTGTGCTGGAGAAGATGATACTTACCGCTGCTGGTGTCGAACAGTAACTCCAGCATAAAACCCTTACAAAAATTCCAGTTTTTGTATCATATGTAAAGTGCAAAGTGACGTTGAACAACAAAAAAGCATCCTTGCACCAATTGACCTGTGTTGTTTGATGCACTATTCTTCATGTAAACTTTTAAAATTTTTTTCAAAAATACGTCAATTTTCATTTTTCCAACGACATGTTTAACCTTTTCCTGTTTAACATATCTGTTTCACAATCATTTCTTTTAATTGCACTGTTAAACATTCCACGATTTTCTAACAATTTCTGTTTAGGTAATACACCGACTGACCATTGCAAACATTGGATACCGGTTGAAGGAAGAATTAGAAACACGCGCAAGCCAGTCAGCAATGTTCCTGGAGAAGACTCAAGAAAATACTGTAAGAAAATTGAAATACAACTGTGAAAACAAATTAGTAAAACCATGCTAAAGACTCGAAGTATTTGCAGGCAAAAAATTACGGGTAGGTAAAAATATTTCACCATGATGAAAAACTGAACTTTAAGAGGCGGAGTGAACACGCATACTTTTGCGCAAAAAGCTCAACGTTACCCAGTGTAAATTTAGCCTTTTCTTAAAAAGTTTGATACTAATGCCAGAGTGAAAACAAAAACTTCCAGTGTGAAGTCAAATATTCTCATGTTGGTGAAACGAGCACCTTACACTTGCTTGCAAGCTGTGGTTCAGACAAGCTAGCATTCGCACAGGCCTTTGTAACTATTTTATCAGCAGAACAATCGATGTCCTATATATTAGTGAGCCACTTTTGTTTGGAACGCTTGTAACCATGGTTTATTGTTGTTTTGTATCTGTCACTGGGTATCGGGGTAACTAAAGTAAGAAAAGAATATCAGCGACTATACCACAGCTATAAGAACGAAGATGAGCATCTAACAGGAGCAGTTACTTCACAGGAAATGCATACAGCACTACAAAGCACAAAGTCAAGTGAAGCTACAGGACCGGATGAAATTTCTCCTATCATGCTCAAACACCTTGGAAAGCAAACAATCATTTGACAGGTACAGCCCTCTACTAACGTCATCAACGAAATGAAATACCCAAGAACTTGGAAATGGCAATACAAAAACCTGGGAAACCAGCAAACGACCCAGCTAACTACAGGCCAATCTCTCCTATGCTACACTTTTAATCTCTTAGAACGCATCATCCTTAACAGAATCACACCGCTAATTGAAGAGCAAACACCAGTGGAACAAGCAGGTTTTCGAAGACGAAGAAACACAACCGAATATGTGCTACCTGTCACCATCTAAGCTGAAGCTGGTTTTGAAATGAAAAAGAGAACTGGCGCGGTCTTCACTGATCTCTCAGCAGCATGTGACACAGTTTGGCAACAAGGGCTCAGGCTCAAGCTCGCCCAGATATTCAAATGCAAGAAAGCTTTGCGCATCCTGGCACCAATGACCGGAACGGGAAGGTTCTATGTTTGTCTCGGCAACGACATCAGCAAAACTTTCACACACAAGAATTGTGTGCCACAGGGCTCTTTTATCGCACCAACCCTGTTCAACGTCTATCTAAGTGACATGTCTGAAACAATGTCTTAGANATTTAGATATGCAGATGATTGGGCTCTGCTCTACCAATCGAAGGACTTACAAGAAATAGAAACCGTCCTGTCTGACCATCTATCAACACTCAACAACTACTTTAAGCAATGGTACCTAAGACTGGATACCACCAAGACTACTACATCACTCTTAACCCACAGAACACACCTCAGCAGTGTATCCAAGAAACTTAACTCAAGAACTGCTCTTATCTGCAAACTTGCAGCTACGAAATGGGGCGCAAATAAAGCAGTCCAGAAAGTTTCTGTTTTGACCTTGTATTACTCCATGGGCGAGTACTGTGCTCCTGTTTGGGAACGCAAATACTGGAAGAAAACCCCCAAATCTGTGGAGACATTTTTGAAGATCCTACAAACAATATCTTTTCCAGGATTCCACACTGCAACCAGTTCAGGTCGTATCATTTTCAGGTCGTTGACGATGTAATGCAAATCGACGGTCACAAAACGCTTTACCCTTTCTACACAACATAGAAAATGGCCCATGTTACGGCAACAATCACAGAAATGCGCTTCGTTGGCAACAATAGCCACGTATGTTACGATAATTTGCGCAATAGTCTATCTGCAGATTTTCGAAGCAAGCTACTTTTCAAGGAAGGATTGCCATGTTCTAAGAAAGAAACATTGCCATGGTCTTTAAACGAAGCCACAATATTTGAGGTTTATTTTACCTGGCACGACCTGCCAGTGCAGGATTGCCAACCTGTCTTAACCAAAAAAGCCAGACCTAGTCCCAAAAAAGCCACAGAAAGCCAGACAGTGGCCATAAAGCATACACATATACAGATGCGTAACCAGCTTGGGACACCAGGAGGGGCGAAGAGTTTTCTAAGAGTGGCCCAAATTTTTTGAACTATATCCAATATTTTTGAGCGATGTCCAACACATATTCCCAGGGACGGCGAAAAATTTTCTAGGGCCCCGCCTGGTTACAGGTCTGCACATATAAAACAGTTGTGCAAACACAAAACAGATATTAAAACTCGTCAGAAACATCGTTGTAATATAATTCCAATCTTCAGAAGCATTTTCTTTCCCCATGATTACACTGACGTACATTTGTTTCTTATGAAAGACATCGAGCATTTTTACGGGAACAGGAAAATCTTTGCAATATTCTTTGCACCCTGCTTGGTCATAGATTTTTGTTAGAAGAAATCCATAATAAATATGAGCTCAGACAATGCTTTGCCAGAGTCAAGCCTTTCCAACTGAAAAAAGCCAGATTTTGTCTGGCTTTTTTTTATTTTCAAAACAAGCCAAGTGCGTTAAAAAAGCCAGAATTTCAAAATCTGGCTTCAAAAAAGCCAAATTGGCAAACCTGTGTTAGCGTCACTTAGAAACAAGAGCTGCAAACATCTGGAATCTTGTCCAAAGCGATAAAAAAAACACGATGATGCTCATAATACATAAACCGGATAATTAGACCTGTACGTTGACACGACGACGAATAATTTACGAAAACTAGAACANCACGCGGACTTAAAAATAGAGCAGATGAATTATGAAAACTTGCCACAGCAAACATATAGCTTTGCACTCAGAAGTNAGAACCAAACCTTAACGATTAAGACNGAATTTCACAAGCCTGCATATACTTACGTATTCTAACAAGCCACGTAGTTTTAAATTGTGTGAAAAGAAGCCTGAATAAGCGTAGCTTGATTAAATTACGCTATTCGGGTCTCGTCAAGTGTAAGCCCGACTNTTCACCCAGGCACATGGTCACACTCACGGTCTTCACTGATGGATTTTTCAAACTTATGGAAGCATTGCTACAGATNCACTCATGCGTCTTTTCAAACAGCATANAACTACGTGACTTACCGCTATCAGCAGNGCCACTGTCTCGCTGCATTACCTGCCAAGATGTATGCGTTCAACAGTCACATACGCATGCAAGCAACAAAACGCCTAGCCTACCAGTGCTGACGCAGGCTTCTCGGCAAAAATCACTAGATTCACAAAAAAAATTCACTAGATCTGAAAAAAATCACTAGATTTAAAATTTTTGCGTCGAAATTAGCAATTTTGCTTGAAATCATGTATTTATTTACTTTATTGCCCAAAAACCTTTACGTCATTTGCAAGTTTGCTAAAATAGATCGTATTGAAGCCTGGAAAAGCTCATCATACTAACAATAATCTTCAAGCTTTTCTCAAGAGCTGAAAATGACACCACTCGCGAGTATTTAGAGCACTCAACCTAACAGGTAATTAATTATTTCCTCTGCAGTGTTCCTGTTGAGAGATCAAAACACTGTCATGGCCAATATTGCAGTAATTAGCACCAAACTGCACGGAGGTGCAAACAATGAGAAACTCTAATTAGAAACACTTGCTCGTTCTGTTGGTGCAAATCTTCAAGCAATACTTTCACATAATCAATTATTTGCGGATAAAAAAGGCTGAAATCTTTGGAAAAGGGCTGAAAAGATGAAAAGTTAGAAAAAAGACAACCGATTTTCTTCAAATACATATTAGAAAAATCACTAGATTGCAGTGAAAAATCACTAGATCACTAGATGAGCGTAAAAATCACTAGATCTAGTGAAAAATCACTAGGCATGGCACCAGTGTAGCCTACTACCAAACCTTGAAGTGAACTTTCAAGATTTCTTGCTATGTAATTGTAACGCAATAAAGACCAACAGTAGAACAATCCGCTTGCAAGTTTCGCAACCTGTCTCTGCAGACAAGGAGCGGACATGAGTGAACTGCAAGCTGATCACTGGCCACTGCATGACACGAACAGTCAACCTGGTTCTTGTGCAGTGTGAGTGTCATACCGGCAAATGAACTGTCATTGCGAGAATTAAATCAATTAATCGAAATTAAGCTGCTGACTTCAGGCTTTGTACAAAATTTTGGTTCTTAATCCCAATTTCCAGGAGGTGGGCAAATGCCTGTTTTTCCCGCCTGCGGACGCCCATGTCACTCATATACGCGGTGGCTATCACACAATCCAAGATGTGACGAAGATTTTCAAAACTGGTTGAGAGATACCAACGTAAATGTCTAATGGGTGTCATACGACACCACTACTACTATTGTTGTTTTATCAAATTGTAGTTGGATAACTTAACAAAAAATTGGCCGTGCAAGGTCCGCACTGTAAACCTTCGGAAAAAATTGCTGATGGCTTTTAGGATGTGCAGGAGGAAGGTATATGCGAATTCTATGAAAGTTTACTCCTTTCAACAACATATCTGAAACTGAGCTGGCCACTACCAACCAGTATCATTTTTTACTTTGGCGTTGTTACGTCTGCAGCTCCTTGCCTTCAAGACGCCAACGTAATTGTACAATTTTGAATAATTACGATGCGCATTCGTGTAAGTTTTTATGATATATAATGGTTTCAACCCAGCCTTCTAAGAAGGAAACAACCGCTTATATTTTTTAACATTAAACGAATAATTTATTCAGACTGCGCCTATGGGATTCCCGCTGCCAGTTCCCACTAATGAGAGTCGTCGCAGTTCGAGAAGGGAATCACTTTTACCTTTGGACACGAAATATTCTTCATCCTTAGTGGTAAGAAAACATGTCGCTCCTTGTTGGTTTCCGTACAGAAATTCCGAACTGTTTCCGATGTAACGACAGTTCGACCACTTCCGCGCTGTTTTACTCCTGGCTGCAGTTCTTTTTTCTGGGTTACTTGCAAGGGCGTACGCAAGTGGGGGGTTGGGGTTAAAACCCCCCCTTTGAACTTGATATTTTACAAAACTTTATTACCTGCGCAAAGGAGATTAATTGTTTTCGCATGCTTTTTCCTTGTTAATTTGTTGACATAATGCAAATACTGTACCACGGAATACACTTGCATGCAAATTTCAAAGAACATTGTAAATGGGACAAAAGGTAATAATTAGGTTTTCGTGGGAATCTGGGTTATCGTCTGCGTCCAGAGACCATCTCAGCACTTTTTGCAGACCTTTCGTCCACTACGCATGTTTAATATTGTGTTCCGCGATAGTTCACTTTATCCGAAACAATTGTTTTTATTATATTGTATCTGTTAAGGCTGGCTGACCAGTGCCAAGGCTGACCGCATTGGCTACATTACCAATTTCAGCAGCATGATAGACTGTTGTACGAGCTCAAACACAGCAGTGTTTAACACAGACGTATTCAGGCATTTCTTAATGTCTCAGCAGGGAAAAAGGAAAACTAAAAGTTTGCTAGACTTCTGTACATAACAAAACTTGAAAGCTTTCCTGCGTAGTTTACGTGCATTCTTAATTCTTGTGTAGTTTTGCAAGATTCGATCTCGCAAACCAGGGTCTGCGCCAGCCAGTCCAGCCGCACACTTTCTATGCTCGACTGCTCGTATTCGACAAGACATTAGCGCAGCCTCATTTTGCAGTTGTAAATTGCTCTGACGCAGTGATGAGTGT
>JGI24021J15306_10005741_pt1 | contig 14780 bp, 7 predicted proteins | sample Ectturendosymbi1_FD_15306 | JGI IMG/M metagenome (IMG submission 15306)
TAACAAGATGTTGATACACGAAGTTCTAAAAATTCGAGACTTCAGCAAACTATTGAGGCTGCTGTTCGCGACCCCACAAAAACTCCTCCCCGACCCACTTTGGGGTCGCGACCCACCGGTTGGGAACCACTAGTCTACAGTCTACACCTACGGAAAAGTATGATTAGGTGCATTGGTAAATTTACAAATGCTTGAACATTTGTTTGTGTCTTAACTATACGAATCCAACATCGCTACATACTCAGGCCTGTAGCCAGGTTGGGAAAATACATTTTTAGAGGGGAAATAGTTTTGTTTTTATGATATGCTCAAAACAAAGTTTTCTGGACACATCAAAATTTAGGGGGCATTGCCCCCGAATGCCTTCCCGTGGCAACGGGCCTGTACATACTCCAAGTAAGATATGAACCACATTTATCTGATAAGGTTCGATGTTCTGAAGCGCCCCTGTTTCCAATTACAAACATATGGTATGCCTAACTTTAATGTAATTTTGTATTTATTGCTGTTGCGCTGCAAAGACAGTTAATAAGTAAAGCTACATTCATGCTTCTTATCTGGTAGCAGACACGGCATTTTTTAAGTATTATGAGTACTCATTTTTTCTGCAGATATTTCAGGTAATTTAGGTGGTTTGAATTTAGCCTATGCTTGAAGTCACAGATTATCTGAAGCTTGACTAGCAAGTGTTTGGTTNAAGGTAGACTTGCTAGATGATGTTAAAGTTGTTTTTTTGCTAGGTCTAAGCAAGTATAACTTGAACCGTTGTTTCTTAGCACANATTTAATCAATTGTGTAGGCTACTTGCTAGAAATGTTTGCGATATGGTATAAGAGGAATTATTTCCTATTTTTGCACATTTTTCAAGCAACTAGTGTCAGTGCAAAATGAGGGAAGCCTTGACTTATCCAGCTTCAAAGCTTTCCAAAACAAGTCTCAGGTTGAATGCTTTTGTATGGTATGTTGTTATAATTAAAAGGATGAAATTTAAAACGAATTTACTGTTTTAAATCTCCTTGGTTGTTGTTTATGGTTTCATGATTTCCCATAAAGGCATGAATGTGAACAAATTCAGGATACCAATTACCAAGCATTGTTTCAAAGGGGGAAAGTGTGAAGCTTTCAAGTGTAGTTTACTGATGGTGAATGCAGAGAAATGGGGAACGAAAACAGTGAAGTAGGGGAATTGCCAACTTGCTATTGCGTAACTTTTATGTGTTGTTAGCCTTGTCTTCCCGACTTTCAGTGTTTTCAGAGTTGTGTATCATGAGCACCCTTTTGCATTTTCTCCATCTGCTATGTCAGTCATGCCGTAGTCTCAGGAACGTATCTTTCTGTAGCCGTATCTAAGGCTTGATCAAATGTGCTTATCACTGTTGGCTGAGTATGATGACGTCTTCAAAGGGCTCCCCTTTTTAGTCTTGGCACGGGCCCCCCAACCTTGAACCCACCACTGAATAAAACGTTTATGTATAATTGCCCATTTCAATTTTGAACTTTGAGGTCCATGGGCCCCAGAGTCATATGGGCCCTGACGCAGCGCACCGGCTGCATCCCCTCTCGTAGGGCCTGTATTCGCATATGTGGGAAAACTGATAATATTGGATAAAACGCAAGAAACAAGTTTACAATGTTCTTTGTAGAGGTTGGATGATCTTCGCAAAGCAAAAAACAACACAATCGTGAAACGAGAAAGGGAAGTCGTTCAAGTGGGTACGCCAAACCTGGGTAGACCAGTAGGAGTGGAGGCATCGAAACACGCAGAACTTCAACGCAAGCTGACTGCGTCTGAGCTCAAACGGAACGAAACTGAAAAAGACCTTAACAGTGTCCAAGCTAAGTTGCAAGCAGGAGAGCGCACTTTAGAAAATAGTGCCAAAGAAATCAAACAGTGGAAGTTTAAGTATGAAGAACTACAAAGTGAACTTGCTTCTATCAAAAGCAGTCACAATCTTGAGTTGGAAAAAATTCGCTCAGAATCGAGGGAAAAAGGAGCTGCTGCAGATGACTACGCAAACGAGCTGGAGAAGCTCAAAGAGAGACTGGAAGTTAAAGCAATGCAAGAAGAACACAAAAAGTACGAAAACAGGTACAATATTACCACTTTGTAGGTAGACTGGTACAGTAGTCGCAGTTACCCATGTTCACTCGCAAAAAATATATATATCACAAGTTTCCCAAAAGGCAAAACGCTATAATCTATAAAATTCAAAATGTTAGGTCAGCTTGTACAGGACAAAACGTACAATTTTCGCTGCTAATATGTTTTTGCTGGCAAAATCAGCTACATGTTGCCTGAATCTAAGATCGAATTAGGGCACGTTGATCACAAAATAATTTCAGAAGTGATCACGCGCTTTCTTTCTACGTTAGTATTTTAGTAGGATCGACTTTTCGTGTTGCCTGAAACATTGGTGTCATTTTAAATACAACATTTGATCAAAAGTTTTTTTTATTTCTTTCAGGAAAATGTTTTCAATTGACGCGAACAGCTTCTTTGCAAGTGGCTAAGTCCTCATATTTTTTATAACTTGTGGGTGTTCTTGAAGATTTGCTAGCTCAACCTGTATTGATAAAAAGCGCACCTCTGACAAACTTCCTATTCACCGGGTCTAGTGGCATTCGCAAGCAGCTGCAAACCAGAGGTGGGCGGGAAACAGATTCACAATTACGGGCGGCATGCATTGTGGAATATCATTGGCGAGCCACAAAAGTAATTACTTTTTGCTTAAATTCTAGAAGAAACCTTTACTGTTTTTTTCAAGGGTTATGCATACCTATCCGCATACCCTTGAAAATTTCAGGTAATATGAACAAGGACTTTTGTAGTTAGTCAGTTTGACATTCAGCAACATTTTGCTATAGGCCTAGGCTACATTTTTTGCAAAGCACTTAGGTCCTGAGAGTTGTTGCGTGTAACAGGATAACTTTTTTGTAGGCCTGCTTGTATTTGTGCCAAGAAAATTTCCACATATGATCCTCATATCTATGCGCATCATCTCTGAAAATTTGAAGTAATTCTGACGAAAATCTTTAGAGTTGGGTACTTTCGGTTAGTAACTGCAGACGCGCATGCTTCAAAATTTTATCCTATTCAGCAGGTTGAGCAGTTGTTCTCTAAAGCAACATAACTTTTTCAAAACTAACTGTTTTGCAACCAACGTTTATAGGAATGTTCCTCTGATCGTTATACATTTTTCCTGAAAATTTTAGTTCAATCCACAAAGAAATGTTCGAGTTATTCATTTTGAATCATGCAACCGCACTCTGTTCCCAGTGCATCAGACCAACTGCTGTTGTGCGTTGCTATAGCAACGCGCTAACCTAAGAAATTTGGGTTCAGTAAGTTGTTGCGTAGGACGGAATCACTTTTCTCATGCTTGCTATTTTGCAACCAAATTTTGCACGAAAGTCCTTCTTGTGCAAATCAATCTTAGCTGGAATTTTGAGGTCAATTAGACAAGTGCTTTTTGAGTTATTTATTTTGAGCCCAGCTGTTGGGCAAAAGCAACGCAAAAACCGTCCAGCACCGGCTGGATAAGCGAGCAGAATTCACGCCACACCGAAGATGTTAAGCGTGATGCCAAACTGTTCTCAGCTGTTTGGAAAATTCACAGTTTCCACGCCCTTGTTTTATTCTTTTACTTGAATAAAATGTGAATGGAGGATCTAGTTTTATGTGTTTCGTGCCCTAATTTATTTCCATATGAAACTTGCAAGCTCAAGTTGTGCATTGAATGATAAAACGCGTGGGAAGCCTGCAGAAGTTTTCAAGTTGGAGTAAAATTTCCGGAAGGGTGCAAAGAAACCAATAAAATTTAAAAACAAATCCTAAGCTGTCGAATCATTTTTGTGCAGTGATCTACTAATTTTGAAAATTCATTGTTTTTTGATATAAGTTTAAAAACCAGGGGTATCAGATTCGAAAACATTAATATTTTCTTCTGTAATGTTGTTCACACACAGTAGCATGTTTTCAGTTTAATTTATACTCGCTTTTTGTGCTTTTTCGGAATGACACGTGTGGCTGCGGCGTCTGCGTCGTGCGCCACGCCGGTGCTTTGTGGTGAATGTACGTATGTAGCATTGATGGCGAGTCAATAGCAGCACCGGGCGTAAATCGTTTCCTTGCACCCATCCATTAACGCCGAGCACGAGGCTGGAGCTGTTTTTTAAATCTTAGGTATACCCCGACCGGGAATCAACGATACCAGCTTTGGTGGCACGTGCTCAACCAACTGTACCACTTAGCCGGTTAAAGGGTTTTTATCGAGGAAAAAGTTATTCTACGTCGCCGAAGTGCATCGTGGGCTTACTCTGGTTCTATGCCTTTCATACATCGCATCTGTCCTCATCGTAACAAACGAGTGATCAGAAATAGAGGGGCGCGATAAGAATGGTAATATTTCAAAAGAAAGGTATGGAAACAGGATAAGCCCATGTGCAACTCGAAATGCAGTAACACGCGCTTGAAGTAGCTTTTCATATTTTTTTCTCGAAAGTTTTTTAGTGTAACATGTTCAGGATATGAAAACGTTTATGCATATTCCGCTAACTGCTTTTATTTTTATTTTGCTTGATCGACACCATAGGGTTAGTTGACTGATGTATGGCATGCATGGCCGATTTACCTCTTTCGACTTAAGTTGTACTAAGGTATCATTTCTACTGTATTTATTCCTTCAGTAACCGGGAAGGACACATCGCTGATCTCACTGCGGAAAACGCGTCTTTGCGCGAACAAGTCAAGGACTTACTTCTGCAGCTGAGCATCAAAGAGGCAAATTGGATTGACAAGGAAGAGAGGATGAAAGAAAGAGTAAGTTTTTTTAAAATCGAGATTCTTCAACAGCAATGCCTGCCGGAATAATCAGAAACCTTGTTTTGGATTAGAGGTATACGACAATTATGCTTATCAGAAGCGCTTGTTGCTTTAGTTTATTCTAACTAATCCAAGACAATACCGGTTTCTGCTTCGCTGCAGTACGTCAAACAAACAGCTGTTATTTTAAAGCACCTAGTGCTGCTATGTCCAATGCGGCCCAGTTCAGGTTTTCACAAGGGTTACCAGGTTGGCCTAAAAAAGTTCGTGTGGCCTTTTGGCTCTTTATTGGCCTTTTTACGCTGAAAAACATTCATCTGAAGGAAAATATTACTATTCAATTTTTTCGGCAACACATGCAAAATGTTCGTTATAAATGTTATATTAGACCGACGCCCGCGTTCTGATGTTAGTAAGATTTGAAGGATGCGAGATTCGAAATAATTTTTTTTGCGAAACCACTGGAAATGTGTGCAGTGTGTAGTGTGTATTGTGTTGTAAGCACCAAGCAGGCTCAACGCTTGCAGACAGGTTTGTGTTTCCGCGATAGAAATGCGACAATGGTATCGAGAAAGTGGAAGGGCTCTTATGATTCTGGTCGTAAAGTACAGGAGTGAATGGGAGAGACTTTCGTGCAGAAAGCTGCCGATGGATCAGTATGCAAACTGTGGCACCAATGTACCCAATAATGTGCAATCTCACAAATCATTCAAAGTCAAGAAAGCATCAGTAATGGACTCCAGTACAAGGCCAAGCAAGATTTTAATCAAAATTTTGAATAAAATTCTAATGATATTCTTGCAACTTAGAGTTCTTTTGTCACAAAGGAATATCAATACCACAAAAAAGTTTGGCTTTTTCTAGCTTAACAATCGGTTTGGTCTTTTCTGGCCTCTCTTCAGCCCTGTTTCACTTTTGATTGAAATTTTCATCTGGCAATCCTGGTTTTCACTACAGTGTAAGTATCTTACACACTGACAACCTGTACTTATTTCGATAATCTTAAATTTGACATTTCTGAAGAGGGTAGTCCTCGGTGCCATTTCATCACGTCTGCACTGGGTGCTAGGAGATTTCCGTATAACCGCTGACACCTTGCTGCGAAACTTTTTACTAGTTTTCTGATTTCTACTCTTATTCTATTGGCACGATACTTGCCTATGAAATCACACTTACGGAGTGGTTAAAGGTACCAAACAGTCGTTACCATTGCATTTTACGATGCGAACTCTTTCAGTACATTAGCTTAACCCAAATTTAGTTTGCTAAGAACAAATTAAGTCATTCAATGTGCGGCCCTCATTAATACGTCATTCAATGTGCGGCCCTGGTTAAGATAGCGANGTACTTTTTGGCTCAGTAAGCAATTTCGGTTGGACATGACTGACTTAGTGCCTTGGTAATTCTGATTACGTACATTATATTCAATGACGCATAATTCTAAACACCCACAGGTAAATCAGGTTATGTGTTTAAAATAGCCCAGTTCACTCATGTGTTTATTAAAACCTTTTATTTAAATTCAGATGAGAGTACAGTGGGATGAAAAGTATGCTCAGTGGATGCAAGAAACCGAAAAAAAGATTCAGGAACTGAAAGATGCCAATACTTTGCTGCAAAGTTATCTTCACAAGCATGAATCCAGCGTGGAGAAAACGTTCTCAAGGACTAATGGAGAAACTAGCAGAGGCGATTCCGCAGATTAGTACAATTCTCAGAAGCCCCATCGGAAACGACGAGTAAAAATGCCCAATGGGTTGATTACTACTTTTTATGCTTTTATTGAGGGGTTGCAATTTCCAAACACTCAAGCTGATACAATATCTGTGACAAAATATTGATGCATCGTAGGGTCTATATTTATCCTGGATCAGATACAAACGCCAGGGCGTCTACTGAATGATAAAATAGACAACTTCCAAAGTGATTTTTAATGAATGTCTGGTGCTAGTTCGTGGGCCAATCCGAGTTGAACAGAAGCAATTTTGCAGGAGTTCAGTCATATTTGAAAGATGCGACATGACTCAAATGGCCAGGTGAGGCGCTGCTTTTCCAAGAGCTTTCAACTGAATCAGCAAACATGCAAAACACTTTTCGATTGAGTGAAATGTTTTTGGTCAAAATCGCTTTTTCAGCCATTTGGATCAAATTTATGAACTTTTTGTGAAACAAATAAACGGTGCAAAAAAGCATTTGCACGATAAATATGCTGGAAGTTTGCAACTTAGTTTTTAAACAAGCACTGTGATCGTGAAAAACGGTAAACTCCAAACCATTGCAAGGTCACGAACGGATGCACGCATAGGGATGTATCACTATATGCTATTCACAAACCAGAAATACAGGCCTAACTTAATCAAATAACATTGTTCTGAAGCTAAATCGTCGGAATACATGCTCTTGTTGCTTACTCTTATCACGACCATTTTCATCTGTTCATCAAACACACAGTGGCGTAGTCGGGGGAACGCCGTTCTCCAAAAAGTTTTCGAGGAGAAACAGGGTCCTCACACAGGAAGCAATGTATTTACAGTGTTGCCGTTTTTTGTGAAATTCCCCACAAAAATTCCCAAATTTCTGGACAACAGTAAAGCACTCCTTTTTGTAACAGTGCGTTCCCCGACATCATTTTTTGGCACTACACCACTGCACAACCACATAACCCGATTTCTTAGTTCAACAAGGTTTTTTTGATTTGGCTAAACCACACGTTCCCAACGTTTTCATGTTAGCAACATCCCTTGTGCAATCGGAAGCTTGGGGACACCTTTGTCAAATTGAGAATTGACGACACCCTCACAGAGTTTTACTTGAGGTGACGTATTATTTATTGTCTTACAAGGCTCTCTTGGCCTGGGTTCTTCACAGGATAGGGAGTAGAGTCCTGCACGGGGCGGGTTAACTCGCGCGGGTAGCTGATAGCCGCAGGGCTATGCGCGCAGTGCGATGAGGGCGCAGGATAAGAAATTCTTTGTGCGGGCAATTGAATGTTGACCCATCGCATGTGAAAGTGACGTGAGCAAAAAATTCTATGCTACAGAGAGCGCGTGGTACAAGGGTGTAGCGATATTCTCCAGTGGTCGCAAGACCACAGATTGGAGTTTCCAGATCTCAGTGATCTTGCAAAAAATGCAAGAAATACGTTCTGCGTGATGGCAATTGGCGCTGCTAGTGAACTAGTGTTTATTATCGATGGTCATGTCGTGAATAGCACAAGAATAAATTTAAAGAGTTCGCCAGTGTATGGCATACTCTTTTTCAACAGTGNTGTAAAGCTGAGAGAGAAGCCCTGAAGGTTGACTGAAAGGTTTCACATTTTTACTTTATAATGTTTTCTTAAGAGCTTCTATTAGTTTTGAAATTAACCACTGATTAAATTGCCACTAGCGATGAAACACATTGCATGAGTTTCTCATGATTTTCAGACACATAGTGGCTGGTGCAGATTTGGGACGGAAATAGTGCGGGGCGGGCGCGTGTTGGGAGGGCACGCGGGGTGGGTTAGAAGTCTGCGGGTGTGAGGCGTGAGCGGGTAGGATTTTTCAAATTCCTGCGGGTGCGGGGCGGGTTCAAATTATGCGGGTGCGGGCCGTGAGAGCGGACAAAATTTCAACCCGCGCAGGACTCTGATACGGAGGTTGAGCGGCTTCAGAGACAATCGCAAGGAAATCTGTCGAGCACTTTGAAAATTTAGGTGTGGGATCCATTTTAAGATGTGTCGAGTGATTCATGCTGCATTTTAATCACAAAATGAGATTTGTAAAAATACTCCAGAAATTAATGCAACACAAATTAATGCAGGATACGCATTTGAAAACTAACTCTTGGACGACCATCTCCCGTGACAGATCCAACGCCTATATAGATCTGGGTTGAAACATAGTATGGGGTTGGTTAGATGTCTATTGCAGTCTTCGTTAAAAGCTCCGGACCTCAAATAAATACACTGTTGGGTCATATGAAAATATGGCATGGATCCTCATCAAGCTTCTCATTTCGCCTCTGCTTGCAGAAACTTCCACACCCCTCGTAAGTGCATGGGTTGATAAAAGGCATCACGTCTGACTACAGTACAGGAGATGCTTTCGAGTTTCGACGTTTTTTGCGTAGGAAACATCTAGAAAGGACTTCATTTTTTCAGTTCTAGTCATCCAATTAGCATGACAACTATTGAGGAGCCACTACTTTATCCTGCCTATGAATGGGAATCAAGGCGAAAAGGTCGAGGCTAAATCCTGCTGACATGCTGTCTATAGCATCAAATTGTCTACCAGTTGTGGTGGCCAACAGTTAACATTCATTTGGTCAATGCGTAAATATCAAATGATGTTCGTGTATGCAATACAGTACAATGCAATCCAGTGTTCTGTGGAGAGATTTCTCGCTAGTTACCGAAATGAATTCCAAGAGCAAGGAAAATCATGTCAGCTATAGAATGGACTTAAAGGACTTAGTTGTGGGACATATCTAAAGCTAGACACATGATCGATTTTTTTGCGCAGGATACCATAGCTGCAACAGTTAACATGCATCGGTATTACACGTCCTTTTTTGCCGTTTGTTCCGCCAGGCCTACACACTACCGCTGCACCGTTGACAATACAGGTCTGGGTTGGTAGACACTTCTTTCATCAGCGAAATGGCCAGTCGAACACTTATAAACGGCCAGGGCTTCGTGCCTAGGGCCGAATGTGGTTTTTATTTATTTTCACAAACAAATATTTTCGTTAACATAATTTAGCATCAAGCAGACAAGTTCGTTCTTCTGCCGATTATTTTTATTATTTAGCCGAAGTTTCGCCCAGAAGAACGAACTTACCTGCTTGATTTTAGACCTGGTGGCTAATGTTACGCTACAACATGAGTAGCAAAATGAACAGCATAATTTAGCATGTTAATATTGCCTGACTGACCAGATTTTGATTTCTAAATCCAAATTCAGGCTACAGCGCACTTCGCGACTTCATAGTCGTTAAGCCAAACAACTTTCAACCAATCTTTCTATGTATGATTCATGCTGTAAAGTGTGCGTAAACTGCCGACTGGTGCGATCAACAAACAAAGCACACCATATTAAAATCAGTTATGTAAAAAAGCACAAAGTCACAAAATCTTACAGATCCAAATTACGTAATACCAGACTCGAAGCTTTGCCTATTTTGAAACTGGAGAGCAAATCTTGGTATGTACATGTGTTTGTTAGTGTTAAACCTTTTAACAGTTACAGTGAACGTACTTAAAAACAGAAGCTGTTTCTGCCCATAAAAAGATATGCAATGCCACATTTATTTGATTGTACGCCGCCCATGATTGTAAGCGCCCGAAAGGATGAAAAATTAAAATGTAAACCGCAAGTAAGATGTGCAGCTTACAGCGGTGTTCGATTTTACAGATAAACGAGTGATTTGATTCCGGCATTAGATGGTCGATTCGTTTTAGCACTCTCAATGTCCGCAGTTACCATCGGATGAAACATTGGCTCACTTATGTAGAACATACTACGTAGACATTTTGTCAGACAGATGTGACTGATTATTATTTGTGAGAAAAAACGTAAACAGCCCTAAAAAGTAAGCTTCATAAAATAATGAAAAAATACAAGCCACGGCTTACAATCAAACAAATGCGGTAAGCATAGTATGTAAACGTGAGACAATCTGAACTACTCTCACTTGCAGTAACCGACTGCATCTGTTCTGTACGTTGAAAAAATTATCGACTACGTCGGATTGTATTGCATCGTCTCCGCGGCTGTCAAACTCCTTTGCCCCCCTCTTGCACATGTCACTGTTGTACCTTTTGATCATGATCGGGGTAACCTCAAAATCTTTGCAGCATTGCCTGGTCTGCTTCTGACTCCAACTGTCTCTTTGAGCATTCTCAGGATAAGTCCATTTCTCAACCTTGTTTACACACACGTAACAAGTGAAAGCACTCGTTCGATCGCGGCACTGCTTATGGAAACAGTGAGGCAGGACAGCACGTAGTTCGCAAATTCATGGTAACTATTTGACCCTGCAGCTTTGCGATACTTCAAAATTTGCCTCAAAATTCTATTGCTTCAGTTGGGATTTTTTATTAAAAACCATCAACTTACTATACTGCTCAGTGAATCAGCGTCAGCTTAAGCTAGTGCGTTTAGCTTCAGGAAATAAACTGCAGATTAGAAGTTCGATCAACTGATTATATAACAGTGATCATTATCACTTTCTAAAGCGACCACCAGCATAGGGATTGGGTTTGAAAGCGGCAGTTTGTACCAACAGCGTAGGTATTGCTTTCAAACTCTATCCCCACGCAGTGGTACAAGAGGCCTTCTGAATCAACTTCCTACGCTGGTAATACAACTACAAAAGGCCGCATTTCAAGTTAATCTCTACGCAGGTGGCACATCTCTACGCTGGTGGTACCAACGCTGCTAACCCTTACTCGAAATCGGCCAAATTTTCCAAAATACTCCAAAAAGGCCAAACAATATATTAGCGGCCAAACGACTTTTGTAAACTTCAGAAAAATTGGCTAAAAGGCCAATTTCCCAACCATGATACAGATATGAACACTTACGCGAAGTTTTCAAATCCAATCCAAAAGTTATATTGCAAATAATTGCAAATACGAAAGCCAAATCTTGCTTAAATCCAAATTTCTCTCACTGTTGTTAGCCTAAGCTAATGTGGCGACGTGATTACGCCACATATAGCGTTGAATTCGCAACAGCAATAGAAGAGTGAACCTAGTCGAATATGTAATCTCAGTTGTATTGTGCTAACGGCCGTCGGTTCGACTCTCTCTTTGTTTGGCTCAGGACGACGCATCATTATGGCTGCAACAAATGGCTCCCAATGTGTCGGTGGCTGGAAGTAATATGGCGACGTGTGTAAACCACATATATACACTAACGTTGAAATCGTAGCAGTAATAGAAGTGCGAACCTAGTTGAATGGGGAATCTCTATTGCTGTTATGCCGAAGGTTGTCATTGAGGGTCGCCGAATGACTGCGAGGAGCGCCCAAAATTCCCAGCAATGTCACAAGTGGGCCTACTTTCTTCAATATAGTAGATTTGCTTCGAAATACCTTAGGTTCGAACATGGGGCGCCAATATGCTTCTTGTCCCAGGCGCCATCTGACCTCATTACGCCCCTGACAATGATGAGTCAAGAAAATGTATTGGATCAATGTACGTCCAACCAATTCTGTAATTTTGATGACAATGTACACAGTAGAGCAGATATGTTTCTCTGGTCACAGACAAGGCTCAACATTAAACAAACACAATAAACAATATCAACGGATTTGAGAAAGTCTTATCAATACAGTAACCTGTAATCCCAAAAGTGAACCAAAAGTTGCGAAGAAGTTCAAAAGAATATCATCAATTCCAATACAAATCTGGTTAGGCAAAAATGATAACATCCAAATCCATCAGAATACTAGAATGCCGCAAGATTTCAATCAAAATCCAAGTACCTATTCGTTTCTGGCCATTTTCATTTATTGGGCATGCAAAAGACAAGAAAGTATATTTCTTGCAGCAAGGTTGGGCTAGTCTTGTGGAAATGACTGAAACTGAAGGAGACAAGTAAAATGCACAATGCTTTCACAAAAGACGTAGATATAAATAACCTGTAATCAAACTTGGCACAAAAAGAACCATTTTTACCTTATCGGGCGCCATTTAATAGCATGTTGGGCGCCATTTCTTAGCAAAAAACAAATTTAACCATTTTGCAGTCGATTTATTTCCTATTCATGGTTAAAACCAGTGGTCCTTAACCTGGAGCAAATTTGTCCCCAGGGGAAAATTTAACCATAAATTGCAGCAAATGTAAATTTTTATGAATCAATCCCAACTGCAAGAGTTTGTTAATTTCGTATTTTAAGAAATGAGCACCACTGATTGTATTGGGGTAAATCTGGTAGCTTTGATTGATAAAAGGGTAAGATATGTAAAAAAGGTTAAGAACCACTGGTTTAAACCAACGCTGTTTGCTAAAACGTCGTTCTGCTTCCGTCAATGATGGTCCACATACTCTAATAGGGTTGCATACGTCAAGAATTTCCTGGACATGCCCAGAATTTCGATGTTGAAATTTGGGTCCGAAAATAAATAATAAACTGCTCTAATGTTCGCAATTTTGGCAGGTTCAGAGGATCATAATTAGACCCTCTGAAAAATACGAATGTAGTCATGACTGGGAGAGAAAAAACATGCCTTTTGTATTTTAATCATTTGCAGCTTTTATTGTAACAATTCTGTGATATTTTTTCTGTAATATTGATGCTATTTTGCGGGGATTAGTAGTTATACTTGTAAGAACATACTGAAAAATGTGGTATAGCGCTTGTTCGTTGTTGCGAAAAGTAGCCTTTGCGACTGTCAGGAATTTTTCTTCTTCAGATGTGGAACCCTAACATACTTACAATCTCGTAAGCTTTTCAGTACACTGGTAATTCCTCCCAACTAACGGCATGTCGTCTAGCTTATTGCACACATCGCTAACAGATACATCAGGTTGAGAACTTTGAAGAAGTTTCCACAATGATCACCACAAGACCTGAGCTAACAGGGTGTGGGGACACTGTTTTAACAATGCTTGTGTCACCAAATTGAGATAACGTTTGCTCAGGCCCGTAACCAGTGTGGCGGCAGGACGATGGCATCACATGTAAATAAATGGTCACCGCTAGATGGTGCCTATGAGTAACAAATCACCGTAATATTCACCACAAGCGAAAGATCGTAATTCATACTACCTATATAATAATAGTTCAACCTAGTTTCAGCAGAGTGGATGGATCCCTATTGCTGCTGGTTGCTTTCCTGTTGGATGATGCCCCGAATTACCATCGCAGCTCGCACCAGCGGTGATTGTTACAAGACCTGATGAGAGAAATGGGTACAAGCGGGTAGGTTACGCTGCATTTAGGATCTTAAATAGACTCCGACAAATCGTTCTATGAAAAACAACGGTGCAACTCGATCTGGACAATTTTATGCTGTGTTATCAGAAGATTTTTGTCACATTAAAATTCTGTCATTAAGATTCTTGAAGGTTTTTGCAGATGATAGCTTTTTGCCTAGTTTTTGCTTAATCTTTCACTAATTGCTAAAATTCGAATTTATTACTGTAATTGGGAATGTCGCAATACAATAGTTTGAGTACTCAATCCAGACCTAAAATTCAAAGTGAGGATAACTTCATGTGAAACGATTAGATTCTTAACTCTAAGATAGTTAATGATTTCCAAGATTCAAAGGTCTTGACGGCAAATGCGTGACGTCACAGTCATATGAAATTTTCAGGCGGGTCTGGCAACAGATATATGCGCGGCTCGAGCCAGCTTCCGACGCCCTTTACTCCCAACTCATCCTTCGTATCTATGCCGCCAGCGCCGCAACCAGGAACGGGCAAACCGGGCAATTGCCCTCCCCGGAATTTTTGCAAGCATGATGGCATTCACGTACTTCCCATGTAAAGATTTTTCACGAAACTGTGTTACCTCTACGTAAACTTCTCAAGACAACTGTTTCGCATACGCATGTGCTGCGTCCTATTGGATAAACTATTCACCAATCAACGTACCATGCTTCCGAAACTCCAAGCACAGAACCGGAGACAAGCTTTGAGGCGCTAGCTGTGAAGTGAAACCATCCGTTTCATGAAAGTGACGTTGTGGTTGTAAATGTGACCTTACACAGTAGGAATCCATTGCTACCAATCAGGGATGTGGTGTTAACAAAACAAGTGTTGGATGTTGGGAACGCTCCGAAAAATCTAGCCACTTTAAAACAGCTTTAAACTCATTTTTAAGCAAAACTTGGAAAAGGTGTGGGAAGGCCGTTCGCACGCGCTCCTGCCCCACTACACCCCTGCTACCAATCGAGGCTACTGCTACACAGAGTTGCAATTTTAGCTGATTTGCTGCTAAATCTAGCAGTTAGCTGATTTTCTAGC
>JGI24021J15306_10005743_pt1 | contig 14778 bp, 6 predicted proteins | sample Ectturendosymbi1_FD_15306 | JGI IMG/M metagenome (IMG submission 15306)
GAAACGAGCCATATTCCTAAAAGTTTCGGGACTTGCCAAGGATTTGGGCGCAGGGTCCACAAGTAGGTAAATCCGGCCCTGTCCACCGGCCCTAATGTTCCCCTATCAGTAGCAGACGAAGCTTAATTGGAACAAACACCAAAGCGAATAAGATATCAAATTGAAGAAGTTTTGCGAAACACATTTCAGCAAGGGTAAACCGTTTTTTTTATGACAAATACAAATAAATCTTGTTGTGTACACACTTATTGGTCACGCTCGTTTGTGAACAACCATTGCAATCCGGTGCGCTAAACGGATTCGTAGGAAATGAGGGAAGACACTGCTGTATTGCGATGAAAAAATTTTTTGACAATCTCATGGTTAAGATCAGGGTTTTTTTTATGGAAAATGTTAGTATCCGGTAGAGACCCGATTTCTCTGATTCTAGGGACCCGATTTTCTCTAATTCTAAGGACCCGATGATATTTTTCTCTGATTCTAGGGACCCGAATCGGGTCCCTAAAACACCTTAAAAAAAACTTGGTTAAGATGAAAAGCTGCAGATGGCGCCTGTTCAGTGGGCGAAACATACATTGCAACTAATTGGCGAGGAAGGATTTCTATATTAAAAGATGCTGATCTCGCGAGCAAGTGCTCCGCTCCCAACATTTTGGGATTTTTCAGCAGGAAACGAACTCGCGTCGCGCGCTTTTCGCGGGATACGGTTCAGATGGCCGCCTGTGGCGATGTCTTTATGATTCATCCTCTGTTGCGTATTTTCATGATGTCATAATCGCCGTGTTTTGTGTGGTTGTGAGAAAAAGAAGCTGAGTCTTAACAAGTAGTCTTACCTCGGACAAGACGAAGATGCTGGTGCGGTCGGTGGCCGCGCTTTAAAGCTAGTTTAATTGCTTTCCGACTCCAGAACTTGCAATATATCGTCCTGTCAGCTTTCAGCGTAAGCTGTGAGAATTGCAGGCGACTATTTCCTGACTTGCAGGAGCCAGTTACTGGGTTCGTGAACAGGTGTCTGCTTTTGATTTGTGATACGTTTGTAAAGAGTAGATGACTTGGCGAGCAATAGCGCCTGCGAAAAATTACTTCGAACAGCGGGATTATCACTCTTGCACAAAATTTCGCATTTTCAGTGTGAAGGACTGGAACGAAACTTCGCAGAAGGCAGTTAGTTCACCTTTGGTGTTGCCAGGCTTCGTATTCTGTTGAGTTTTTTGATCAAGCTTCTTGATTTCACAGTTGCAAACGCATGGCATTGCTCCAGAGCAGCTCGTTGAGGTTAGAGCTCGACCGATACTTCGTTGTGCCGATACAAATCAGCTGATGTAGCGATGATGCCGATGTAACGTATCGGCAAAACTCTGGCTGTAGATATCTATATGTACACAGGCGATATCTGCTAAGGAAAGCCGCCACGCTATTGTTTTTGAGTGTTCGGCAGTGTAACCTTTGACTCCATTTCTGATTTATTTATTAACGCTGATTTTCTGTCCTGAAACCCTTCGGCAACTTGAATTAGTGCCTTATAAGTGTTAATGAAATAAACGGGTTTGTGACGTAACATGAACTCGTGGTGGGTTTTCGCGCGGTAAGTGGATGACTAGCAGCGAACAAATCACGGCTAGCCCTGTGGTGCTGCTGGACTATTTTAGTGACCCACGTCTACACAGAGCTCGGCGTTGTACGGTTCTTCATCATGACGTGAAATTGTTAAATTTTGATTACGATCAAAATTTCGCAAAAATGCAAACATGTCCGTGCATTTTCTTCAGTTGTGAATTGTACCCGTTTTCCTGTGAGTTGGTTTAATACGCACTGTGCTGTCTGTCAATTGTGGTTTGAGTGATGCAAAAAGATGGGCCCAAAAAGTCGCAATTGTAGAGTTGTGGTTGAGGTAGGTGGTGCACAGCTTGGAAACAAGAGATACTGTCGGAATATAGCGATTCTTGTAGGAGTAATGACTTCGCTGTCATTTCGAAAATTTGAAAGTGCTACTGATGACATCCAAACAGCAGTGCACTTGTTTTCGTTTTCGACTCATTGATGAGTAGTTCCGTTCGGTTCCGTTTATAATGATTTGGTTATCCTGCCAGGTCATCTGTTAGTTCTTGGAGACGATAGAGAATACGGACGATATGCAGTAGTGTTTGCCGTTTGCAAACGCAGATTAGTGTTTTTGTGTACAATTGCGCAATATCGATCGTTGTTTAACACAGTTTCGATGCACGTTCCAAAGTCACTTGATTACAAACCTGATTCAACCCTGTGCCTGCCAGGGACCTAAGAAGCGTAAAAGTTCGTCCCTTCTCGCCCCTTTGACCCACAGAATATTAAACCTACCCGCACCCGCAAAAATCTGAAAAAAATCAACCCTTCCTTCCTCCCCGCAAGCTCTAACTCACACCACTGCTGAATCAAACCCGCATCACTCGTCCAGCAGCAACATGCCTTATGTCTTGCAAGCGGATCTAATAGCATCGAAAGCAAGTAGATCGCTGTAATGTTTTGAGCAGTGAGCGTTGCGGATGTCAAAATGCAATAAAAACCGGCACCAATCGCGACCCTGTGCGTTGGGCACAGATCCTGCACAAACGTTTGCTCGTTTTCCACACTTTCCCTCTGGTCTGCACAGGTGACGAACACGTGCAGCACAGTCGGTGACCTGGTTGTAGGAGAGCCTGTGTTGTTCCGAGCAGAGAATGCCGCCTGGAACAGTTTGCTAAGTTATGCCGCGAAATGACATTCGAGCATCCCGCTTCGTAGTTTTCGATATCATGTTGTTTCACCCGACTGTGGTAGTAGCTGGGACCAAGCGTATCGCTTGCGTTGACATATTTTTAATGGAAAACATATTGATGTAATACTGAGCATTGAAAACGTTCGGTTTTTACCGAACCGCAATTTACGCGCGCGCGTTTAGAGGAGCGTATTTGTTTTTATTTGTTACTGGAAAAAACTACACCCTGCTCGTACAAACGTTCACTGGGTCAGAGTGCGAACAAGCAGGCGAGTGAACATCCACGGAAAAAGGAGGATACACTACACCTCTACTATTTTGCGACAGGAGATACGACGTCCAGAAGTTAGCCTTCAGTCTCATTTGTGATAAAGGTCAAAGCCGATTTTAGGCATAAATGCTTTTGACCCACATTGCCGCGACCCTCCATCTACGCATTTTGAGAGCAAAGCAAACGTTGTATCTCCTTCGCAAAATAGTAAAGATGCAGTATGTCCCCGTTTCCCGTGGATTTAATTTCCATTCGCGCCCTGACCTAGTGCACGTTTTCACGAACTGTGTTGTTTGTCGAATCCAATAGGTTGTTTACACGGATCGTCGGCGGCTGTGACGAATCGCTGACCAAAAATGTTCGTCACACTGCACTGCCACCATTGGACGTGTCCACTCGTCCTGTAACGTACAGTTCATCACAGTCAGACGACGACCGCGCCCATTCTCTTGCTCCGCTCATCCACGAATTCATACCGCTCGAACGGAGGTGGTCACTGTTCAAACAGCAGCTTGGGTAGCGGAAAATCTGCAGGAAAAGTCGCTTGCAAGGTTTTGTGAACTTTTGACGAACGAAAAACAGTCATTTGCGACATTTGCGATGTGTGTTTCAGCAGATCTGCTCTTTCGAACATCGGAAAAGGTTATTGTTTATCTTCAGCGGTTAAGAAGCTTTTCTTACCTTCTTCGCCGACCACTCGTTCAGACGACATACAGCTGGGCTCGCGCAAGCCTTTCCTTCTGTCGCTCGTCGCGCGGTGCATGATTTTGCCGCGGTGCGACGCTCCAGAAGCGGTGAAATTAGATTTGGCGCCCCGATGCCTGGCTCGGGCGCCTCGCTGGCTGCCGGCTGTTCCGGAAACCGAGCGCAGTGTGGTTTGTGTTTGGGCTGAAAGCGCTCGCGCGTTGCTTTTAAGCATTTGGGTAAACGCTCGTTTACCGCGAGCGGCTTGTCCATTGGCAAGAAGTACCTGCTTGTAGTTCGAAACGATAAAACAGCTTTGAAATGCAAATCGTAGAACAGTTGTGTTTTCGAATTTCGTAATTTATGTTGGCGGCTTTCATATGTTGTAGTTAGGGATGAAAGCAGTGTGTTTATTGCAGTAAGTGCGCCGCATACTTGCTAGCGAAGTAGCGCGATTGATTTATTTGTAGTGGTTACGGTATTTTGAAAGCTAGCTTTCAAGTGAGCTTTGCAGCTGTCAAATCGTTTCAAATCTTCTCGGATATTTGACAAGGTTGGATTGGTTGTTTGCATGCAAACAGGACCTGATGGCAAATGGTGTGTTTTATTACCGCACAAACTGAACTGTATTTTTTTGTTTCCGTCGACCATATCGAAACAACGTGCCATATTGTAGGTGAACATATTGCGATTAGCTATTATTCTAAACAAACGTTTGTTTTTGGAAAAGAAAATCGGTAAAATTATTGCTTTGGTTAGCGAAGCTATTCTTGTACCCGATGCTGTCCATGTAGTATTTAAACGTTCACAGAGCTTGGTCGCAGTTTGAAAATTGAGAGATTCTTGGGGGGATGACTGATGTCGGGCAGATGCTTGTGGCGTTGGAGGGGACGCGGAGCAAAAAGTAAGATTGGACTCCGTCCACTCTAATAGCCATGTAGCGTTCGCACAAATACTGCAAAACGGACATGTTTTCCTCTTTTGTGACAAGCGCCATAAAACATTTGCGCCCACCTTCGACGATTGCACAGGCGCTTCCCTTCGGATTCTTTCGCGGCTTTTCGTTCGCTCACCGAACGAGCCCGATCCGACATTGTCACATAAGTTTTCTCGCTGACTAATGCACAGACCCTTTTCAAGTGTTGAACCGAAGAAACCTAACCACTGCGCGACAGGAAAAGACTGGTTCTGTCCGTTAATCCATCGACAGATCTTCGTGTTGGTAGCATACTTATGTTTTAACGGTCAGAAAGCCCTGGCTTCTTTGTCCGAGCTGCGTTTTCCTCTACGTAGAAGCAAAAGAGCCGAAGCGGTCTGTTGACAAGAAACACAACACGGGTTGGGAATAGACAAAAGTGCGATACTGACGGTGCTATATTTTGTTAGTTTTTTGTCCTTAAAACGACCTTGGCTTTTTTCAGAAGCAACCTTCGTGGTATTCCTGCGTTTTTCTCTTTCGTTCGGCCGGACTTCCAGAAAATGACGCAATGTCCCGGGAAACCATTGGTCTTTCGCCAGATTTACTCACCGGTGCTTTCTGTTACTGTCTGTGGCTCGCTTTCTGCGTTGACCGCCGACGAAGCGCCTTTTACATGCCTGCAGCCACCCGTGCTCCGTGTTGAGTTCATAAGTTCTTTGTCATCCACGCGCTTCTTCCGTTTTTCTGGAGTTCCTTGTTATCAACGTTCTTTTCTCGTTATCCGGAGTTTCTTGTCATTCGCGCGCCGTTCTTCCACCAACCTGGCAGCAGGTCGCTCGCACGTCGCCCGCCCGCCCGCGCCGCTGCTGCTCTCAGTGACTTCAATACAGGAAATTGGCTTCGTGCCGGAAAGCGTGTAATTCGAATCGGTGTTGTTGCCGCCACCACTGCTACTGCTGCTCCTGCCAAAGCAGGGGTGCTTGCATTGCCTTCGACGTCCTGCGTTTGTTTAGAATGACCGTTCTGATTTGTTCTCCGCAGCGTTTAAAACTATACGCATCAGGACAGGTCTATCTTGCGCGTTGGTCCGAATCGTGGTTGGGTCGGACGGGAGGCGCCGCGCAACGCGAGACGTATCGAGTCAATTCGAGCAAACCTTACAGCGGAATAGATGATATTCGCACCGAATTTTTTGTGAGTTTGCTAAAATGCTTTGCCGACATGCTTGAGTTAAAAAATACGCTTGAGTTGCATTTTCTCCCCTGGCCGGTGGAGTTCCGCCAGTGTTTAGCGTTCCTTCGCGACGCGTCATTTTCTGCGCATCCGTTCAGGGAAGCGAAAAGTTGCTGCGTAGGTGGGATTTCTCTCAAACATTGTGACGTCGGCGCTCTTGTGTGATTTTGCATCGTATGCTGTCGAGCCTGAGATGTTAGTTTTGGGAAATGTTCTGTTCAGTATACTTGGAAGATGGAGTTATTTACGAAAAAACGCAATCAGCCTGGATGCAAGCGACGCCACGCCGGACAGCATGTTGGCCAACCTGTTTGGACCGCAATTCAGTCGAAGACGCACTCTTTCGGTGCTTTTTCCTTGTGTTGTGTCTCGTCCTTCGTCAGGCTAAAGTGGTGCGCAGCGCATTTGCGCGTATTCATCGCTTGCGCTCAAAACCCCAGCGACACTTGGCACATATAACTGAGATCTTGCCGCGCAACAAATTTGGCCGGTGATCGTGATGGCATCAAACGCAAGTTTGCCGAAGTGAATCGAGTGCTTGCTGCCGCTCGCACGAACTCGCTTATGTGAGGCTTTGTTTGCCTTCAAATCGCAATGGTTGCACTGCGCACCTTGACGGAACCTGTACCGTTTGTTATAAGTTGAACTGTGAGCAACTTAGTTTTTTGTCGTCTTGACCGCGTTGATTGAACAAATCAGTTGTAAGCGTTCGATCAGCAAGATGGAAAGAAAAAGTTCTGCTGCAAATATGTACAACATGTCCAGATAAATTGAAAAGCAAACACCGACGTTTACGGATGTGCACTTGCTAGCGGTCCGCCAGACTTTGTGGCAAACTTAATCTTTAATCTGGTAACTGCGGTTGTTGGTCAAATACCGCTTCTTGCAGTTCATTGCGATTTTTGGCACGCGCGTTGGTTGTCAACGGATTTTTTCGCACCGAACCACGCCCACCCTTTGTGACGGCAGCGAGCGCCGGCGGCATCGACAGAAACTGCAAACTGGACACAAGCATTGTCGTCACTCGGGGGTCCATCCGTGCGGCGATTTTCTGCGACTGCGGCAAAGCCCAATTGCAAATGCGCCGCTCGTCTTACGCGCAGCGCGTGTGTGTGCACGCGAGAGTCGCGAGTGCGCGCACGCACGCACACGCGCTTGCGTATCGTAGTTGAGCCGGCAGTTTAAATTAGGTACCGTAGCAAATCTCTCGTTCGCCGCCCGCGGTCGACGAGTAACTAAAGTTCAAGCCGTTTTCGCTTGAAACTTACTTGCATCTAGCCTGCTGTGAAGCATGAAGCAAGACATTGGGTGAAAGCGCCTGTTAGTCATGATGTGTTGGTTTCCCGTTTTTCGACACGGAATTGTGAAGGAATACGTTTTGTATTTTGCACGAAATAAGGTTTATCAAAATCGTCTCACGCGACAATGAGGATACCGTGTTGCTTTTGGGTACTGGAGACCCTTATTTTTTCATCACAGCTGATGTGTAAGTTGTCTCGTGCTTGCTTGGACTCTTGCAGACATTTTTGTTTTGCCCCTGCGTGTAGCGAGAACATCGACCCATCAAAGTTCTGATCGGCGTTATGGTTTCCTTTGTTGGCACATTCCATGCGTGGAAAGGTGATAAACGTAAATCATTTGCACACCACGGGACGTTTCACTCGTGCATACCAGAAACCGCGGTCGGAAAAAACGAACGATTGATGGGGAAAGCTCATATTACGACGATTGTCTCGAGGCAGCCGTTACATTTAACACAGCGTGGCTACTATCAAAGTGACAGTTCTTTCGCAGACAGTCGTTCAGATGTATAAGTAAAAAGTGTTTTTATCTGTTGCTGGTTTTCTTAGCACCAGTGAGACATTTAGTTAGAAGGCACCAAGGTGACGTCAATGATAATGTGGGAAGTTTTCAACGACTGAAGGTTGTTGCCATTGGGTGGTAACGGCAGTTTGGTTTGCAGCAGTATGGATTTAGGTCTTGACGAAGTGGTTTTGCCAACAGTGACATATATAAAGCCCAATTTTCTTCAAGGGCGATTTTCGCCGATGACGATAAGTTCGCATAGAGTCGACAGATAAAGCCCTACCACCAGAACGAAAGAAACCCTTGTGCAAGTCTTCAGGCCATTTTGTTACGGTACCTGATTCCTGTACGCGATCGTTCAGCCTCTCCTATTCGCTCGCCTGCCTTCTTTGTTCGATGTCCACGCCGCATTCCCCGCGTGTCGCTGTTGCTATTCGCCGGTTAGACCGGTTGGCGATAGCGTAATTTTGAAGCGCTGGACCGCGATCGAAGTAAGGAAGTCCGCTCAGCGAAACCAGACGCGCGTGTTTCGTTTAAAAGTGACTTAATTTACGCTAGTTTTTTTTTGCTGACTTTAACTAGAAAAGCCGCTCGATTTCTGTTTGCACATCTGGCAACTTTGGAACGACGGAATCGTCTTCGGCGCGTCGCGAATGCGCTTGCACGCCGTTGCGACTCCTCGCCTGTGCCTGACCCAGGCTCCGCTCCAGCACCCGCAAAACGAGGTCGCAGTGAAGCAAAGGAGACCAGAAGTGCGTTGCGCTATTGTTGTTTGAATTTTCTAAACCTTTTGTAACCCCCCCGTTTTCTGAAGTGCGAGTGATTCTGTAGGTGTGGTGCGCATGTATCGCAGTGTCGAGCAAATTGCAGGTCAGATTAACTGACATCAGTCCACAGGACCCGCGATGCGAGTAGTCTGGCGTGTTATAATAGTTAAACCAGGATTTCCCAACCTGGGGTACATTTGCCCCTTCCGAAGGGGTACATTTAAGGTTAGCAACAGAAGATAGAAATTTATTTACATATATTGTTTATTTCCAAATATTTATACATATATCAGTTTAATGTCATTATCAAAAGTCATTATATGCTTATTTAAAAAATCTATGAATAATCATGATAAAATATTTTGTCATAAGAAATTTTAGGGGCATATGTTCATCTGTCGAAATTCTGAAGGGGTACATGCTCATCTGTCGGAATGCCAAATTGGTACATGGTAAGAGAAGATTGGGAACCCCTGAGTTAAACTGTTTGTTGCACAGCTTCGCAACTCCGACGATCCTAGCTTGTTTGAAGTGATAGTTACTGGCGTTCACGATGCCACGATTTCTTTTGGTTTTCCTCATCGACGACATAAAGTTGTCGCCGATGTTGAAGATGAGTATTTGTCTTTCACTAACTCAAGCGGTGTTCAGTTTCCACGGAAGCGCTAGGTACCGAGAGTCCTGTAGTCGTTCGCCTTCAACGCTTTTCATTCAGGCTTGTGAAAGCCGCAGTCGGTAGTGTTGAGTTGCTAGGCAACCCGAACGGTTCAGAAACTTATAATATAAAGTTCTAACTGGAAGAAGGTGAGCATTGTCTGTGATCGTAGTAGAGAGCGTACAGCACGACCGCATCCTGCTTATTTTGTCGTCCGTTTTGGATTGCAGCCATTGGTTTTTGGTGGCTGGGACCACGATTTGTACTTTTCGTTTACGTATCACTTTTCGGTTGGCTAATTCGGGCCGTCTTGCGTTGCTGTTAAGTAGTTCAAGTACATATCTGGAATGCGTCGCGAAATTTGATTGCCACACTCGCGTTCAAGATTTGACAAACGTTTTAGTTCGGGTTTTCGCGCAGTATGTCCGTATCTCATTGCTTCTTTCTTTTCTTGCAGTGCAGGATGTTGTTAACCTTTTCTCTCTCGTTTGCCTCTTGACAAGTTTCAAATATGAAATGGGAATGGACACCAAACATTCTTTTACTTTCTTGCTTCTCTGGACGTATTGTGTATAGTCAGGTTTTTTTTAAGGAAAATGTTAGGTACCCGATTTCTGTGATTCTAGGGACCCTATTTCTGTGATTCTAGGGATCCGATTTACTCTGATTCTAGGGACCCGATGATAATTTTTTCTGATTCTAGGGACCCAAATCGGGTCCCTAAAACACCTTAAAAACCCTGGTATAGTGGTTCGGAAGATAAACAAATGAAAAGTTTGGATGGAAGGGCGTTTGAAGCAAGGAGTCCATAAGCAACTCTTACTAGTATTAGAAAAACATTTAGCAATGTTGTTGTTACGTTTTTTGTTCTTACTAATTGACAGTTAACTCAACGATTCTGTAAAACTAATGACTGACGAAATTACGTATTCGCGATATAAGCTCACCGTCGTCAGTGAATCGCTGCTGCAGGGAAGGATAAAACGTCCTAGATCGCTAAGTGCAAGGAAGAAAACTACGTTTTGATGTATTCGTGATCGCTCTGTACAGACTGTCTTTACGAGAAGGAGAAGTCTTTTTTTCGTAGTTGCATGCACTGTGAGAATCTTGTACTGTTTCCCGTTGTTGTACCAAGCTATGGGCAGGACCGGGCTACGACGAGCATTTGCGTTTGACCACAGTTGCGGCCCATTTAGGGACGTCGTCTCGGTCCACCGCTCTGAATGATGCGCACGACGGCGCTTTCGTTGTTACTGCTTTGTTGCGTGAAAATCAGTTCCTGCCCTCGCTCAGCTTTTTGGTGCGGCAATTTTAAAGTGCTCACTCTCTCTTGTTGATGGCAAGGATTTCGTTTTCTTTTATCGAGCGGCCAGGCCACGGGACAAGTTGTTCTAATTTCAGCAAGCTCACTGATCGAAATTGCTGTAATTCGTATCACAGATACGCTGGCGTCGTGACAGTGCTCTTGAAACTGTGTACGGATGTAATGCGTTGCGCGTCACACGTCGATTTGCAACGGACTGCTTTTGGGAGAAATTAGAAATAAAATATTATGTCGATCTGCTTGTATTCTATCAAACCCGACCTTTTGACGTTAGAATTAGCCAGATCTTGTGATTATAACGTGGGAGTGATTTGGTGATTGTGTACGTCACTTAATCAGTTTCACGCAAAAACAACCGTCACCGCGTGACGTGCTGAAAGTCGTGCGCAATCTCTAATTAATTGTTGCCGAAGCGAGCTGCAAACGTTGTCGCTGCTTTATCGTGCACAACACTCGGCCTATCTTGGAGCTTTTCTTGTCCCCGGGGCAAGTTTGCTCGTTACGGTGCAGGGAAGCCAGGCCACCACCTTTTTGTTATAAAACTCTGCTGCTGCGTTTTGTAACACCACCAGAATTATCTTTTTCTTCCCGACCTTGCGCGCCAGGCTGTCGCTCCCAAACAATGGTTTGAATCTACAGGTTCTGCTCTCGAGGGCGAAATGTGTCCCTAAGAACCTTGGTATGATGCTTTTTGTTTAAATTTTTTCTTTCCTTTTCGTAAATCAGTAGAATCTATCTTTTTGTCCCGAAGCACAGTCTGCCCAGCTTTTGTATAGGCGTCTCGCCCCCTTCCTTTTCTTATCCTTTTCGTGTTCCTTTTCTCAATAAACACGTAGATAGGATACATCATCACGGAAAAGCTGCCAGACGTCCGTAGGGTGACTGATCGGGTTCATTTAAGCCTTCGCTGGGTGCGCTTTTCTGCTACAGAACAGCTTTGCTGAAAAGTCCACATCTTGCAGAAGCATGCTGTAACGTTACCTGTGATATAATAATTATCACTGTCGTGGTTGTTACCAAGAGATGCTGCGCAACTTTCATGGGCCGCCAACAAGCGAGAATGTTGGACAATAAGGTTAACTTTACCCTTTCGCCAGCCTATGACCGGTTTTCGAAACATTTTAATGGGAAAGATGCCGTGGCATTGTCTCTAGCGCGCCAGGCAGATCGAATCTACTTGGAAGAAGACAACCGTTTCTTGATGACTTCTTACGTTTGTTCCGCGTGAATCGATGTGAACAGCATCAAAGCAAGCGTTAGCGAGCTGTTCTGTTGATCTGGCTTTCTAACAGGTTAAAGACAGAGGGCTTTTGAAGTTGAGAAAGCTTTCAAAAAGCGCGGTAGTTTTGGCACCTATTTAGCCGTTGAGGTTTCATTGTCGGAATCTATTTTTTTTTCGCTGAGACCTATCGGTCATTTTTTTGCCGAGACATTTTGGTCACTGAATCATTTCAGTCATTTGTCTCACGGTTGTATTAAAACTCGCCATAGCAGTGTTCATTAGCCTATATTTTCAGACATTCTGACCGAAATGACGTAATTTTTTTCGGTCATTTCAAAAACATTTTGGTCTGTGACCGAAAAAAAAACCAGGTCGGAATTAGTTGCGTCACTCACCAGCTTTTCGCTCCTTGGGGTCTTTGAAAAACACGTTTTTTTGTGCGTTACATCTGAGCTAAACGCTTACTGCATAACTGCAAGTGCTTACAATGGCAGAATTAAACGATCCTACCAATTTTAATGCGGATGGAATTTATGAAGAGGGAACTGCTATTAACACACCGATTTTGAGGTCGTAAACTGCACTTGTGTGTAATTCATCGAGCGCTTCGTCAGTAACGATGCCTAATAATCGGCCTGCTGCGATGCGAGGCCAACGCGGGACGCTCGCCGCAAACCTTATTCTTTTGCTCAGTCGAGATTTTTCACATTCTGTCAAACACCCGGCTCGGGCGCGAACTTGCGGAAGTTTTTAGCTGTCGGAGGCGCTCGTGCCAGCTTTACGATCTTGCGCATGCATTAATAGCGCGCGCGCCGCTACAGGAATTTAACAAACCGCCGCCCGTCGCACGTATTTGCGCATGCGCACTGAGACGCGCGCTTCCCTGAAAGAAGACAAGCGATACAGTACCGGAAGGAAGCGTTTTTGCTGATATGATGAGTCTGATACTCGTCGCACAGAAAAACCCGATTTCCGTCCATTGTTCCACCGTGTGTGATGCAACAAGGCATGTTTGTTTTCGTGCAACGTGAAGCAGAAGCAGCAATTGTCGGCGCCCATCGGTCATGTGCTCATCGCATATTATTGCGAAGACAATATCTTTGCGCTTTTTCTCGTGTAACGGTCGAACGTTTCTTGCTGGAATCGCAGTTGTATTTGATCTGCATTTCGCCTGTGTGACCATACGCGACAGCGAAAAGGTCTTCGAATCGGATCGCGGTTGATGTACCGGGACCGTGAAAGCTCCCCTCCTCTAATGCGCACGGCGCATGTGGCGATCGTGATGATCGTGATGATGCGGAGCATAAATTTAAAGCAGCGTGGTGTTTGTTTCGGTGCTCCGAGAGCAAATGGCTGAAGAATGGCAAGTGCGTGTCGAATGGCGCAATTACTAGATGGCCTCCCTAGGCTCTGCTGTCCAACAGGGAAAGATCATGGCTGCTTTGCCAACAAACGCCGAATCGCTGGAACCCGCTGTCATTCACAGCATAAACAGTTCATGCTTGTGCTTGGTGAAGTAACTTTGGTGGTGAAGAAAGATGACAGTCTGACGTGAGTAGCGAATTTGCAGCTGTGCGCTTCTGCCAGTTTCGTAATGGCTTGGCGTGCTTGCGCCTTTTTCGCATTCGTGCGTCTCCGTCGAGTCTCCCGTCTGGCGTTAACGCTTAATTCGACACACTAATTATCGGCCTGCCGCGATGGAAAACCGACCCGGGATATTAACCGTCAACCATTTCTTTTCCAAGTTCTCAGCGAAGCTTCAGCGGCTCGGGCCACCTGCTGTGCGAGAGCCACCGTTGTCGCCGTTAAGCACCCGTTGCGGGTGTTTCGTGTCATCAGCTGACTGTACTGCTTGATCACGTAGTTTTTTTGGCATGGTCCAAACAGTGATTGATTGCAGTCTCTGTGTTTTGTCAAAAAAGCGAGTCGTTATTTGAATTGAGTTATTAAACGCAAGACATCCTGCCTGAGGGTAATTCCAGCTGTGTCGCTGAACGGAGCACGTAACGTGAATCTGCTGTNTTGCTGTTGTGCTTACATTTTGCAAGACACTCACGGAGAAAGAAGCAAGTTTTTATTAAACCGTCAACTGTTCGTTACCTGTGCGACGCCGCCCGGACCCGACGGACTGTTTCAAAGTGAAACTGGTACGATCTCACTCACGCTCACGCCACCACTGTGAAAATACGACTCCGTTCTTGAAGATACGACTCCGTTGTTGAAGTTCCGCAGCGCTCATCTGCAAAAACCGCCACACCTCAGCCTCAGCCGCCTGTTTGTGGCTGGTTTTACTCCTGGCCAGGGGGCGATCGATCAGATGTCAGGATCATCACGTCGACATCGCGGGCAGCTCTGAAAGCCGAACCAACGTGGCGTTGTAGACTGGCCAATGGCCATGTGCAAACTCTAGGCTTTCGCTCAGCTCGCGTTTTTAACATTATAATCGATATCGATCGAATGATCTCACTTTTGCAGACGCCAATTTGTACACGCTATATAAGAAACAATAACGCAACATACAGTGATTTGAATGAAATCGTATTTGGTCGTTTTGAAAAACAACCGTTTTTATTGTGCTGAAGAAAGCAGTTGTTTGTACACATTTCATTACCAGGTTGTGTTTTCACAAGTGCCTTTTGACGACAGCTCTATGGCGATATCGTGGACGCAGTGTGATTTTGTGGCAAAGAATACCCCAGTCCCTTAGCTGTGCGATTATTTTGGTAATTTTGACGTAGCGAATTTTTCCTTTCATGGTTTGTGCTCAAAAATCGTCCTTTCCATGGTCAATGTCTAGTGTGTGCAAGGCAAGTATCCAGGTCAGCGAATCCGTATTCAGGCATCTTTTGATTCTATATCGTGTGTTCTATGCTTTTGGTGTGTTATGGCAGTTGTCTGATCGGCGCGTATGGAGCATCAAATGTGGCTAAGTGGTGCGTTCATACATGGATCTTGATTAACGACCTGCCAGTGCCCACAGCTCCGTTCCCCATCCCCGACTGTGGTTGCCCACTGTCGCACACACAGGCACATACTTCTTTACGGCACTTCCCGCAGCAAGAGACAGTTTCCGGAAAAATCTGACCGGCCTGCAGCTTGCTTAGCATCGCCGAGTTCTGCGAAACGACCGGCGAACTCCTGTTTCTCTTACCGCGTTTCGTGA
>JGI24021J15306_10005744_pt1 | contig 14778 bp, 12 predicted proteins | sample Ectturendosymbi1_FD_15306 | JGI IMG/M metagenome (IMG submission 15306)
ATTTTTTTATTGCATAAAGTGGTCCGTGATGCAAAAAAGGTTGAAAAACACTGGTCTAAATAACCACCAATCTCTATTTCCCCAGTATTGTCAAAGTTATTTGAAAAAGTTCTTAATCACAAAATCTATCCCTATTTGACCGAATACAGTCCAGTTCATAATAGACAATACAGCTTGAGAGAAAATCATCCAACTTAGTTAGCTATTACAACTACTCATGATGAACTACTAAAAAATTTGACAATAAATTAATAACATGTTCCTTAATTCTAGACCTATCAAAAGCATTTGATTGCTGTGACCACGAAATTTTACTCAGGATAAACTCTATCACTATGGTTTAAGAGGTGTTTTGCACAAACTTTTCTCAATTTTTTTGCATATTAGAATGCAGTGCACCAAAATAGGGACATTTAAATCACTATGCAAAAGGACATCCTTTGGTTCCCCTCAGGGTAGTGCTATGTCGCTTTTACTTTTCCTTATATACAGTACATTAATGACATCACTCAACCTTCGTCTTTTCATACTACTGTACTATATTTGCTGNTGATATTGTTGCGATCAAAAAGCGTGAGTGGCAAGNGCACAAATCTTCACACTNTGGCAGCAAGCAACAATAAAGATTACCCAACAANATCACTCTTAATATTGCTTGTTCGTGCCACATATATATATGGGTGTTGTTCTTCGCGCACATCCTGTTCNTGGTGAATTGCACATTCAANGCAACGGAGAGGTTGCAACAATATTAATCTTCATATGTCAAACTCCCATTTTAATGTTCTTCAAACAACTGTCAACCTTGAACTATTTAAAATTGACCACAGGCTTAGAGCCACCAAACTTTTTTCTTGACTACAATTAGACTAACTTTGTGTTATTAAAATCTCAAAAACACAATCCTACCTTATTCAAAGTTATTATAAATAACTATCACATTACCCCCAAAGATAGCCTGAAGTACTAGATATTCTTCTTGACAATAAGCTAAGCTGGAAACCATGTAAAAAAGGTGAAAACTCAACTATCAGGAGTTAGTGGAGTTTTATCTAAACCAGTGCTCTTCAACCTTTTTGTCATTGTGGAACCCCTGTTATACTTTCGCATTTGCCTTGGAAATCTCATTGAAAAAAAAACGAATTACTTGTAAAAATATCAAATATTTTGTTATTAGACACTTCAACAAATTAACAGTTATTACAGAAGTTAAGGAGCAAGAAATTTAATGACTCTGTTGTTCTTGATTTTCTGTAATTAATCTGCTACATTCAGATTTTGGCCGTCCAGAAAAAAGAACCCATATCTCAAATATATGTCATCCCATTTTCTAACTGAAGCAATTGAATTACATTTGGTCCGCTTCGGATTAGGTGCCTCGTTTACATTTGAGCTACATTGCTTATTACCGTTCACACCTTCTGTGCTGTTACTATTTTGCTTCACAAAAGAAAATGTTATTTTCTTTCATCTGGCTCATAGTAAAAAGTAGGGTTTCACACTGTTTTTACTATATTCCCATAAAGGTTGAACAGCAGCTCTAGTCTGTGACTCAATCTGCTCTTTACTAGACTCGGGCTAAGTCTATTTTTTACCAGTGTTGCTAGTCTNTTATAAAGAAAATCCCCAGAATTTACGTTAAAAAAAGACCAGACATGCAAAAATGTTTNAAAAAAGTTAAAACCAAATTTGAAATGTATGCTACCGGTACTTATTCATACNAAATTAAGGTAGTCTTCTACTGCAGATAACTTATTTTAAACATGTTGTATGTTTAGAGTTTTGTAATTTTTTGGTTTGTTTTTAAAGGTAAATTTAAGTGTTTTTTTCATAACAGAGTAGCAACACTGATGCAGTAGTGATTGTTAAGTGAGTGTTTGTTGAAAGGATCACGAAGTCAGGTCTAGTGAAGAATACAATCTACCCAGCTTGAGGAAAAAAGACGTCACTGCTGACGTCAAAGTGATAGTGACAGATTGTCCTCAGCAGCTGCATTTCTAAGTTGGAGCTGCCATTAAACTACAAAAAAAGACAGTCAATTAAATTTTCCATGTTTATTGGTTTAATTTTATAGTAAGTTGTTGTCAAAATTCAATGGAGTAAAGCAGCAAGTTCATTATTGTATTTATAAATGCAAATTGTTTATTTGTAGCAGCAACTGATATCTAATGCTCGTGTGATTTTGGTGTGACCATGAGTTGTGAAGATAGCTTTGTTCAGTGTGAGCTTTTTATTAATTTTCTTTAAGGTTAACTTGGACAATTATTATGACCAATTATGTGGTCACTTCAATGCTAAATTTAGCATATAGTTTTTTGCTTTTGATAGCTGCAGAACAACCGGAAAAATATATTAGTAATGATTTACATTCAATTATGCTTGGCTGGCATAACTGTTTTTTTAACAGTTTTGGTTTGGTCATATAGAAAACGTCCTGCAAAGTTTCCACCAGGACCTTATGGTGTACCATTGCTTGGTATTTTACCCTTTTTAAGAAAACACCCATGTGTCATGTACAAAAAATGGAGCTTGCAAAAGTATGGACCTACTATGTCTATCAAACTTGGAACCCAACACATTGTCACATTAAACACTTTTGATATCATTAATAAGGTATGTTGTTCTTTACATCTGTTGTTATGTCTTAGCTACTTTTTGCCATTCCTCAATATATCATTTAATTGTAATATTACTTCATACATAACCTATTTGAATTGGTAATACTGAGTCCAAGGTGAGGAACATACGCCCTCAAAAATATTTTACTTAGGCTTGCAGTTACGTCAGTATTTCATGTTGTGTAAGAAACCAAAGCCTTGTGATGTGTATAAATCTAACCTACTCATTAGTTGTTCATTATAAGCATGCTACATTTTATTTAGGTTTGAACCTTGTTTTATGACATTCTGAAGCAGAGCAGACATTATCGCCTTATCAAAGAAAAGCCTTTTGGTTACCTCATTAGATACAAATAGAAAACTGGGGTACTAAATTGTTAATAAAACACTGTTTGTTTTTAACCCATGTTAATAAATTTTCCATGGCCTGCTCAAAATATTTTATAATGCAAATGGTACTTCTCAGCAAAAAGATTTCCTATCCATCAGTTAATCAAATAATCTGGACTAAATTTTAGTAGATAGTTACGAGTATAGCAAAATGTGCATAATTTGTGGCAAGTTTGGTAATATCAATACCAGAAAGCATAGCTCTTTCTATGCTGATAGTAGCTACACTAATTTTGCTAATGCACAGTACATCTATCAGATTTTAAATACTAGGGTAACCTTGGATATATTGAAGCACACTTGGTTTATCACGAAAATTGCAATGCACACAAATTCTCGAGCTTTTTGCCAAAAAAATTAGCGTTGTGAATATTAACTCAAGCAAATGAGACCCAACCAGGTAAAACTTTAAAAATAGTTAAGAAATTTGAAGTAAATGCAAAAATAATATCACTATTTCCTCATTGAAATCACTAGCCTTTTTGATGACTCCACCAGATTCTCAAAATATGCCTGCTATTCTCAATAACTGCTTTGTGAACATGGGAACCAACTTTTCATCAATAATTGCTCCTTCTATCAGTTGTAGAGATCAAATTAGGCCATTTGGAAAAGACATCTTAGTTTTGACGCCTGTTGTATCTGAAATTATTATTTCTCTAGTAAATGTTCCTAACTCATCAAAATACACAAATTGTATTAACTTATTATGAAATTTCTGTTTCAATTCGAATCTAAGTAAACACATCATTTCATCATATCTGGCCAATATCCACAATCATTGTATTTTGATCAGAGTTTTCCGAAATAATCAAACATGGGCCAAAGTAGGTCCTCTATACAAATGTAGCAATGAAAACATTTCTTCAAATTATAGACCTATTTTGCTTTCAAATCACTTTTCCAACATCTTTGAAAAGCTCATTTACTCCTTCTGAACATCTTGTTGAAAATGAGGTTCGTTCCAAACAGCCTTGATTTTGTAGTGGCTACGTCTTTGTCACTTATAAAATAATGTAATCATTTTTAACTCTGAGTCCTAATCTTTGTGCAAAACTGTTTAATAGCATCGATCATTAAATTTTCTATATAAGCTTCATCACTGTGGCGTACGGGGTGTCGATAATGACGTTTGTGCGAGTTAAATATTGAGTAAAAAGCAGTGTGCATGTGCAAATCACCGTAAATCTTCCGCAGAAATTTCTCAAGGATCCCACCCCAGGCCCTGTAATGTTTTGCCTCGAACTTATTCATATTCATTGATGACACATCTCTACTTCTATCTCACCAATATTTAAGTGATTTGGAATGTTTGGTGAATCTAGAAGTAAAAAAATTGAAACCTGGTTGCAAAAATTGAAACATGAGTTGTCACTTAACCTCCAAAAGCTTTATCTAATCTTTTCTCTTAAAAAGCAAAATTGCATTCATTTCAATATCTCTTAGTAAGCAAATATTAACCAAGCAGATAATGTTAAATATCCTGGTGTTTTTATCGATTCTAATCTGAAGTGGAACGCCCGCGGATGTGCGTTTGTAGTTACAGCCGTTGTTTATTATTAACTGTTCGATCGATATATTTTTGCATCATCTGCATTACAACAGCAGCTTAAATTATGGTATTAGTTGAATGGGAAACATGCACCACAACTTTAGGTGGCTAACTAAGGTATACAAAAGAGCATTTCAACACTTTGCCAAAAATAAAAGAAAGAAACACAGGCCTAAAAAATGTTTTGATCATTCATCTAAAATTCTCAAAATGTAAGGATATTTGCAGTTACAAGTTATGAAAATAACGATTGATTATATTTTACACTGGGATACAGATAATCTCACCAGAAATTTGAAACCCGTCAAAAATAGAAAAGCGTGTTGCAAACACCGTCATGTAAAACAGCTTCCGAACAACGACACTTAACATACAGAGGATCAAAATTACGGAAATGTATATTAGGACAAGGAATAAAATCTCACACTTTTAAGCTTTTTACTTTCATTACTAGACGTTTTTATTAGGACATACACAATTTCGTGATTAAATAGATGTTACGTCATTGAATATAACGTCTATAGTTTTTTTGAAAAAGTGCTGGCGCAATTGTTTTTTTCGTAATTTTTTCAAAACAACTGTAAAGTGAAATTATGACAGTTGCCAATACCAACCTCGTTAAGCAATGCCATTGTCTTTCGCTGTGCGAATCGTGAGTTCGATATCAGGAAAAGAAAGCAGTACCATTGGACTGGCTACCTTTCGGTCGCTTATTCACGTGGATTAGCTAATGGTAGTGATTACGAATAAAATATCTTTTGTCTCTGATAAACGTTGCTATGGCACTCATTCCATTGATCGTAATTAACGTTTGTGTCAGTAGCGCGACGTTTGTGGTGGTGCCTTTGGATGCACGCTGTTTTCTTCCATGATTGTATATGTCGCATTACCCATGTGTTTCGTGGTCTAACATTCAGAGCTTCACATTTCACGTGTAGATTCTTGCTGAGGATAACAACAGTTGTTTTCACATCGTCACCCAATATGACTTCGTTTAAATCGTTGTTTTCGTTTATCTTTCTCTTACGATTTAGCAAAGGTTTCTGAATTCTATTTAGTTTCTGACCTTCACCATTTTCTGGAAATTGACTCAATTTTTTTTCTGCATCAACACAGGTGTTTGCTAATCATGGAAAAATCTCTTCAGACAGAGCTACATTCAAAATGTTCGATGAAGCTTTTGGACAGAGAGGCATCATATTTCGTAAATACGATGAAAAGTACAAGGCTATAAGAAGTTTTGGACTAAGAGCATTAAGAGGGTGAGCTCAATATACGCTTATTGTAAATCAACGGTGCACAACCTGCGGCCTTCGATAAAGAAATTTGCAGCCGTCCACATGCAAATTAAAATATAAGACCTGGCCGCCGTGCTGGCGTATATTGAAGCAAAACAAACGCAAGGCAAGAAAATCAGTCGGCACGATGCGTAACAAGGTGAAATGGTGATGTCAAAGAGTTATAGAATGAATACGCAATTTGACATGTGCCAGATAAAACCTTTTCTTTAAGTAAACGTATCTCATAAATATAACTCGAACTCATTGGCAGCCATACGTCATATAAATAAAAGTAATGCGACCGGCAGTAGCGAAAGGTTGTACACCTCTGCTGCAAATAAAGTGACTTGCTACAACGTACGTGATACAGTTGGTTGATACCAAAAAGCTGGTAGTTGGGGTTCGATTCCCGGTCGGGTCATACCGTAAACTTGAAAATGACAATTGCGGCCTGTCCAGCCTGGTGTTCGATGTTATTTGGGTGGGTGTAAGGAAACGGTTGACGCATTGAATGCTGCATTAATGGCGAGGCTATGGTAGTACTGCGCGCGAACCGTTGCCTTGTACCCACCCAAATAACGTCGAGCACCGGGCTGGACAGGGCGCAAGTACCTTATTTCAAGTCTTCGGCATAACCTGCCGAGAATCGAAGCCAGCCTTCTAGCTTTGGTGGCGCAATCTTATCCAACTCTACCACTTGGCTGGTTACGTTTCGTTTTACCTTGATCAGATTAGCTGAAGTCAGTGTCGTATTTTTTTTCAGAATGAACTATTTACTATTTCAAGGGTTCCGGAATCTCGAAGTGTATCTTTGCTCAAAAACTTTGCTTTCAGGCTTGATGTGTGAATGATATATTTCGAATAGTTTATATTTTACGTTCATATAGTGCCGAAATGAATGAGGTGACTTAAGTTTGAAAAAACGTTCGATAGCGTTTTGACGCCACAGAATCGATGCCACTTACCGCTTTCCTGCAGCATTTCTTAGTTGCAAATATTCGTAGTTGCGTTGTTTGCTGCACAAACTTTTGCTTAAAATCAAGTTTATATTCACTGCACGCTGAGTTGCGAAGCTGTTTTTTTTTCAGTCATTATACGGTCATGGACCGAAATGTTTTTGAAAGAACTGAAAAAAATTAAGTCATTTCCGTCAGAATGTCTAAAAATATTAGCTAATGAACACTGTTACGGGGAGTTTTAATACAACTTTGAGACAAATGACCGAAATGTCTCAGCAAAAAATCACCGAAATGTCTCAGTCAAAAAAAAACAATTATGAAGCAATGATGAAATGTAATGTCTAACCGCTTCCAGCTCACATTTGTCGTTATCGCTTTTTCGGCTATTTTCAGTCGGAAATACGATGCAGATACCTCGAAAGCTCTACATAGCATAAACGTATACTCTTTTCTCTTTACATTAAACGGAGAAGTAATGCGCAGCTGTGAGGGTACTTATGCTGTGGTGATGATGTATGGTAGCTTAAAGCAGTGGTTCTCAACCTTAAATACCAGCAGATCGGTAAATGCCAAAAAAAAATTTTACGGACCGGTAACACGCAATCGCAGTCAATGAAACAGAATCACAATCTTTTCCTTAACCAAAGCTGATATATGCTTAATGCAACGCATTGCTTTGGTAAGCATACTAAAATCGAAGTTCGTGAGAAATTTGCTGCAATTTCATTCCTAGTATGAGAGGTAAAAGTGACTTTCGTGAAATCTCAGAAGGACGAAGTTCTGCGTCGGCATCCAAACGATTTCTCTGTCTGGTTTTGGTTAAAGCTAGTGCTGAAAAAGTTTTCTCGCGTAAATAAGAGGTTGAAAATACCACTAACAATTTGATTGCTTTGTGACTGAGAGACGGATTTTCGTTCTCAGGAGACATCCAGAATCATAAAGTGATCCCTTTTTACTTGGAAAACAAAGCAGCATCACTACACATTTTGAGAAAAATTTTTTTCACAGAGATTAAGTTTGCGTGTATTTACATCTTTAATTAAGAAATTGTCATCCATAGGTTTCCATTTGGAGATCCTCATGTTCAGGAAAATAATAGTCAGAGTTGTTAGCGAACTCCTTCAAATGTTGACTTATATTTTATCTAATAACTCATTAGCATTTAACATCAACATTCGTCAAAAAATTGTTTTAAGTCGGAAACATCTTTGTATCCCCCTTCAGAGCAAAGCTATCCCAATGTATCAGCTTCTTTTTGAATGGGCCTGTTTTGTTTCTCAGTGCAAAGATTTTTGTGAAAAACCCCTGCAGAGGTCTATTAGCTTGTTCAATGTTCAAAGAGCAAAATATATCCACCTAATAAGAAAGCTCACTCATCCACATTTCGTGCAAAACAAATTCTGCTAATGGAGAGTTCCTGTTTCTAAAAAAACTCTAGTTTCTCCTTTGAGTTCAACAAGACCCAAAAGAACTTGTCCTCTTAACAGCCATCTTACTGCCGCATGCAGAAGGTGCTGCAAATCCGTATTTTTATACAATGTTTTAAATATTCTGGAGTTTAAGTGCCAACTTCGAAAATCAACAAAAGTTTTCACCACGTTATTTAGTACGTTTTTCAAATCAGTGGGCAGTTTTTTTGCAGCTAAATGCTTCCGATGGATCCTTCAATGAGTAAACATTTTTTCTTTGTCCGCAGCTTCTTTTGTTTTTGCAAATACACCAAGGCGATAAGCAGTCATGTTTGCAGCTTCATCTGTGCATACTACGACACAGCTTCCCCAGTCTATCTCTTTCTCACTGCAGTATCTGTTAAGAAGTCTGAATATTTCCGATCCGATATCACGTCTTGGTAAATTAATGCAACATACAAGTTCTTCCTTGAAATCTTCTTTTCCCAGGTATCTAATGCACAAAACAAAGAAAAATGGCACAATTATTCATTTCATTTGAATCTGCGAGTTAAATTTTAAATAACCTCGACATTTATTTTTGTATCTTCACTTCATCGCTGAACTGTGTCATTAGAAAGAGGTATACATTCAAATTTTGGGTGCTTAAGCAGCCAAAAACTTTGGCTGCTTAACCCATTTGGCGCCATTGTTCCAATTTTTCTGCTTGGAGCTACCCAGCTTTCTCAGACAGGCGTCAGCGTTTGTTTGCTTATAATAAAGTTGTTTCGCGACATAGTTTACTTCACAAAACAGTCGTTATAAATTTCCAGTGACGTAAGTACTTTGAGTATGATGTCATTATGTCAAAAGGCTTTTATTAAATTTTTTTTAGGCCTGACTTTGACAGAGCACCAAAACTACAGCAAGAGGTAAACAACAAAAAAGCTATTGAAGTTCTTTTGTTGAAGGCTTCCCCGAAAGTACTGACCAAATTTTTTACGTGCTCATTAGCCCACGATGCCACCATAGGTTTTTCTTTTGCGTGTTCCATTTTTGGAACAATGGTGGGAAGTGGGGTACTTTTATCTGGTTGGCTAGGCTGTAAAATCTTCAGCTGGGAGTTGTTTCATAAGAAGACGGAAACAATTCAATTGCAGAATGATACAGAATAGCTGTACCAATTAGTCAGCATTAGGTCATAAATTTTTTGGAGCCAAACGTCATAATCTACTGTGATGTCATACAAGTGGATTTGTATGAAACAGTTTATAGGTTGCTATTTGTATAGCGTAAGCAGGCAAATGTGCCTAGTACAACTCTAGGCCAGGGTTGCCGGATTGTGCCAAATTTGGCAAATATTGCCATAAATCTGTTTTCCAAAAAATTTGCCAGTTTTTTGGCAATATTTTTATTGCCAAAAGTTTGCCATTTTTGAAATATACCAGTTGTGACTATTAATATTAACAAAGTTTATCAAATTAAACCAAAACTTTAGAAAGTACATCTCAGATAATATGTCTGAATATGATTTACTGCTTGAGGAATTTCTGTAATTATCGTAGTGTTTCGTTTGACAACGAAGCATAACTGTGAATTTATATTAAAATTGACCTGCTGTTACTGTGTTTCAAGTCTCGCTGTGCTTCGGTTTGTCTTGTGTGCTTTAAAGTAATGATTCGGTAAATAACGATCAAAACTGAAATATGTTGCTTCCGGTTTTCAACTACGCCTGAAATATTACTTTGTTTTCAACTATGAACCATAAGGAATAATTTTGCAGCCAAGAATCAGGGCCTGTGATCTAAACCAGTGCTTCTCAAACTTTTTAATTCCAACCCCCTTTTCATTTCTGACACGTTGTTTTCACTCCCAAGTCTGATGAAGCAAACACAAGGTGGTAAATCTAAAGAAATTTATTTCAAGAAAGTAGTAAAGAGCTGAATTAAGCCGTTAAAGAGCTGGACTAAGCAACTGTATTATGACGCTTATGTTAGTAGGCCTACGTTCAGAATTCCTGTGAAAATAATCCAAGCTGCAGCCGGCCACATAGACGATCCAGAGTAAAAATTTAGCGGATAAATGGCTTTAGGCTACTGAAGATAACTCATTGATCGATTAGTAGTTGAGAATTTTCCCCCTTTGTGTTGTTTTCTCCCCTATCACCCCCTTGCTCCTTAAAATCGTATCCGAGGGGGCGATTCCACCCACTTTGAAAACCGCTGATTTAAACTAAACAGAGGATATATTTTGCCTACTGAGGACGCATTTTTATTCCCATAAACAGACCTTGTTTTAATTGTCAAACTTAAAAATTTTAAAAGCATAGAAAACATGTGAACTGCAAAAAACTATGAAATCAGTATAGATTGCCAAAAAATCGCCATTTTATAATGAAAAATGAATATTGCCATTTTCAAAAATTTTTTGCAAAAAATTTGCCATAAATTAGACAAAGACTTGCCATATTTTCTGTCAAGAATCTGGCAACCCTGCTCTAGGCTACAAGTGCAGAGACTTCATGGCTTTTGCTAGTTTTGTCGTACGAGTTTAGCGTCGTAATCTACAAAAGCTCAGAGCATGTATATATATGAAGTTATTGGAATGGCAGATCTGCATATAGATGCAACATAAGTGGTGTTACCATTTGCACTATCATGTGAAGACGGTAGGTTATCATATGCAACTATGGCAGCAAGTAAATACTTAATACTGCAGCCTTCAGCAAGCTATTGCACAAATATTAGAGGAAGATATGGAAGACGATATAATAGCTTTTATTCGTCATCCAAAAAATGAATTTTTAGACGCTAACAAGCTAGTATTTGAAAATAACGCGCTGGTTGTCACAGACGTATGCTCGAACATGGGAGCGCCAAAAACTTGTTTCTTGCCCCGAGCGCCCTCTACCGTTACTACGCCCCTGCTCCTTACCATGTGTATGACTGGTTTACGAAAAAAGTGAATTGCACTCCAGGCAATAAATTGCCCAAGCTTCCATTTGAATCCTACATCTTCAAACAGGTTTGTTGGGATGTTACTTCTCTTAGGATCCCACTCACTTCCAGACCAAGACCTCGGCTGGTCAACCTCTGCTGAATGCTGATGCTCAAGCACCAGCTGTAGCTTTGAGCATGTCACCGGCAAGGTTTCGAGATATTAAAAGATATCTGCATCTTGCTGGCAACACATCTTTGCCGCCAGGTGATAAAATGGCGGAGCTAAAACCCTTTTTCCAATCTTACATTAGCGAGGCTTCAACAGTTTGGTGTGTTTTCAACGTTTCTCAGTGTTGTTGGGTGAATGGTTCCATACTTCATCACCGTCAAGATGTTGATAAAGAAACTAACCGCTTTGGTTCCAAGCTTTAGGTTTAGGTTTGCAACGAAGGTTACCGTTTAACTTTGAAGCATATGAAGGAAAATCCAAAACAAGTCAAAAAAACGAAGAAAAACCGTTTGGCACGCGAGTTGAAACCCACTTGAAAACCAAGACAAAACACTTGGCACGCGAGGGCCTATGGTTTGAGGAAGTGATCTATGATAAATGTCAGCAACCGGTAAAAATGCATCATTGTGATTCCAAATTCAATATAGTAAATTTGATTTATGTTGCGTTATTCGCTTGCAGCGTACTAACAGGTCTTGCTCAAACATCTTGCTTGTTTGAAATTTCCACACAATAAAAATGACGTCACAAAGTGTGTGACGTCATGACAATGTTTGTTTTTTGTAAGTTGTGGTAGCATATCAAGTATAGTATCCGCATTCCAATGCATTGGAAATAGACGTAAATATGTAGCAACGTCATGGCAGGCCCGTAATCAGGGGAGGCGAAGCCCCCCTACAAAAATTTTTTTCCCCCCTGGAAAAATTTGTTGGACATCGTTTGAAACTATTGGACAAAGTTTAAAAAATTTAGGCCCCTCTCAGAAAACTCTTTGCCCCTCATAGTGTCCCACGCTGGTTACGGGCCTGCGTTATGGTATGGCAAACAGTCGCTAATACAGTAATAGACGATATGAGAATAAAAAAGTACCAGTTCCTCCCATCGTTCCATTTTTGGAACATAAGATATATAAAAAACTACTGAACCCATGCGATCAAACTAGGATTTAGAATAATCAGAACACATCAAATTCCAAAATGTAAAACGAAGTAGCTGATCTGACAGCCAGACAATTTTCGGCGCCTAATGGGTTAAGGAGTCAAAACCTCTTTAGTAGGTCGGATGCACGGCTTTACCAACTTTCTCAAACGGTGAATGCGTTTTTGTTCCAGATAGTTCACGAGAAAATGGATGTGATGCATTGAGGAGATATTTTTCTCAGTAGTAGTCATCGTTTTCATTTGCTTTTTTTGACTATTCATATCGCTAAGTACAGTCTTTGAAAATAATCCAGTGGCTGGCCTTGAAGATTGCTGCGCTTCAAATGAAAAGGGCGAGCAAATTTCGAAGCTTTCGTTGCATCACTTGGGAGCAAAGTGAACTTTAAGGTCTTGGCGCCTGTGGAGCTAGACTAAAGCCAAGTTGCTAGTAATTTTTATTATACAGTGTTACCCGACATAATCTCCTCTTCGTTTTTTATTCCTCCTGCTGCTGTCAACATATCTGCATGTACTCGTTTTGCAGTTTGTTGTAAATTTGAAGTACTGGTGCATGCTTCATGTCCACTTTCAGATCAGTAGCTGCCATTGCACATTCTCAAGTACAAAATATTTATGAAACTGCACAAGGAATTAATTTTACGTTGTAATATTCATTCTATTCAATCAAAAAACACACGTCATTGTCCAGAATTTTACCAATATCAACATGAACGTCAACCGTTTTCAGTAACCGGTACTTGAAGGTAAGTCCAACAAAACAAACTCAGTTTGTTTTGCGAACCGGCAAAAAGTTCACGCGGACCGGCGGTTGAGAACCACTGGCTTAAAATATGGATATGCTTTAGGTGGAGAACAACGCTCTTTTACGCTTGCTGAAAAACTTTTTGTTTTCCGTATTCTAATTCACGTCATTTACACAACAAGATCTTCAGGCAATAGTCCAGCGAGCATGTGGTTCTTTGCCCGGTTTCATGCGGCTTTTGCGTAATTACTAGAAATTCCACTAAATAACATGCATAAACAATAAATACCTTGTCAAGTTCTGTCATTGTCTCGTTGGTGTGTAATGTTTACAATAAATCTAGCTGAGCAAATGTCTGTGTGTGAGTGAGGAAGAGATGGCGTGGTGTGTATGATATAGCTCTTTGCGGTAACACAGTGAGAAATTTGGCTCTTGGTCTCTGACTGGTTGTTCACCCCTGGTATAGTTGTTTGAAAGTAGCACGTGGCATATAAAGTTTAGTTGATTTTGGATATAATATTCACAATCTACTGGGACACAATATGTTTGGCTGACATTTTTAAGTTTTACTGAAGTGTACTTAACTACTAATGTTACGTAGAGTGTGGATTTTCAATTAGCTGCACGTTGTGGTTATATCATCCCTTCCTGTTCAAAATTTCGGATTACTTTTGTGTGAAGCACCGTACAGCAAACTACTCCACTGTTAATATAATTATCAGGTTAAAGTAATAAAGCTTTCTTGCGAGTCACTATCAGTTGAGTTTGCAGTAAAACATTCTATTGCTGGAATATCATCCATATTGTGTTGATTGGCGAAGTACGAGCACTACTTCGTTGCAAATTGAACTGATTTATTTTTTCCCAAGGTGCTGCTCCAAGTAATCGTAATGCACTATCACTTTAATAGCTTACTGCTCAATTTTACGCTTTGAAGCTTAGATTAAGCTTTAAACAAAGCAAAACCACTCCAAAGCGTTACTGGGAGTGTGAACACGCAGTTAAGCTGTGAAGCCCAGAGTTGAAAGTCGGGCCAGGCCGGGTTTCGGACCGGGATCGGGCTTAGTTTGTCAAAATGTTTCGGGCTGATTTCGCGCCTGTACACAAGACTTTTTTATAACACTCAAGAGTAATTATTTTTTCTTTCGTGGCGTATACTTGTTGTGCTCACCGCCGCATCTTCTGTGAGTGAAGTGATTGTGATTTTTCTTCAGCTAATTCTATTTGCAAACACAGCTGCGTTCTTTTGTTCTCTGCTCGGTTAGTCTCACACTCCTTTTTAGAAGGCGACAGGCGTGAGGAAATCAGCACGCGATGGCATTGCTTCGAAGATATCATACACTCCCGCGAGTCTTGGCTTGTTTCAAGAAACGATGGCGTACACACACGCTTGTCATGCCTATAGCTCTGATAGTCTCTTTTATGCCTACAGCGCCATCATGGATAGTTTCGTGACAGTTTAAATTTTTCTTGAGAAACATTACATTCTGCAGCATGATCGTTGACTAACAAGTGTTGCAGTTGACTGCATCCCCTTGAACTACTGAGGCAAGAACAAGCGAAAAATGGCAATTCGGGGATTTAACTAACAGGAAAGCAACCAGCAGCAATAGGGATCCATCACTGACTTCACTCTACTATTACTAGGTTGCACTATCATTATATAGGGATAAGTGAACTACGATAATTCGCTTGTGGTGACTATCACAGTGACTTGTTACTCATGGGCACCATCTAGCG
>JGI24021J15306_10005751_pt1 | contig 14774 bp, 7 predicted proteins | sample Ectturendosymbi1_FD_15306 | JGI IMG/M metagenome (IMG submission 15306)
TGGCCCCCCAGACTGTTTATTTCGACCGCTTATCGGTTAATCCGGGCCTGATTCCCGCGCGCGGACGCAAATCCGTCGCTGAGCGCGGAGTAGATTTTCGGGAACCGGCGGCGCGAAATCGTTCGAGTCACTTCTGGTTCGAAAAGTGACGGGGTTCCTCCCATCGTTGTGTGCGTGTCACGCGGGTTGGCGAGCGTGCTCTGTTTGCTTACGCAGGGCTGGAATCGGGGGCTTCGGCCCGCCAACCCGTGGAGTGTTTGCTGTCGGCAAACACGGGCTTCGTCTTCCATGAAAAGTGTGGGAAACAGCCTTTTCTTGAACTTTTTTTGCGAAATCTTGCCGTTTCTTTTTCGTTTATTGCCTTAACAAAGACCTTGTAGACCTAATTCGGTGAAGCGCATTCACTCAGTGTCGCAACGAACGAAATAGGATAAATTTAAGTAGAGATAGCTTCCCAGTGGCGCTACGTGAACTGTGTGGAATCTACCCATGTTTTTAGCATCGACCGACAACTTGTTCTCTCGTAACCTCATTAACGTACGAGGCTGAAGCGGGCAACTGGTTTTTGTAAGATGCTACATGAGAAAGCGGGTCTGTGTTGGATGGCCTTTTGAGCTGAAAAAAATGTCTACGCCCGGTTTTCTTACTCCTGGCCTTTTCGTGAAGAGTGTTTTTTGTCAGAAATTAGACAAAGTTTCTGAAAAGTTCATCGATTGTTTTGCAAATGGAAAGTATCTATAAAAACGTCAGCATTTCATCATTTTTACGGATCATGTCCAGAATTCCAACCGAATTAGCACTTGAGCTGTTCACCCTCAATGGTTTTTCCGTGTACAGAACAAGGGGCCGATTGTGGCCCGTGAGGCGTATTTCACAACGCCTCGCAATCACAATAGGTGCAAATTGTTAATCCGGTTATGAACAACGTAAATTGCGTTATAGGTTCTCCATACAGGCTGTAGTTGAGTAGGCTGTTTGGAGATTCATCTACCCACATAATGCATTCGCTAAAAAATCATATTCTCTCTTGTGGTGCTGGGGGAATTTCGTGTCTGGTAGCCCTACACTTCCCCAAAATTCAGGTTATCTTTTTTCGTAACTTTTGCAAAAACAAGGGGATTGATCGATTCTAAGGCTGTCTGGCATCTTCAATATTTAAACGAGCTCAATGCATCTCTTGTCGGGCGTCTGCCTTCGTCGGTGCTTGTATGGATGTGGCTTGCCAAATCAGAGCCTGCCTTTGCAATGTAAAATCGACTGCGAAGAAACTTGTTCTTGAGCACTTTCCCATGAACGTTGTCTGTCAAGTCGCATGTCATTGGGTCAAGAAAACTCTTCTGCACTTTCTTTGGTCAAATAGGGCACTTTTCAACAATTGACAGAAGCCATCGTTTGTGCTAAAATCGCGCTGGCGATTGCCAGAAGTGCGCTCAATTCAAGTGCATTTCTAAGTCATTTGCAGCCTCGAGGCTTGACAGCTTTTTAGACCTGCTCACACGCTGATTCACGTGACACAGCTGTCATAGAACCGTGCCCGCCAAGCTGTTTTCTTTTCATCAGGGCGTCAAAGTGTTTGATCTTCCACCGTCATCACTGACTGAAAACACATAGATCACAGGACACAAACGGTGGTTTGAGGTCTTAAAACAACCAGCGCTGGTCGGAATTCTAACCAGCGCACGATGCAAAAAGAATTTTTCCGGCTGGTACGAATTTGCGAAAAAATTTCTGAAGCAGGAAAATCCCGTCGTAATTGCCATGCCTGTCTTGGTAAAGTGTACCACTCTTAGTAGTAAGGTGAGCTCCTATAGTGTTAAAAAGATTAGAATCTAGATGTGGTTAATCCATGCTGTTAATTAAAAACTTAACCTAGCCCGAAAGCACGAGCCGGGTTGGGTACGCGACTCGGAGTAACACTTGCAAGGGTCGGAGACGTGTTGGAGAAGTAAGAACCCATTGCTTTGGAAGAAGGCAAAACGGTTTGCATGATGCAGCCGAAAACAAGGTTGGAAGATACTGCACAGGTATCAATAGCTAACCATGTAATGATGCAAAAGTGAATACAAAGTAAATCTCCATATCGTGAAGTTTCAAATGAAGGAATGTGCAGATCAATTTTCTACAAAAATGTTCAGTTACATTTATAATTGCGAACGCTTTGCAAGGGGTTTCATTGAACAACAATTACTTATATCCCCAATTACATTCCTATTGCAACTGGCCAGGGGCAGATCCAGGCAGTAATTTTAGGACGGGCCAGTTCAGTAATATTTGGTAGTCAAGTCTCATAACGTCTTCGCTACAGCAAGAAAGATGAAGTATGCTTCACCAGCGGCGTAGCGGTCCACTGGCTACTCTAAGTCAGGGGCGACACGTTTGTCGCCTATTGTAAGCAGAGATAATTATTGAAAGCAGAGTATTGTAAGCAGAGAAAAAGTTATTCAGACTTATTAAATTTAAGCTTTCTTTCATCAGCTATAAGTCCCACGCCCATGAGAATTTTCTTTGGCTAATGAGGGCGACACAGCCGATATTACTAGCGCCATGGTTCCAGCCATCTTGTGCTCACCACTGCTTTGTCGCTACCTATCTCTCATTACTAATGCGTAACAATGGCCTCTATTTCGGGAATCTACTCGAAACGCGTCTACTCCAGCAAGCTCCAGGATTGTTCGTTGGTCAAGGTCCAGCCACCACAGTTGCAGCTGGGATTTTAAAGCAGTAAAGCAACTAGTTCACGCAGTTAATCAGACAGCTCTACAATAGTTAAGCTATTGCTCTGTGTTTTATTGATAGGAAAGGGAAGGTGCTTACTTGCTTAATATTTTTGCTCATCCAGTGGAGTCACCATGATAGGTGACTAAAAGGCTGTTTATCTTCGGGCGTTAATGTACGTAGGTTTTGCTGAGAAAATGTGTTAGCGTCAGGATTTCGGCGGGGCTTATGCGTTGTGCTGATAAAATGCAGCGCTGGCTGAAACTTTGGCCGGCAGAGCGAAGTGTGTTTCTCATGCGGTATTCTGGCCGAATGCACCTGCTGTGTGTGTGCCGATGTGATTGTCCGGCCTTTGCCTGGCAGAGTGCGTTTCTGGTAATGTTTTTGGTGAATGTGAGAGCTGTCTTTATGCTGTAGCCTGTACTGCGTTTCTTGTCTATTGACATAAGCGCGAAAAGAATTTCTTTTTCGCAATTAACGATTAGGACTACCGTTCTTGTGGTCAAGTACACCGGTGAACTGCCTCAATGTAGATTAATTTTTGGTGGTGGTTTTCTTCCTAGTCATGCTTACTAGTTGCATTTTCCCTTGGTTAATTTCTTCTTTTTTGTTTGCTTTCTGGTTTCCTGTCATTCGTCTTGAAAAGTTTTGTTTGGCTGTTAATCGTCTTGGGAGTCAAGTAATGGTGACTTCCGTCATATCAACTCCCGCCCACTACAAATCTTGTGTTTGTTCGAAAATACTAATTGTTGAGTAAATACAACAAAATATTTGTTTTTTACGTTCATGTTTCTCAATTTTTCGTTAGCCTCATAATCTTGTTTTTAGTTTGGAAACAGTCCAACTTAAAGTTTGCCATTCATAATAGTTGTTAGTTATATGGTTGTTCGAATACTGTACTCTGCTGATATGGTGATGTCATCATGTTGTAGCTGTTACCAGATGCATTGGGCCCCACGCCATGGTGTTCGGGGAGGTTAAGCAGTTGACAATTTACGCTAAATTTGGCGAAAGTTCTTGCAAAAAGGTCTTCAAAAAACAAAAGATCCTACCATGGTCGACCGAGCACGATGACGTCACAACTATCACACCACTGCCCTGACCAAGGGGCAGCCTTTTCTGCTAGGACCAGGGGCGGCAGACTGTGCTCCTACGCCACTGTGCTTCACAACACTGTTGTGACAAAACAATGGACGAAAAAATGGCCTTTGATCGCGAATGTTGTCTTCTGAATTGTACAAAATCATGGTGAATAAAGTTACTTTCGTAGATTTTAGGAATGCCGATCGTCCCCCCTGGATCCGCCCCTGCAATAGGCTACAATGGACAGAGCATGGAATCAACAATGTATTCACACACAGTCTGTATCAGAGACTTTCGAGCAAGTCCTCAACTTCACTTTTTCAGCATCATTAAGTGAAAACAGACTTCTACGCGACCGTTCTACTTTGAACGAAATAGTTCCAACAACAATTCATTCTCCAACCAAAAACCCTAGTCTTGCCACATCAAAAAGTACAGCTTGTGGCCAGAGGTCTGACAAANCACGTTGCAAATGACAACACCAGCGATAAAGCCCGTATCGTACGCCGTCTACGGACCCAATTACAGCATATAGGTTACTTCAGTGTGGTCCAAGTACAGGGCCGCGGGGTGCATGTGGCCCGCCAGAGCATTTTCGGTGGCCCGCGGTAGCATTCAGGAAAAATCGTCAAATCTGAAATTTGTTGAAATGCGTGTGAGGTTACACTTGTCTCACTGAATTGCTTGCGTTGGATCAAGTGCGTTTGCACAAGAACAATGAATAATACTTTTTCTGTGCACCATTATTGTTTTTGTTTTATTCATTTATTTTACGATCAAATTAGAAGATACAGCCCTGCGCTATCCCTCCGCAGGGGCACCTGTCTATATTACCTCTGTGTTTTTTCTGTGGCCCGGCGTTCGTTGTCTTGAAGAGTACATCTGGTGCAGTGAACTCAGATTGGCGGTGCTATCTATCAGCTAAACGTGTCCTTCTGAGAGTGGTTTCTGAGCCAATTTATTGCCTTTCCCTGCAAACTGTAGAGAGCGAATTAGTCAGCAAGGATAATTTTCTCACACTGAAAGAACTAGCGCTAAAAATGCACTCGATATTTGTAAGCACATATACGTGCGTGAGAGTACATTTTCTATACTATGGAGCGAGTCAAATCTAAAAACAGAAATCGAATGGCAGACGAAATACCGGACAATAGTCTCCGGCTTGCTGGCAGTAACACTAGTATTGATAAAGGATCGATAAAGAAACCTCGACCACAGGCATCCCACTGATAGAGATTTAATTGTAATAAATTGCTATTTGCTATTGTGTAATAATGTCAATGACGCACTCACTTACCTTCCCTTTGTTAGTTCTAAATGTTGTGAATCTGCTGTATTACACATCATTTTATTGAAAGTGACCCGCAAGTTGTCATGTTTGTGTAAAATGGCCCATAGATCAAAAGTAGTTGGACCACGCTGGGCTATGTAATTACGGTTCCTCGATTTGAAAAAAATCGCGCTTACAATTAAGTTACAACTACTTTGCCAAGCTGCAAACAGTTACTTTCAATTACAATTCACCTCATCATCGCAACCGTCTTCACACCAATTGGGCGTTTGCTGACACAATGGAATGGCCAAGTTAGATTTGCACGCACTTAACATGGAAATTTGAAAACGGCACATGTTTAGATGAGGAAAAATCAACCAGTTCTTCGCACACGCCACTTCTCTTCACGCGTTAGCATGTTGAAATTTTCCGCTTGGTCCTTCCCGATCTTTCAGAATAAATGTTTTTGAGACGACTAGAAACATCGCCTTATGATGAAGCCATCTTGTATTTCGAAGGCATAAACGGAGAACGCGCCACTGCAAGCTATTTGGGAGTACCCTACAAAAGTGCTGAATGTACACAGTTTTCGTTCAGCACACGCAAAACATGTTATTTTGCCTTGAGTAGAAACAGCTTTTTTGCTCGAAATTAGATGGCGAGAAAACACCCTTGTGAATAACCGAGTGAAAAAACAAACTACTGACATAATCATTATGACTAAAGTAAGCGGACCGTAGTCATTATGACCAAATATTACGAAGTCATTCGGTCAACAAACAGCAGATAAGGGAAAATCATTTTGTGCAGTAAAGTGCTGACAATCTGGTGAACACCGAACAAAGTCCCATCAATCCATAACTGGAAATATATCACAAGTATAAAGATATTGTGTGACTACATCAAAGAGTATGAATTTCCTGATATATGTTCATGGAACTACAAACAGTTAAGGTCTGGGTTGTGCTCTGTAGCAATTGATAAACATCTGGCTTATTTTACAAACAATTAGTTTGAATATCAGTAAACTTCCCTGATTTTTATTCTTTATTTTGTTGCGGACTCGTGGGCCATATCACAAGCACATTCGAATAACACAAGAGCACAGAAATGGTTAGCCATTGCGCATTACAGAATAGGTGTTGGCAAACAATCAACACTGAGAGTCGCGAAGCACTTTAGCAACGCCCCAACTATAACGTCATTTTAAAAATATGAGGGCAACAACTTGCTTTGTAGCCTATTTCGAGTGTGTTAACAAGCACCAGGCCCGCAACCAGGTTGGGACACCAGGGGGGCCGAAGAGTTTTCTGAGAATGGCCCAAATTTTTAAACTATGCTCAATAGTTTTAAACTATGTCCAACACATTTTTCCAGGGGGGCGAAAATTTTTCTAAGGGGGGAGAAGCCCCCCTACTTACGGGCCTGGTAAGTACACTTTGCAGTTTAGTGCAGTATGAAATTCCATTTATTTTTCACGTTCTTCATACAGAACAAGAACTTTACAACGCCAAAGCAAGTTTCAAATCGTATTTATTTAATCTGCATAAATGTGCGATTGCAGTAACAACCGACGCTCTTGTTGGTACAACCAGTATCATAAGTAATTCGAAAAACACCGAGTCAGTGCTGGCAAAAGAAGATTAATACCACCAATGGCACCAAAAAATAACCCACGCCAATAAATGAACAGGAAACGGAGAGTTGCTGGACACTGGATATAATGGTCTGAATTAATAGGAAGTGACTCTCACTTTAAGAACTTGGAGATCCAAAACTGCAGGCCTTATGGTCACTACTCGAGGCTCAACATTTTGCTCCTACTGATATTGCTTGACTAACCATGCAATTGCTGTCGCTGTTGCTACACTTCCCATTGGCTTTCTCAGCGTCCCGTTGTGCAGTAGAGGTTTTTTGTCACACTTGTACCAGCTTCCTATGTTGTTTGCGGATAGTAAGTGCTTGATGATGGCATTACTTGATAAAACAATGGCTGTACAAGGCATTGTGCTTTTACCGCAGAATTCTCCGTATTCCACGGACAGCACACCAAATTAATGTGACAGTCCTTCAAGGAATGGGGCAAGGGCGTTAACTGTTTTGTTGTATATAACAAAGACAGGTCAATTTTTTGGGCCCTGTTGTACGCAAAGGAGAGTTTGAAGATCTTGCTCTAACTGGTAAAATCCCAGGACAACGTGCAAGCCCAGTGTTTTACCTTTATCAATAATTTGAACGTTTACATAAAAGCCTAGAAAATTATGGTAGATTGCACGTAACAGAACACAATGGGAAAACATCATAGTTGCCTACATCGAGAGCTGGATTAGCCATGATACCGAAAGAAATAGAGTACAAGACACGCTTGACCTGATTTTTGAAAACATGCAGGCGTAGAGTTTGAAAATATCGCTTTACTACTGTACGATGTAATGAACTGCCAGTTTTAATGTTGTCCCCAAGGCAATTCTAGCAACGGGCCTATTTGAAACTTTAACGCACCTAATGCTGGCGTCACGGTTTTAACAAATGGACCATTTCGTAACTTCATACCCACTACCACTAAACGTATTGTAACATCTATAACATTTTGAAGCCTTTTTCAACTACACCACAACACCAAGTCCGTAATCCGCTGTCAAAAACGAACGAACTCCAGTCATCACGAATAAAATATATTTTATATCATTCAAGGGCTTACGCAAGGGAAAGGTTTTGGGGTTAACCCCCTCTTGAGTTAATACGTTACAAGAACTTTATTACCTGCGCTAAGGAGATTATTTGTTTACGCATACTTTTTTGCTTGTTAATTTGTCGACTTAACGTAAAAACCACGGAATGAAATTTTCAAGGAACATTGTAAATGGGCCAAAAAGTAACAATTGGGTTTTGGTGGGAATTTGGGTTATCAATTGCATCCAGGAACCATCTCACCACTTTTTGCAGACCTTTCGTCCACTACGCATGTTTAAGATTGTGTTCCGAAATAGTTCACTTGGATTTCTATACATAACCACAAAACGAAAGTTTTCTTGCGCACTTTATTCGCATTCTCAATTCTTGTGCAGTTTAGCAAGATTCGATCTTGCAAACCGGGATGTGCAGCAGCCAGACCAGCCGCACGCTTTCTGTTCTCGACTGCTGGTATTCGACGAGACATTAGTGCAGCCTGATTTTGCAGTTGCAAATCGCTCTGACGCAGCGACGAGTAAAGCGCTCTGACGTAGTATTGATGAGTGTGTTTCACTCCCCAGTTTGAACGCTCCGCCTGATATTTTCGCAGTTATGAACTTGCTGTGTATTAGCGTTGAGTTTATTTTCCTCCGATATCCTAACTTGAAGCGCTGATAGTTTATATTCAGTGCAATGACACATAAAATATGGAGAGTGCGTGCAGAAGAATATGCATATTGTGTCAACAAACTTCGCCAAAACGTTTGTTTGGAAACATGATTATGACGTCAAGTTGTGACGTCACGAACAACGCGCACCAAATAGAAATGACCATCGTATTCCACTGAATCAAACGCCTCCATGAAAATTTTCTGCGTATGCCACTTCATTTATAGACTTTATCAATATGTCACAATATTGAGAAAGTCTGGAAATTGTTGTTCATTTGTGGGAAATCTTTGCCGAAGACCGCGCTTGTCACACCATGTTTTGACACAGAATCAAAATCACACATGTTTGTGCTTCCTTTCATGAAACTTCGCAGAAAGCGTGAACATCTCCATTCGTCATAAAAGCAAACATGTTGCTCTGCAATGACTAATTATAATCGTATGAGTTTGCCTCACAGCGAGAGACTTTAGGCTATTTCTGAAATTAGAAGAAAGTAATTAGTGAGTCACTTTTTCAAACGAGTCAGTAGTGCCTGATTGCTGTTCAGCGATATCAAGCTTATGTTAGCGGTCAACAGTCGTATGTCTGACTGAAACATGAAATTAACGCACAGTATTGAAATAAACGGCCAAATAGCAGCGCACCGTCAAACACAGTCACGAAAGGAGCCCAAAGCTGCGAGTACTGGACTCTCATATTGTCCATCCGCCGCTGTTTCCAATGATTCAAAATTACTTGAGTATTTTCGTGAATGCAAACTTCTGTTCACTCCAGACGTGACGATCACAAGCTTTGTCGTGAACAACTGCTGATTTTTGAAAAAAATGCATCAAATCTTTGACTGAAACACAGAGTGCATCCTTGTGTCGAAGTGGAGCAGTGGAGTTAGTTCACATGAACTTTGACGACCGTCAACCATTGATGACTCGACTCAAACTCCAATAGTGTCCTGAAGTGACTAGAAAATTATTTTCAATGATTCAGACTTGAAAAGTTTATGGCTGTGGTTCGACGTACAAATCCACTGTTCCTACTTGGCTTTATGAGGAAATGAAGGTGACAGCAGGTTTGCGATATTCCTCCAACATACTAATTTTATTGTGTTTATTTATGTAAATGTCCGTCGGGAGACGTTTGGCGTTACCATCACTAACGCGCACGAAAAGTTGTTGCATTTTTCGTTCTAGAAGTTATCGTCACATTTGCAAGGCGGACTGTGCTATGCAATAGCGTTTGCAAGGCTTGATTTTTTATGAAACAAAAACGAATAAAAGCTACTGAAAATTTTGTGCTTAAAATATCTGCCTGCTCAGGGCCGGATTTTCAGTGCTGGCCGCCCACAGGCTATACAAATTTTGCCGCCCCGTTTTTACTCAAGAGGACAATTTTGTCCATGCCGTGAGAATGCCGAAAGCACGATCATTCAATGTTTGAAAAATTACACTTAAATTTACAGTAAAATTCGCCTATACTGACTTCGACTATAGCGACCGTTCAACAACGTCGCTTTTTTGTCGGTCCCGACAGAATCCCTATCTTTTACCTGCATTCGAGTTTGGCTTCGCCTATATCGACGCTTATTGTCGGTCCCCGAAGAATGTTTTGTTCGTTTATATATTATAAACTTGATAAAGACAGTTGCAAGTTTTCTTTACAGTTTGAAGCGTAAGCTCGGCTATTTGGAGCCACAACACAAATCTTCTATGACCCAGTAGGAGCAGGAACCCAGTTAAGTTAAGCGGCCAATCGCTGAGCGGTGACAGGTGCGACATGAGAATGGCAACAAGGATTGCGCCATCAGCAGCACTGGAGGCAAATTATTACATGAGTTTTATAGTATTAAGGATTGTTGCAACTGTAGCCAGTCTGATCAATAGTCTTGGCAATGCAGTGCGTAAATTGTCGAACAAAAGAAGCAGCATCCCATTATGGAAGAAGTGTGACATTGTTGTTTCGGGCAGTAGTGAAAATGGTACGAAAGTGACAAAACTTGCAAAAGATTTCAATATTACAACAATGATGCTGACTACAGTTTTGAAAATTAAAGACGAAATAATTTCTGATCTTTTGTTGTCAGAGCACATGCGAAAACACGATACATTAGCGGAAATCCAAATCAGTGAACACTTATGATTAGGGCAAGCAAAAGTCAATAAAATCAAAAATTTTCTGCCTTTTTCAAAGTTTTGAAACGTACACAAACGAAATTTTACGCTCATATCATGAGGGAATCCCAAATTATAAAGTAAAAAAAAGTCAAAATATATTGTTAGGTCAAAATTTATCGTTGGGTCAAACTTTTCTTGCAGCACGTTTTTTTTCTCTTTATCTGTAGTTTTGATACTGAAACAACAGATATTGATATGCTTTTGCAAGTTTAGTTACAATTCTATAATAATTATGGCTTTGTTACAATTTCTGACACAATAATGTTGTTTTGACCACTACTGGATGATTGAATATTATGTAGGATAGGCGTGGTAAGGCAAGAAAAGTGGTCTTACAGTACTTGGTTTGAATAATGCTAAATCCATTATGCATACAGTGTTTCAACTTTATTATGTTCTCAGGCTTGACTCTACTGTAGTTTTAATGTACTTATTAATATATCATCCCCTAAGTTAAACAAGCAAATATTTTAAAATTTCGAAGGATAGAGAGCATGATTATGCTTCTGTGTTAACCTCAACATCTATGACTGAAATTATTTTGCACAAACGCAGGAAATTTATAGGTCAAAATAAAGTCAAAATGTGTAAATTACTAAAGTCAAGATTTTGTGTTTTTAGGCCAAAAATTTGGTTGCCCTACTTATGACCCTGTCCAGGTTATGGCATTGAAGTAAAAAGTCATTTAGATCATGGGCAAACACTGACACCCCCAAACAGCTTTAGTGTTGTCGTTATTGGCACCTCAACGTACTTTTATTTTCTGAAGTAACAAGCGAATCTGAAAAGTTTGAACTTGGAAGGACAAATGCGGCATGTTTTATCAGGCACCAAAACCACAGTTCAAATGCCTGCCATGGTAATAAATAATAGACAACATCGCAGGCAGACTTGGACAACCAAATAATTTTGGTTTTATGATTTGATGAATCAGAGCGAAATGACGGTAATTCCTATTTTAATCTAATTTGCTAAAAGATTCAGTGCTCTAATTTTAGTTCTAATCGAATTTCCGGTTTTGCCACATATGCTCATTTGTCCAACGGTTTTTTAAAGATGAAAATAGAATGCACTTTCGCGCAAGGAAAGTGCAATAAAATGGTCACAAATGTCATGCCGCCATCCCACCACTTGAAAAGCGAGAACAGTGAAAACTCGATCCATTTCTTTTCTCATTCACAGCTGCAGTACAAACTATGTGGTCTTAACAATGATTATTATTGCATCACATTGCCTATATCCACTTGCACGCAGAAGTCACAATAGTTATCAGGTGCAGTAATTACGACAGTCAGTCAGCTGTGATGTTTCCGGGCAGGGGTTCTCCAAACTTTCCTGTCCAGGGGCCACATAAGCCATCACGCAACAGTTAGAGGGCCGCACATCATACGACGCAAGATGGCGACTACTGAATGTGATTGTTTCGGGATGCTCAAGTACTCCCTGTGCACAAGTAACAAAAGTCAGCAGCCATTGATGTTATTTAATGGAAATCGATTTCGCCATACGGCGTCTTCAGTCAAGTCTGAAGATATGGATAGACAAGAATCGCCGCAGTTAATAGAAAGGAAGACACAGGTTGATGCTGATGCTCAAGAAACAGTAGAGCTTCCAATTTTTGTTTCGGGGTGTGTTACATTCTACCAAATCAACGTATCTTCGCAACAGCGTTGTTTCTTCCATTATTGATGAAAATGTCTTGGCGGCCCGGATTAAATGCTTTGCGGGCTGGGTTTGGCCCGCGGACCGTAGTTCGGATGACCCTGTTTTAGGGTATTGGAAAAATGAACATCCTTTCCCTTATCTCAAGACTTCTGCTCGAGAACTCCTGGGTATGACAATGACATCGGCTCCGTCGGAACGAGTCTTCGGAACGAGAACCGTGATAGCGTTGTCATTTTTCGAATCGTAACCACGTGAACGATGATCCAGGGACGTCGGCAGGGGAAGGTTGTGGCGCCGGCCCCGTTTACATTTGTCTGTGCCTCTCTCGTTTACACTTGTCTCCCTTTAATGCGAAGTTATATGGTGTGAAAGATGCGGTTTTGACATGATTTGCGCAGTAATTAGATAAGCTTTTGAAATTTTTCTTGATTTTCATGCAGGCAAATTGTATAGCGCAAATTGCACCGATGTTGCCGCACGAATCTTTGCTATTTTCATGCTTATGGAAATGAATGCACATTTTGTTATGAATTGAACTTGGATTCAAGTTGCTTTGATTTGAGTAAATGTAATTCTAATTCTAATTTTAGTTCAATTTGTGGTTTTCGCAAATCCACTAATTTTAATTACAATCTGATTTGTGACAGCTGAGTTAGCTCGAATCTTAATTCTAATCTAATTTAGAAAAGCTAAAAATATTCTAGTTGTCCAAGTCTGTTCGCAGGTATTGTTAGATGTCGTACTTCGCAACTGGGCGAGTGGCATAAGTAACACTCAGGAAAGTGACACTCAGGAAAGTGACACTCAGGAAAGTGACACTCAGGAAAGTGACACTCAGGAAAGTGACACTCAGGAAAGTAACACTCAGGAAAGCCATGAACTTTGAAACACATCATTGGAATTGGACGAAATGACAGACCTTTAATGAACGTTTCTGCACTGAAGGTGAAAGAGGAAATGAGTTCTCTTACAACTCGCAGAAAATTAACACAAAGAAATACTTTGGACTTTCACGTTTTCGACACTTTCGGCGAGCTTTTTTGCACATCTGTATTCATAATTGGTGTCTTGGGGAACACAAAGACCAAAGATAGAAAATAATCAACTCTTAATTGGCTGAAAAGTTGAATAGCAAAGGCACGAAATATTACCTGCTTCATTTGTGTGGGGAAAGTGCAGTGGTAGCTCGTGAGGGCGAGAAACGTCGCAACGCGCCTTTGTTGGATGGGTAAGTGTTCCCACACTTTCTGACGAGACAGCCATTTTCAGGTCGCCGCTTTCGTTTTCATTTTTGTGAAATTCACAGCAGAGGAAGTGTTCGCACGACTACTTTTACTGTCGATACGAATGCCTTTTTCGTAACAGAGTATAACCCGCTTCGTCTTTACTGTTCCGTAGCGCCTCATATGTGAGTAAAAGTAAAAAAATACAGAAATAATTGCTTTTTGAACATTTTGAAATAGACTAATTGATTATTGGCACAAAAACCTTGTGGCGGAGGCAACGACGGAGGCGAGAGGCTTAAAGCTAATATGGTACAGGCACTTAATAAATCGACGTTGACCTCAGCTGATTTGGGATGCAATAAGCAGCTGTTTTATTAATCGGCACCCGTAGGCCAGCAGCAAAACAACAAACCTGGGTGGTTTTAATGCCATCAATCGTTTAATAATACATAAACTCAAGCCTTTCAGCTGTTGTCCTATCTTGTCTAAATATCTTTACCGTGCAATGCAGACTCGACACTAGAACAAACGCCCCGGCTGCTATGACTGAATTTCTGGAACAAGAACGTGGAAGATCTGCGTATAGAGTTAAGGGTCTGGCGAACTTAAATATTGCAACACGAGTAGTGATATGCTGGAGAACAGACCGTTGCATCAGAAAAAGTATTCCTTCGTTTCCAAATGCAACACACATCGAGTAGAAAATGGATTTATGAAGGGGAGTCTGGATTTATTGATCGGTAACTTTGTAATGTATTTTAAATGGAAAAATTCGTCCAAACACTAAGTGGATTTTAAACAGGTGGATTTAATATCCGTGGATTTAAGCGCCTTCTGATGGAGTTCAGACGTTTCGGTATAATAACTATTACTCTATTATCGCTGTGATGAAGAGGGGACTGCAGCAAACTTACCGCACGCTTTTGTAAACAGCTTGGAGAATAGTGCTTTATGACAAACGATTAAAACACAAAGAAATCGAGACAGCACTGACGCAACATCCCGCAGCGTCATCCGTCACGTGACTCTGTGAGATTCGTACCTGTTCGCTTTTTTCTAAACTTGAAGTACCACAACGAGACGTGTGTCTTTGTGCTTCACATGTCGTAACTCCGCTTTGTTCACCTTTCTTTATTGAAACAACCTTTATTTTATGTTGTATTGTCGCCTATAGCGTTTACAGAAACAAAAGCAAAACAAAGAATATTCAAAGGAATACAGTAAGTGTCGTGAAACAGTGTTGACAACTACGTTGCTTAACCTGACGTATATTGACCACATTTATAGGTGTGCATGATA
>JGI24021J15306_10005754_pt1 | contig 14771 bp, 5 predicted proteins | sample Ectturendosymbi1_FD_15306 | JGI IMG/M metagenome (IMG submission 15306)
TTTTATTTTCACAATACCGGCTTCAGACACTGATTTTCAAAATACCGGCCTTTGCTAAATTAGCAGTAAAATACCGGCAAGGCTGGTGAAATACCGGTCATCTGACAACCCTAGACATATGCAATAGAAAAGTTTCGGCCAGCAATATTTTAAACGATAATTTAGAAACCCTCTAACCTGCATTCAATATTTCCCAAATGCATGATAAGCTGTGTTGTTGTTTTTGACGGTCGATAACTAGAGTTGTTTATGATGACACACACCAGAGGTTGTTCGGATCCTGCGCGAAGTTTAGTCAGACAGTGGTCGTAGTGTTGAAAAACTCATTTCGAAACTAAGAAATAGTCACAGAAGTGGGAAGATTGATCTTTCGTACATTTCAGTGTGAGATGGAGCTGGATTATATTACTGTCAGCAGATTGTTGCTTATCCCAGTAACAAAAGGTTTGTGAGGGCATCAGGAATTGGTTTCAGTTAAGTTATCTCAGTTTATCCTGTCTGTGGTATTGCATTCGGCTGCCTTGTGTATACGACTGCGAAACAGCTTACCTAAGTGGTTCGTGACTACAGTTTTAACTCTACCCACATGTTCTACAACCTCATAGAATTTTGTACGGGTTTTCTCTAATGATTCAGAACGAATTCGTTCGCGTATTTCAGCTCTTCGCCCCGGAGTTCAAACATTTCCGTCAGAAACACAGTTGAAAGAAATCACAAACCATGTTCATTTAGTGAAAATGATTTAAAATGTGAAATAACTTTGGCAAAGAATTTTCTTCGGAAAGAGTCGAAGCTGCGCATATCGCTCAAACAATTTTTATCATTTATAGCTACTTGAAAAGCTGCGTGTGATTGTTACTAGTAGCTGTAACTCTTCCCGTTACCAGCGCTTCATGCGAGAGAAGTTTTTAAAAAATTTAATTAGTGGAAACATTTCCCAGAAATTCCATGACCAGTGAAAGATTGGGTAACAATGATATACTTTAAATTGAAAGGTACTAGCTGAAAAACAGATTTAGATGATTTCGTTTATGAATTTGACAGTCGACATGTTAAACGAAGGATTAAGTTACGGTAAGGTGATGATGACACAAAAAATTTCAACGTAACCTGTGCAGGGATCTGTGTGAAAATCGTATTGCTAATTGTCTAGTTGTCTGAATCTTTTTTGGCTTAGAGGTGGTGCGTGTTTCGCTTATGACAAGGCAGTCATAAATTAACGCAGAGTTGAAAAGTCAGTTTTTGGGGATCAGCCAGAGGAAAATTCATTGTGAATAATAAAATGAACGACTTTGTTGGGAATAACCTGTAAAATACATTTTACGCTTGCTGTTACATCTTGCTATCAAGCACACGCCCTAAACGCCGATGCACACCTATCTGTGGCGATGATATGCTACTTAGGTGCAACTGGTGCCAAAACCTCGCTGTTGTTAACTGCATACTGCATTGAATAGTCCTCACCATATCCACGCTGCACACTCGTAATAGTGGTTGAATAACATTGTTATGGTTACACCACCATCACAAAATATCCATAAGCTACCACAAAAACGGAATAGTCGGTAGTCACCAAACCGTTGAGAGATAGTTTAGTTTAATGTGCTTTGAAATAAGAATATTTTGATGAAACTAGTTGGTTATCAACAGCCTACTTGTCTCTGTGTCAAGACGGAATTCGTGGTTGGAACCATTTCGCTTTCATGTGAATTGTTTTCACTTTCTAAAGCTGCTTTCGTTCATGTGAGGCCGGCACAATTGTGTACGGAAAATGGTATTTCGATTTACTTGTGCAGTGCTGTGGACGTTGCATGGTTAGCATAGAATTTTCGACATAGCAGTACATGTGTGTGATTGCATCTTCAGTGGCGTTTAGGTGTCTCCAGTGAATAATAACGCTATTTCATATTTAATGATATTCACAAGCTTATGCTGAGTTTGACAGGGTTAATCATAGCAACTTAATCTTCAAAACAATGAAAAATCACCATGCAAGATAGACATTTATGTTGCGCCCTACTTTTCCTTGGCCCCGCAGTGCCCCCCCACTTTTTTCATTCTAGAATCGCCACTGATTTGCACAAGAACAATATATACTACCTTTTCTACCAAGTTATTTTATTTTTTTACAATCGAATTAGAGGGTACGGCCCACTGCTAACCCTCTGCTGGGGCACCTGTCTGGATAACCTCTGCGTTTTTTCAATGCCCCGAAGTTCGTTGTCTTGAAGAGTACATCTGGCGCAATGAACTCAGTGCCGCCAAATACATCCGTCTATTTTTCCGCTAAACGCGGCCATCTGAAAGTGGCCCTCGAACTAAAAAATTGCCCATCTCTGCAATAGGTAATTTTATTTAGAACAAGCATAATATCTTTCAATAAAAATGTGCAATACTAATGGTGTTAGAGACTGTAGAGGGCTTCTGAAAATTAGTCAGCAAAGATAGATTTCCCAAACTGAACGATTTCGAATTTAAAAACAGAAATCGAATGGCAGACGAAACGCTGGACGATAGTCTCCGACTTGCACCACTACTAACGCGGGTGTTGATAAACGAATGATAGTATCAGAGAAACCTCGACCACAGGCATCCCACTGACAGAGATATGTAATAAATTGTTATTTGCTGTTGTGTAATAATTTAAATGACGCGCTTACTTATCATCCTTTCTTACTTTCAAATTTATGGATCTGTTGTTTTATACATCATTTTATTGGAAGTGGCCCGCGAGTTTTCACGTTTTTGTAAAATGGCCCGTAGGTCAAAATTAGTTGGACCACGGTGATCTAAGATCACTGACACTCCGTGAGAAGCTCTAGGTTAGCAATTTTTGAGCTAAATTTCGACAATCAGGTCCATGGAGATGGTGAGTTAATAGGTCGAAGTAATATAAAACGCATGTAGCAGTAACGGAAAAGTTAACTCTTATAACTAACTTACTCAACGCTGTTGCACAGTTTTGTGATTAGAATTTTAATCAGCATTTGTTTAAATATCCCACAAATAAAAATCATCATAACTTTCTTCAGAACCACATCACATCCATTTCAACATGAACTTTGTCAAACCATCAAATCTCAAAAATTTTCCTAAACATCAGATATGTTGTCGTAACAACATACTGCAAATTTAATCGCTGCTGTAAAAACATCCACAGTAGCAAAATTGCATGCACTGCAAACGTTGGATTCTCGTCCCATTGTGACGCAACTATACAATGAAAGCGATGCCAGCATTGTGACGGACCCGTCAGTCAAACCACATACGGCGCTGATTGCTGGAGACAGAAGCCATGCCATAAAACGCCGCTAAGGTTCGTAATTGCTCACTTTACGAACCTTGGTGATCTTGACAATATATCGCAATCGGGCAGCAGCCGGTGGCATTCAACATTTTATAAACTGCAATTATTAGCACCGTCTGACTTTTCGTAATTATTATGTAACATTACGAGTTTGGCGCACCCAGTGGCGTACGCAGAAAATGTTCATGGGGGGTTCATTCAGTGGCATGTGGTGGTCATTTGTATTTGGTGTGCGGTGTTTGTGACGTCACAATTTGTTCCAAACCAACGTTTTCGCGAAATTTGTTGACACAATATGCATATTCTTCTACACGCACTCCCTTTTTAATTTATGTGTCATTGCACTGAATATAAACTATCAGCGCTCCAGGTTACGATATCGGAGGAAAATACACTCAACGCTACGACACAGCAGTTCAAAATTGCAAACATATCAGGCTGAGCGTTGAAACAGGGGAGTAAAACACACTCATCACTACGTCAGAGCAATTTGCAACTGCAAAATCAAGCTACGCTAATGCCTTGTCGAATACGAGCAGTGAAGCATAGAAAGTGTGCGGCTGGACTGTCAAACGCACACCCTGGTTTACAAGATCGCATCTTTATAAACTACACAAGAATTGAGAATGCGCATAAACTACGCAAGAAAACTTTCGATTTTTTGTTATTTATAGAATTCTAGCAAATTTTTAGTTTTCCTTTTTCCCTGCTGAGACGTTATCACATGCCTGAATGCTTCTATGTTAACAACTTCTGTTTTTGAGCTCGTGCAACAGTTTTCTCTTGCTACAGAAACTGGTGCTGTAGCCAATGCGGTCAGCACTTGCACTGCTCAGCCAAGCAGACAAAATAATGGCAATTGTTTCGGATAAAGTGAACTATCGCGGAACACAATCTTAAACATGCGTAGTGGACGAAAGATCTGCAAAAAGTGGTGAGATGGTTCCTGAATGCAGACGATAACCCAGAAAACCTAATTATTACTTTTTGGCTCGTTTACAATGTTCCATGAAATTTGCATGCAAATTTATTCCGTGGTGTTTGCATTAAGTCGACAAAGTAACAAGCAAAAGGTATGCGAAAAACAATTAATCCTTTTTGCGCAGGTAATAAAGTTTTTGTAAAATGTCAAAGTCAAGAGGGGGTTCAACCCCAACCCCTTGCGTACGCCCTTGGGCGCACCCAAAGTGCTGCGCCCGGGAGCAGATGTCCCCCCTTGCCCCAAGTTCACTCCACTGCTCGTTGCATCCGTAGACATCAACCAATTGCGAAAAAATGTAAAAGTCGTTTTTACATACAATAAATGCAACACTTTAACACTTGGCCGAAATTGTTTGAAAATTTTCGAGGACTCCTCACCAACTGAAAGTGACCAGTTGCTGCCAATACTTTTGACACAAACTGGTTTGCCATTATGTTGCCTTTCACTGGAGCTTCTAGCATTTAAACCTAGTATTAAACCACTAGGAGACAGTCATATCAGAAAGTTTGCAATAATATTAATCATTACTGAAGCACAAATGTTCGTTTCTTTGCGTACAAAATAACTAGGTTTGTCAGTCACATGTTTGGAGATTTTGTAAAAATGACTCTGGCTCGAGTCGAGTCATTCGATGAAAAACGTGACTCCATTCGAGTCTTCATATCATCGTTTCAGAACGTGTCTCGAGTCGCGTCACCAAAAATCGTGACTCGAGTCATTGACTCACGCTATCAGTGGTTCACATAGCCTGCAATGCAAAGAATGGAGAGCGAATTGACCAATCACCATTTTCTACCCTTGCAGTCCCGCGATCGCCAAAATTTTGGCGCAGGGTTTGCAACGCTATAACTCGCCAGCCGATTGAGCGAGAAAGCTGTTCAAACCATCTGCGGATTCAGCAAGTCATCTAGTTGAGATTGAAAAAAAATTTTTTCGTTTTGGGTTTAGGTTCTCTGGGGGGGAAGTCACAAGTGGGAGTGTCATTTCTGTTTTTTTTGCCCTATTTTACGCAGTTCTGTTTTTGTAATTTCTGTTTTTTTGCCCCTTTACGCGGCCCTGGACGCCAATCCAATGGGCCAATTTTTTCGCTCAATTTTTTTGCGAAACTTGGCTATCATCCGAGTCTTTAGAGCCCTCGATTGGCTTTCTAGCATATCTGGAGCCAATCCTGTGCCACAAGAACCAAAAAGTGGTCAAAATTTCTACTCCTACAAAAGAAAACCTGGGTTGAATAACGCCCAGTTTGGATATGACAATAACTCGCCGCCAGAATAGGCTAGAGAGCTGTTCAAGCCCTCTAAAGACTCGTGAAGACTTGTAGCTTAGACTGCAAAAAATTTTAGGTTGAGATCTCGGATTTTTTGTTGATGTTTACATAATGCGAGGATTTTTATGCATATTTGTTTACATTTGGATGATGACGGCATATCCTGGGAGTGGAACAATCCATCAGATTTTGTGGTTCAAAGTTTTTGTGGATTCTGGGCTACAATATGAGTCTTTAGAGGGTTTGATGGACTTTCTAGCATTTCTGGTTCAAAATTTATGGCAAAATAAGCAGAAAGTAATTAGGGGAATCCTCACTAAATCCCTAGGCCAGGGAATCATTACAAGATTAGGGGTCTTTCGGCCATAACTTGGGCACCAGAAACGCCTGGAAGTCGATCTAGGTCTCTACAGCTTCATATTGCAGCCTAGAATAAACCAAATTTTGAGCCACAATTTCGGCTCATTGTCCGGGCGATGACGTCATAAAAGAATAACCAGAAAAAAGCAAAACCTTCCCTCATTCTAACAACACCCACCGAAAACCCCAAACCCAAATCTCAAAAGTTTTTTTTCAGTGCAACTGGAAGACTTCACGAGTCTTTCGAGGGTTCGCATAGCTCTTTTGCATGTAGTAGCGGCGAGTTATCACGAATCGTACCAGCCGCAAATGGGAGACTCATGCTTTTTCTACAGTTTTGTGCACAACGGGGTTTCTTGGGCAATAACTTTGGTTCCCGACATGCTAGAAGGTCAATCAAGAGCTCTAAAGACGCGGATGATCGTCTAGTTTCCAAAGTTTGAGCCATAAAAATGACTCATTGTATTAGCGCCCCGGGCCGGTTAAAGCGGGTCAAAAATTCAAAAACATGCCTTCTTTGTGACGTCACCAAGAGAAAACCCCACACCCAAATCAAAAAATTTTTTTAAACGCGAAACTAGAAGACTTGCTGAATCCGTGGATGGTTTGAACAGCTCAAATAGATTAGAATTAAAATTAGCGGATTTGCGAAAAACATAAATTGAACTAAAATTCGAATTAAAATTACATTTACTCAAATCAAAGCAACTTTAATCAAATTTCGATTCATGCCCAAATGTGGATTCGTTCTCATAAGCATGAGAATAGCAAAGATTCATGCGACAAGATCAGCGCGCTTCACGCTGTGCAATTCCCTGCATGAAAATCAAGAAAATTCTTAAAGACTCATCTAATTAGTGCGCAAATCATGTCAAAACTGCATTTTTCACACCATAGAACACCACATTAAAGGGAGGCACAGACAAATGTAAACGGGCCCGGTGCCACAATCCTCCTCCTGGCGACGTCCCTGGATCGTCCCTTACGTGGTTACGATTCGAAAAATGACGCTGTCACGGCTCTCATTTCGAAGACACGTTCCGACGGATCCGATGTCGCTTTCATACCCACAAGATGTCGCTGTCATACCCACAAGTTCTTGAGCAGTGGCCTTCAGTTGAGGGAAACGATGTTCGTTTTTCCAACACCCTAAAACAGTCTTTCCAACACCCTGCGGACTACTTCATTTTTCCAACACCCTAAAACAGTTCTTCCAACACCCTGCAAACTACCGCCCGCGGGCCAAATCAGCCCTGCGAAGACATTTTTATCAATAATGGAAGAACAATATTGTTACGAACATATGGTGATTTGGTAGAATGTACAACATATCCCGAAACAAAGACATTGCGTATGATGACCGGCCCTCCAACTGTTGCGTTATAGCTTATGTGGTCCTCTGATAAGAAAGTTTGGAGACCTCTGTCATAAAACATCACAGCTTACTGACTGTCGTAAGTACCAGATGACTATTGTGACTTCTGCGTGTAAGTGGATAGGCAATGAGATGTAATAATAATCATTGTTTAAGACCACACAGTTTTACTGCAGCTGTGAATGGGAAAAGAAATTGATCGAGTTATTTTTACTGTTCTAGCTTTTCAAGTGATGGGATGGCGATGTAGCACTTGTGACCATTTTGTTGGACTTTCCTTGCATGAGGATGCATTCTCGTTTCATTTTTTAAAATACCGTTGGACAAATTAGTATTTTTGGCAAAACCGGAAATTAGACTAGAACTAAAATTAGAGCACTGAAGCATTTAACAAATTAGATTAAAAATAAAATTACCGCAACTTCGTTCTATTTCACCAAATTAGAAAACTAGAATTGTTTGATTGTCCAAGTCTGCGACCGACCCTGCCGACCTAGCGGGGGTTCCTAATCAGTCGATCGCAGTTACTGATGGACTACGGATTGTTCTCAAGTTGAACGTGAGGAGTGTAAGGAAAATAATTTTTAAGTTTTGCTTTTCTGCAGTGGCTTCTAATTATTGTCTATTTACTGTACCTATACAACAATTGCAAAAGTGGGGGCCACCCAGTCTCAATGACACATTGCCGTGAAGTTTGAAATACTGCACCATTCACTTGTCCACATTGCATTATTTCATCAAAGAAACACAATATTGTTAATTTCAACAAAAAAAACAAAAAAAGCACAATATTACCTCAAAATATTTTCTGCATTTTCTCAGAACTACTGATTTATGCAGTGAATTGTAATTCAGACTATTGTACGGCTGAAGGGCCTTTTTTTGAAAAAAGAGAGAATTAGGCAATAAGTTATTGCCAATAACACTTCATTTTTTGGCTGTGGAGCTGAGCGCTATGTCACGGATCGAAAGTGTTTTCTGAATATCTTCGGAAAGTCTTGTAGTTACATTTTAAAATATTAATGCTTGATGATCGTTTTTTTTTTAACCAGAAGAGTTGTTTTATGGTTGATTGTTTTTTAGTGAGAAGCAATTTGTCCGCTGCAAACTGCAAACTGGTTTCCATGCAAACTGGTTGCCATAGTTTCCATGGGCGTCGGAAGGATTTTTTTCCAGGGAGGGTCCACCAATGGATTTTTACAAAAAATTTTCTGGGGGGCAAAAGTGGTGAAATTTGTCTTTTCCTGTTCGTTCCATGCACCGTTAGGTGATTAACAGTTCTTTACATCGGAACAGGGTTGCCAGATCACTGGAAATTTTTTCAAGAACAATTTGTTCTTCAAAGCCCGTAGTCACGGGGGAGCATTCGGGGGCAATGCCCCCAATTTTTTGTGCCAAATTTTGTTGTGTCCTTAAAAGTTTTTTAAAACATATAATAAAAACTTTGCCCCCCTAAAAATTTACTTTTCACCCCCAAATCTTAAGGCCTGGCTACGGGCCTGTTTTCATAATTCATCGGCTCAGTTTTTACACCTGCGTGTTGTTTTATTTTAGTAAGTTCGATAGTCGTGTTAAGATACAGATCTATTTCTCACTGTTTGAAACAGTTTTGCGAGTGCCTAAGTTTCTTGCTTTTTCACTGCTAATGTTGATCTGGCAGTCGATTTTTTTTAAATTATGGCTTATTTGCAGAAAGTGCTCGCAAAAATAGATATTAGGCGGTTTATAGAAAAAAGCCTTTCTGATAGCAGAAGTGTAAAAAACAATTCGTACAAAAAATTTCAGAAGTGAGTTCTGTTCAACCCGCACAGACTAATGAGAGAACCGCAAACGTAGTTGTTGATAGTTCAAGTCCATTTTCAGACTCAGTTCACGATGATAACGACATTTATGCGCCAATTCATCAAACGCTGTAACGGATGATAGAAAATACACCTGTGTGGCAAACTCGTATACAGCTCCACTTGAAAAAGATTTCAAAATAGATGCGAATAGAGCGCGTGCTTTCATGGGGCATTTTCTTTGTGGTGTAGAAACAGTTGTGCGTTTTGTAAACCTCCATTTGCATTGCAACGTCAGAAACCTGAAAAAGATATAAGCAAAATGTCCACGTTGACCCCCACCTGGAAAATTTTCTGCGACGCCCAAGGCTACTTTCACCCTTCCTAAAAGCTTTGACGTATGGGCAAGTCAGGCTAAGCTTAGCACGTATGAAATTGAAAACTACAAAACGTATTATGACGACACAACCATTCTTGAATCATTTACTCTTTACTACACAACTGTTAAAGATGGAACATATCTGCGCATTGTTCTGTTCATTTACATTCTTTGTTCTTGACTCTTGAATGTTCAGTGTGATCAGCAGTTCAAAAATGAACAATTTAACTATTCAAGAATTTTCAAGGACGCCGGAAAATATTCAAGGACAACAAGATGTTTTTCAAGAATCAAGGACATAACGTGTTTTGATAGCAAATGCAAGGACAGTCCTTGGCGCTCAAGGACGTCTGGCAACCTTACATCGGAAACAACAACAACCACTACAACAACAATTTTAATTTTGGTCTTTACGCTCGGAAAATTCTCAATGCAGACGCGGTTAGGCCTGGAGGCGGCAAAATAACACTTCGGTTATCCCGTCTGCCACCACCCAATCACTTGTTGTCAAACACGCTAAGTAAACACGCTCACTATATAGCTCCGCGCAAATCAGCAGAAGCAAAAGCAAGGAACATAACATAGCTTTAATTACTCAATCACACTCGTAGAATCCAAAAAGATAGCAAGACCAGCCACGGCATAATGCGGTGCACTGCTTTTGCCGGCCTCAGATTTGTTCCTTCGTTGTTTTCACAATCGAATGATAAGCTTGATTCTGGTTTCTTGCAACTTTTTGTTAAAACATCTGCGTTTCATTGAAATTATTTCTTTTGATTTGTAGGCCTAGTTGAAAACTAGAAGTAATAGTCAGTTTAATCATTATTTGCAGAATCGTGAAAACGCACACAAACCTGAGCATTGGAAGGCCTGAAACGCAGTAGCAGCAAATCAATTTTAAAATAAACACGCAGTAAAGATCCGTTGTGAAAGAAAGGTGACACTACAATGATACCAGCAATTCTGTATATCTAACCATATTCATACATATTATCTGGTGCGCCTGTAGAAGATGTTGAGGTGCATTTTCTAAAGTTTGGGTATTCGTTTGATTAATAATCTAAAATGTATTGTTTTTACTATACTGGCAACTTGTATATAAAAAATTGCAAAATTTAGCGTTAAAAAAGTTGGCGAATTTTTTGCAAAACAGTGATTTTTGACAACATTTTCCAAATTTAGCACCATCTGGCAACCAAAACATTTGATTACCACAATTGTTCCCACTTCCGGAAACAGCATTGTTGTCAGAAGCCATTGCTTGCCAAGTTTATACGTCATGAATCATGACATGACTTCTGATTTCCGTCGTGTATGCGATCACGTTTTCGTGTGGGATTGTGACGTGACAGAAAAGAACGTGGTTTACTCAGGAAAAGCTAGTCACTGGTCAAAGTAAGGCGATGAAATCAGCAACATTTAAGCAGGATAGCGACGATACTTTTCTTGTTTTTATCCCAGTAAGTTCTGAGTTATTTTCTGAGGACTGTAGGGACGTCGTGGCGAAATACGATCAAGGCTAATATGCAAGTGCGGTGATAATAGATACAACAACGTATCTATGATATTACGCAACAAAACTTTCCGATTTGTCTTCATGATTTTGCTGCATCGTGCATGCCGTGTTTAGAACATTTTCTTCTGTACCTGCCTAAAAAAACAAAAAGAATGTTGATCGGTTTCCAATGTCACTGAAAAGTTTTCAACTGTGGCAAAAGCTCATGACAGTTACTTAAACCTGCAATAAAAGGTAGATGAGCTTATTGAGATCAGCATGCAAAATGCAGCCGCAGTGTTACAATTTGAATTTTGATGATAATGTTGTAGCGAAGGTGGAAGAAAAAAATGTCCAAACGCTCTTCGTTGCTGCATTTAGCTTGTACGTCAATCCTACAAAATATTGTATCTGATTGATATAAAATTTTTTAATGAAATGATTCGATTTATACGTCTAATGTAAGCTTCTTCAGGTTAAACAAAAGTATTTGATGAACTTATGATATAAAGACTTTTGATGTGATTTTAAGTTGAAGGGTTAAACCTAATATAAGCTTCACGGGTGGGGTTTGCAGATAAACGGCTTTAAAACAACGCTTCTACAAGCTTTATAAGCAATTTCCGGTTTCTTGAGTATGAACCCGTCATACTCTAATTTGGCAATGTTCCATTAATTGTGTTGAATGAAATATACGTCTTATAAAGAATATCACGGCCAATGAAAACGATACCAACGACATATTGCAAACGGTTCGATAACGATTTTCATTATAAAGCTATTTAGCACTTGCACTTTTCGTGTACCAAAATATATGGCCCTGCAGAACAACTACTGAGATGTTGTGTAGGTTTTCTCCGAATCTGGTAGAGTTTGTTTGTCTTTCCCTGCACGAAAAGATTTTTTAAACCAAGAAGCAGTTTGGAACTGAGGCAGGATTCAGGGAAAGAATCAGTATCAGAGTTAGATTGCTGAACAGGCAGTGTCAGGGTCAGATTGCTGAATACTTTGATCAGTTTGACAACAGGCGAAGTAAACACAGGCGTGCTGAAATGTTTTTGGGGTTGTTGGGAAGTAAATTGTTTGCTTTGGAAATTTTGTCACAGCCACGGTCTCTGACTTAGGATGGGATCTGAGCCAATTTAAGTGAGTTGAAATTGTCCGAATACTCGGTGAAAACTCCGCAATTTCTTGTTAGAAATGAAGTTGAGAATACAAGAAGTTAATTTTCCTGACCGGGCAACTTCAGCGCCTCACCGCCTGCAATTCAAAATTTCTAACTCCGCAATTGTCGCCGGCTCCATAAGTTTTTCTACTGCCCAAAAAAATACATTTGCTTATCCCGAAAATACACAGAAGTTGCCGTGGCTCACCTGATTTCGAAGCTTTTACAGTTCCAGAGGGAGGACGCCTTTCTGATCAACCATCTCCTACTCTCGTTTAAGACATAACATTGGCGGATTTGATAAATTTGTATGAATATTTGCCGTTTCCGTCAAAAAATCATCCCTCATTTTATTCATTCTCTCGTAAGTCGTGCAATGAAAAACCATGTCGTTTGAATTTGTTCGACAAAAAGTAAACTTGACGAGATTTCAAAGACAATGTTGCTGAAGGAATTTAATGTTTTAATGCAGTTTTAGGAAAGACGCTGGACATGGCAGAGGATTCATACGCGCTGTGGGAACCTTCGGTGAAAGGGATAACCGCAGGTAAGGCAGCTTTGCGTTGCGGCTCGGATATAATCAACCAGCTCTTGGTAATCTGTTAGCTTTTTCCATTTTTTCCGTGAATGGGGCATGAATACGGGCAGTAACATCTTTTTCCAGTAAATTCGGAATGATCCGCCAACCAACTTGTCTTCTGTATACCATCATTTCAGGCCCATGCTTCTTGGAAACGTTAAGTTTGGATGACACTTCCAGTAAATTTATAAAATAAGCAGGCATAATTCAAGTGCCCTAGAACAAAGAAATCTTGCACTGTGTACTTTATCAAAAGATCCAATAAGACAGGGTTCTCAACCGGGGGGGAAATCCCCATCAGGGGGGAATTTTGTATTTGCAAGGGGTGAATTTTGTATCTAGGATTTTGCTTAAAAAGTAATTAAATTAGAGGCCAAAGAGCTTATCGATTGTGAAGAGTTTAGATTCTCTTCTTAATGTACTGATGTAAAAGTGTTCTTTACAAGCTAAATTTCTAAGGGGGGGATTTTATTTGTGAATAACGGTTAAAGGGGTGCATGGGATAAAAAAGGTTGAGAATCGCTGCAGTAAGAGGATAACGTAAGCCACACCACTGAGTTGCCAAAGTGTGACTTAGCAACAACGTCCATCGCCTTGCTTCCGATGTAGAAAATAATTCGGTTATTACCAGGGCAACCAAAAGTCAATAAAGTCACAATTTTTCTGGCTTTTCAAAAGTTTATGAAACGTCCAAAAACCAAATTTCAGGCTGATACCATGAGCCATTCCAAAATTCTTAGGTCAAAAAAAGTCAAAATTTATCGTTAGGTCAAAATTTATTGTTTGGTCAAAATTTTCTTGCAGCAGAGTTTTTACTAGTTGTCGATATTTTATTAAAGTTACAGCAACAGATTTTGATACGTTTTTGCAAGTTTAGTTGAAATTCTGAAATACTGATTGGTTTGTTGCGACTGCTGAGGCAATGATGTTGTGTAGCCCACTACTAGATGATTTTAATATTAAGTAAACTGGGCATGGCAAAGCAAGAAGCATGGTGTTACAGTAGCCGACTTGTTTTGGTAAATGCTCAATCCATTATGCATATATAGTGCTTTAACTTTATGAGATTCATAGATTCGACTCTACTCTAGTTAATAATGTACTTATCAACACATCATGCCTAAGGTTAAGCAATCAATATCTTCAAAATTTCGAAATATATTGTATGAATATGCTTCTGATTTTACCTCAACACGTAAGGGTGAACTGTTTTGCAAATTCTGTGACTGCTTAGTGAAAAGTGACAAAAGGTTTATGGTGGAAGCACAACGCCGCAGTGCAAAGCATCAACGAGGTTTGTTTCATGAAGCTGAAAATAGAAAGACATTTTTAAAACATGCTGTATCAGATTTTGCAGATAAACTACTTTTTGTTTCATTGCAAACCTATTGGTTTGTTTTCTAATGCTGTGTATGAATACGCTTTGCATTGCACATTTCAATTGAAAACACTGAAAAATTGTTAGGTCAAAATAAAGTCAAAATTTGTAAATTATAAAGTCAAAATTTTAAGTTTTTAGGGCAACAAATTGGTTGCCCTAGTTATTACACACACTGCACACCTTTTCCAGAATCACTTCTCTGGAGATTTATCTGCTGCGTAGCTCTCCTTCTTGGTGTGATTGCTTTGATTATCGGAGCCGTGGCGTTCACTTCGGTTTCAGTAAATCAAAGTCCAAGTAAGTGCATTTACAAAGTAAACGCTTTCGAGCTGATCGAGGCTTTGTGTGATCTTTATTCGCTTTGGATAGAAATGTGGTCGGCTTAAAGGCTGTGGATAAATTCGGCCACTGTCATCTGCGCATTTACATCGCATTGTTTAGTATCAGGTCTCGCACACGACACACAACGAAGTGAATCTTGTTTGTGTTGCTACACCACGCGGTATGAACACGTTACGACAGCATACTGCCAATCTGGAGAAATTAAATGGTTCTGGAGAAATTAAAATTAAATGGAGAAATTAAATGGTAAATTTGAGCAAGGGGACTTGACATTCTGAAAATTTGATAAAATCTTTACTGATTTATAGTGTTTCATATTTAAATTTGGAAGGGCTGAGCTCACCAATGCCCACCGTG
>JGI24021J15306_10005757_pt1 | contig 14770 bp, 10 predicted proteins | sample Ectturendosymbi1_FD_15306 | JGI IMG/M metagenome (IMG submission 15306)
GAAGATATGGGTAGACAAGAATCGCCGCAGTTAATAGAAAGGAAGACACAGGTTGATACTGATGCTCAAGAAACAAGCAGAGCTTCCAAGTATATAATGGAGATAGTGTTACATTATGTCATGGTGATGTTGCATTAGGTAGTGGTTTCAGTGTCTAAAAGTCACTGTATGGCTCATTGCTTATCAGGTTCAGTTTCATTTACTTGCTTTTGTACTCTCTTTGGATTGTCATGAGTGGTTAGTGGGGCCCATCTCTGCTTTGCTTACACCAGGAGTTATGCTGCGTTGGTAGCAGTGTGGCAGCACCGTTTGTTAACCTTTTTCTTGCACCCATTGATTAATGCTGAACACAAGGCTGGACTATGAACAGATTGAAAGTACCGTTTTTCAAGTCTTCAGTGTGACCCAACAGGGATTCAAACCCAGTCTATAACATTGGTGGTACATGCTCAGTCCACTGTGCCATCTAACTGGTGTTTATTAGGTGAGTTTTCAAAATCGATTTATGTTTTGATTTCAGTCAATATTGTGAAGAATCTACAACGCAATAATTCTAATCTTAGAAAATTTGGAAATTATCAGCATAAAGACTAGTGAATCACTTTCTGGGCATGTTTTAGGCACTACTGCTTGAAAACAAGCAAACAGGTGGCAACACTATTTTTCCTTTTTAACTATCTGCTATTTAAATTGTTACTGTTTATGTATTATTTACAGTCGAGGTGTTTCAAGAGGAAGTCTCATTGATCAACCAAGAATGGAGCCATCACGTGGTGGACTGATTCTTTATGATTCTCCAATGGATAACACGGTTAATGCAAATTATATTTTTGGATTTAGATTTCTTTCTAATGTATGACTTTGCCAAATATTTGTACAGCTATGCTTCTGCATAGTTATTATGTGTAAGTTATTTAACAGTTTGTTGACCTGACTAGGGCTCTGATGATGATTCTACAATCACTGAGGGTTCAGAAACAATTCGCAGATCTGCTCCCAACAGTCCATTGCACACAGAAGACACTATCACTGGATCAGGTAGGTTCATATTTTGAAAAGTAAAAATAAATAACAATTCACCAAACACTATCAAATTTTCATCTTTTTTGCTTGAGAAGTATATGGTTAGCTTAGCTTCCTGCCTTCATTGTGTGGTGCATCATATTTCAGCTTTATCCAACTGAGTTGACTTTTGTATAAACTTCAAAATTTAAAGTGCAGTTTTCATCTATGACATGTGTTAAGAATTTCTACTTACGAAGTTACATTACTGGAGTTTATTCCAGTGGTTATTCCAAGCAATTCATCCTCATTATGATAGATGGCTTTAATGTGCGAAGTGCTTATGTGAAAGTTCTTAAACTTATCAGCGCAGCCTGTTTAGTAACATTTGTTAGCTGTTACCAGTTTAAACAAAACGATTTCAATGAAGATTTCATTCTCTTGTGTCCTCATTAGAAACAAGGACCTTTGTCAAATGGAGTCATCAGACTAAGTGAGATGCATACGGCATCTTAATTTGTAAGTTGTATTTGAATAATATAATCACTGGCTGGAGTAGAACAGCTTACACCAATGAGCATCAAAACACTCCTCAAGTTTTTGTTTTGTTGCAATTAAGTGGGTGATGCTTACGGTCTTGGCGTTATTTCTTAGTTCAGGTTTGTTTATTCATGAGCGTGATGTCACCAATGTCCAAGGTATTTGTGTGGTCACTCGTAAGAAAAATGCAAGACATTCTGCTGTCGACTTGTTGCAAATCACGAAAAATCTAACTCTCATGAGAAACTTCCCTTGATTCTTTCAGATGCTTCGCCGTACTGGTCTGCAGAACAGAGCTTCATTACAGGAAACACAACTGAGCGAAGTTCAGTGTACTCTTGGGGAGACGATGTGAGCTGGCATGTCGACTGGCTATGTTTTGTTTCTTTTGTTGATATGAAGATAACAAAAATTTGCCTTGCGCTTGTTCCAATAAGCTAAGAAGTGTGATTTGCAGGTTTCGCTCTCTAGGCTGCAAAAACAGGTGAAATCTCTTTTGTAAGCACAGTACTTGCTATACTACCAAGGCAAGAGTACGTTTTAGCCTGCTCAGAAGTCTGGTAACATTAACTATCAGCAAAATTGTTTCGTGCTCAGTGAGTTAAAAAATATGGTGTAACAATTAACACATCGTTCACCCACCCAGTTTTCGTCATTTCATTGTTGCACGTCAACAGCATTGTTTGCAGTGGCGTGGAATGGTGCTGTCGACATAATGATATGCGTGAACTAAACAAAAAATGCCTGTACTCCCACCAATGTCCTTTGAATGTAAACTACCATTTATTTCTTATCAGGAATTCGATCACCAGGCTAGTCGTCAGGTACGCCAGATGTTTCAAGCCATTGAACAAATGCTCTTCGAAGGCGTTTTGTCAGGCAGTATAACTCTCCAGCACGAATGCAGGGAATGGATGTCGTCGTTTCCACATTTGCGAATATTAGGAAAGCAGGTGATAAAAACGGGTGTTTTGCGGGCTGTCGAGCTGCAGCATTCCTACGTGCATTCCTCTTCAACTGCGCGACACACACTGATGTCAAAAACGCAGAGCGTCGGTGGACGTGACGCAGTTTGTAAGGGAGTCTTTTATTGATGACTGAATCGTTGTCGGTAGTTCAGCCCATTGCCTCATACCAAAACCCTTTATTTTAGCTTGTGCCGCCCCGTGACGAAGGGTTCCAAACTGTGCCATCGAGCAGCAAGGGGAACGCAGCATCATCTTACACTCCCTCCATTTCGAGCGAGACGCCAGGCAGTGACGGGTGAGAAAAGCGCTCTAGGTTTCACTTCACTCCTTTTGTTAAAGAACGAGACTGGTGGATTATACATTTATTGGATGTTGCCTTTCGTTGGGAGCATTTATGAAGTCCACAAGCGGTGCTTTCTTATATTTGTTGGACCGAAACGTTGTTGACTGAATAAAAAGAGGGCTAAGAATCACTGACCTCGTCACGTACATGTAATATGACGTCATAAACGACTTGGTTAGGTCTACTGGCCTACCCTAGCTGTGCATCTTCTGGTTCATATTCTCATAAATTATTATCAGAGTAGCAATAACGCATCGTCTGCGTGATGGAAGTGTTGTAGTGGACTTTTTTTGTCATTACTGTGACTTGGTGTCACTGCAGGAGGCCACGGTCTGTCGCGACCAAAAGCTGAAAGTGTAAGTGCATGAAAATCAGAGAAGCCTGGGTCGTTTAACAATGATTGTTCAAAAAGTATCTGACTGATTTATAAGCTCTGATAGATTTTTTAACTGGGGCTTGTCGCAGACAGGTAAAAAACGAGAGAAGAAAAAACCTCATTGACTATACTTCCCGTAACGTTTAAGTTAGCTCCGTAGCCTGATGACGATGAGTCTCTTCTCGAGGAATGTAGTCTGCAAATTTTACGGAGGTGCACCATCGAACTGGGATGGAATAGCGCAACATTGCGGAAGGTTATCTTTCACTTAATTTACCCGAAATTCTCGCCGTTTTTATTGGTTTTGATAAGCACGCCCGCAACTAGGGTAGGCTTCTCCGCCACTGAAAAATGTTTCGCCCCGCTGTAGAAATGTGTAGGACATAGTTTAAAACTATTGGACGTAGTTTAAAAACTTGGGCCCCTCTCAGAAAACTCTTCGCCTCCCCTGTTGTCCCAAGCTGGTTACGTGCCCGTTGATAAGCTAAACTGTAAATGTTTTTGGTGTTTATTTTCAATCCTTGGATAACTTGCCTCGTGTGCTGAACAAATTCACATGAGTTCAGTTTGACGATGGTCCTGATTGTTCGCAAAGGTTTTACTCGTTGCTTCAGGTTAATCGTGACTGGCTGCGAAGTCGCATTTCAACCGGTCCCTGCACGGCTGCTTCCTCCCCTTGAGTCCGAGGGCAGCAAGCCCGCTGCCACCTCGCCCGCTCCTGGCAACGACCTTTCGCATTTGAGGGAAGAGATCTTTGAGCAGGATGGCTGCGTCGAAGAGTACCTGGCTTACGATATAAAAGACATGTGAGCTGCGTGCGACTGCTGCTGTTAGTTGATGATGCCCGCCCAGCTGCGGTTGTTTCCCCGCCTCAATACTGGGCCGCATGGTGATGATCGCCCGACGAAACCAATCCAGACTTGCCTCTGGTTGGTTTTGCTCGTTTTCCTTGATCAAACCCACACTGCCAGCAAACCGCCGTGCTTCATACTTAAGCGCGTCTTAAAAAATATAGCGAAGCCAACTACTTTCGCTTTGAAACGCATGGGATGGGTAAGGTATTTGCTGGTGTGGGCGCAACTTACGCTTGGGCACATCTGGCACCAGTAGAGTAGCCAAGCCCAATTTTTTGGGGACCTTAATATTTTGACTTTAAGCGAGAAACAGTATTTTGTTTGGCACACCACGTCTCAAAGCGCAAAACGACAAGATATGATGGAAACTTGCGGTGCCCATCGCCCCACCCCGTCTACGCCTGTGTCTCACACGGACATGATGAAGACGATATGATGCACTGTTTGCTTTTCCAGCTGAAATGCATTTTCATCCGAAACCGGGGTCGTATAAGCTGCGGTCTTAGTTGAAAATTTGTTGTGAAAATAACGTGCAGCTAGCTGGTCCACCAGAAGCTGTATGCGTCGGTATGCTCGACACTTGTCAGCAGAGGTTCATGCACGCATGTATCAGACGAGGCTAACACAAACATGAAAAGATAAGTATCTTTTTCATTAACCTGTTCAGTGGAATCCGCGGTTAGCGCAGTCATAATTCCAAAATTTCGTCTCCAACTGACACAGGTCCGTTGGCAAAGGAATGTTTCTTGATCATTAGTTACAGATTATCAGGTTCAGTGTTCCTTCTACATCAGTTACAATTTCTCCCCATTTGTCGTTGCGTTGGACCGATGCTGCTGTCACTGCCAGTATAGTTGTGACAAACCAGGAGCTACATTGTCCTTGTTTAGTAACTTTTTCCTACTTAAAACAGCGACACTTTAAGTAAAGAAATTTAACTTACACAAACACAAATAGCTTTCAACACTCCAGCTCACAGATCCACTGCCAAATTGCAGCAAGCACCGATCGATCCATCGTACCACATACGACGCCTACGTCGGCGTGGAAAGCGCGTAATTAAAAGTATTCATCTGTTGTCATTACTTGAACTACAGTAGTTTTTGACGGAACCACGACGTCAATTTAGCGTTCTCTCTCGTTTATACCATGACGTGTTTTTACGGATCCGACGTTTTTCCTGAAACTATTGAACTCGCTCTCCTTCAGTTTTCCCGCCAAGTCAGCGATTCATTTACGTCAGGTTGTGCGTCAGGCTCGCTTCTTCACTTGGTACATTTCGACTGTTTTCATTTCAGGGAGGACGACGAAAATTCAAAGCGATATCACGTACCGCGTAGACGTCGACTGGGATTCCCCCCAATCACTCCCAATGCCTGCGTTCGAGACGCCGTGTTGCATCAAGTATTCGACAACGTCTGGTCGGGTGTTGTGCATTGCCTAGCTAGTTCAAATTCGAAGTTCAAGACGTCATTGCTTAAGGTATGTTTAATATACTGTAAGCGCAGTAACTTAAAATTAGTGTAGGCCTTCAAGTGCAATTTAGTTTTGTTGTTGTTGCCTATTTATCTCTTGCTTTATAGGAGTTAAGATTTGGGAATCTTTGGATAAAAATTAAAAAGTACAACCTTACTATGTTTTCAAAAAGAAATGCAAGTTACACTTCCCAAACCAATATTAACATGTGTCAATTATAAACTACCTTAGTATTCCTCATTATCACAATAAACTTTTCTCATGGTACAAACCTTAAACCTCATGGATACTGTATAACACCATCTTAACATTAGACTAGTGGGGGACCTAACTAGAAAACTACCTGGTTATATNAGGTACNCCGGGAAGATGCAAATGTAATTTTGATTGTATTTCTATTCATGAGTTTGCTTGTTTATCTTATCTTGTTTGAGTTTTTTTTGNGTGTTTGTGTTTGTTTCTCGAATAAATTAATGAATGAATGTTTACGGAACAGTTGGTGTTGGCCAGATGTACAAAATTCGTGGCTTGCTTTTTTGATTGGTGGAATCGACTAGTGTTTACCTCGGAAATTCTCCGGTCTGTTGCTTCAATATGTTATCACTCTTCTGGGCTGTTTTGTGCTTTGCCGTTATGATCGACTCATTGTAATGCATGTTTTGCGCTAAGCATTTTCAGAAACAAAACAACTTGCGCCTCGCATACTGCGTTGACGTGCAGTCAGTCTTCTTTCGGGTGCCAAGAAATCATCTTTTCTTTTAATAAGGCCAGGCTGCATCGTTACATTTTGCAGGCCATGTTGGTCCAGGATGATTTGCGAAGCATGGATCATTCGATGAGCAACAAATCGGTCGCGAGGTCGCCTCGTAGAAAGCAAGGCAAGTTTTATCCGGAATGGCAGCAGCCCCTTGCAATCCAAACGTCTAACTACGCCTCGTTTTTTCTGCATCGCTCATTCGGTAAGCTGTGTTTTTTTCTTCTTGAGACACTGTTAAAGCAGTTCAGCTTGACCCTGGTTATTGATTTGATCAAGTCTGTGTCTCTGCGCAGTTTGCGTGCGTACACCACCATACCTGAAAGTGCTGAGGGATTGACTTCATAATTTATTTCCTCTAAGATCTCTCGCAAGACTCCTGTCACGCTGCGGTCTGTTTTGTTGTACTGCAAAAATAAACACAGGAAAACATTGCCTCATGCTTCCTTTCTGACCATCGAAAGATTTTCGGCGCGAACTGCTGTTTGTTATAATCACGTGTTCTTGTATCTTTTGTTGTTTCCTCCTCTGTGTTCGGTCACTTTTTTTGTTTTCTGACCCACTGACTATATTGTTGTTGCCGACCAATTTCCAATTATTACATCCAATTATCGTATTTAGAATTTCTGCGGCTGCATTGTTACCCCAGACATCACAATTTTTGCCTGTTTGCTTTGTCGCATATCGCTGAAGCTTCATCGCGCTCTGCTTCGCTTTCAAACGCAGACGACGACGAAGACATGATGCAGTCGATGCGCTTCGGAGCAATGGACCGCTCGAGCGCCATGTTCGGNCCGCCCATGATCCAGTCCTCGATTCCGCCGCACTTGCTCTATTCCAAAGAAATGGGACTTCCCCCTTCTCGCAACAGCAACCTTGACCAGTTGGGAGGGATGGGTCGTCACGCGGCGCTTGCAGCGGTAATAGTAACCCTGCGGTTGAATTTTATAAAGCGCATTAGAGTCTCTTCTGACAGTCATGCTAAAAAATGGACTGTTACCGTTGCCTCGAACTCAAAAAGCAGCCCATTGCTGTTGTGTGTTGTGTGTTTCGGTGCTGATGTATCCGTCGTGCTTAGTCGCGGGCAAGTACTATGACAAATAGCGTGGAGTTACAGTACATGTGCCAAGAACCTTACGAGGGGTTGGCGACGAAGCATTCCACTTTGATTGCGCAGGGCCGCTTGTCAACTGCGCCGACGGGCGACATGAATTCGCTCAACGACCTGATGAAGATCAGCCAGAAGAAGTTGCAAGTGCGAAGCGACAAGCTGGCGGCGCAGTACGTTGACTGATTTGTAACTGGCGCCTTGGTCGAGTTTGAACTGTACAATTTCGACCGTGTGCCCGCGTGAAGTCGAAGTTATACAATCTTCCGGTTTTTCGAAGGAAAGAAAATACTGTGTTAAAATATTCATCTTCGGCTTGTCAAGCCCATTGCAAATACCCGCATGCTATTGATATTTGGAGCCGAACGGCTGCTGGAAACTTCTGGCATTGATGAAGGCTTGATTTGAGGCCACGTATCGTCAGCTGCTGTCCTGTTGTTACAGTTGGGCTTTCGATAATTTATAAAAACCGCTATCCTGTTCTACTGCATATACATAAAATGATCTTGGTGCGAAGTATCTACCACAAAGTGCTGCTTATGTTCCATGAAACATTTTTCAAACTGACCTGTTTTCCAGAATCGACGAACCTTCTGGTCAAGGCCCGGACTCCCGCGGGGGCATTCGACCGTCGTCAAGCTCTTTCGGTAACGGTTTGCCCAACACAGTATCCAGTGTGGCTCACCACCTTTCCACCATCGGCATCGCCAACGCTCCAAGTCCACTGACGGCCAGTTCCAGTCGACCGTTCACGTCACGTGACATTCTGCCTGTCACCACCATGCGTCAGACCAGCGGTACCACGCGCAAGAGTCGATTGGGAAGACCGCCCAGGCTGTTGCCTTTGGACAGGTAAGCTACGCTAAGCATTTGGTTACGGGGTTAGTAGACAAAGGGTTATTCTTTTTTTTCAACTCCGTTGATCCACCAACTAAATAGCCATTTGTTATACTGTACTTTGGAAGTGCAGGCCAGAAGATGACTGCGTGCTTAGAAAGGGGATGTGTGAATGGCAGTGCAAGTGCATACAGAACGCGTCAATGTTTGGCAGAAGTATAGTTGCCTGAGCAATGCCGCTCGGAGTTTTGGCTTCACATCAGAAATGTAAAAAAGCGTAGGAAGTAGGTGCCACCAACAATAATGAGTCATGAGGGGCGGAAATGTATAGTGTCTGTTTTTTGCTGCTTTTATTTTAGCTTATTATGGTTTCAGGTTGAATTAGCGAACTCTTGTGTATATTTTTTTCAGCAGGGCAAAAACGCCGAACGTTGACTTCGATGGCGTTGTCAAGGCGACCAAGCTGATAAGGCCAGGCGAGAGCTTCGTTCCCGTCAACTCCCCTCCGCGCAATTTTCAGCCCCCACCTACTGCTCCCAACCCCAGTACCGGAAGCACAGCCTTGTGGGTAAATCCGCGCCTCCCCCCAATCGCGTCAAGCTTGGAGTCACTGCATGAAAATTCCCCGCTCGAATTTAAGAAAACAGTAAGTGGATAAGATAACTGATTCGCTCACAGTATTAAATTGTTCAGTATTAAAAACAACCTTGTTGTTGCATCAGCGGAGAGAACGTTGCTTTTACACGAAAATGTGAAGCAGTGACTAAGTCCACTGCGTTCGTTTCGATAGCCATTATACCGTAACAATTTGCACCACATTGCCTAAAGCAGTCACGGGTTGGTCGGAAAGTAAGCGTGTGGAAACAGAAGCAGTTCGAAAAATGTCTTGAACTCACTGGCGGCCGGCAATTGCGAAAAGATTGTGCGCCCCTGATCTACGCTCTGTGGCTACGTGTTTTCTCCAGCAAATGCTTTGCCGCTCAAGTCCCGGCTTTCTGATGCCAGAACCTTTATTTTTAATTTGGTGGTACTGCCTATCAGCAAACCGCTGGGGACCTGCTTTGCTCAGATCACCTCCAGTGGAGGTGAAGAAGTCGTCAAAGTGCTTTTGCAAAACCGTTTGACTCTCGTTAGACCACAGTAATTATATCCTGTGAATAGTGTTGCTCTGTTTAGGCAAAAGCGTCATGTGGATGCAAGCTACAGTTTACTCCGCGACGAACTTATGTTCGAAATAATGTTTTATTAGTAGGTTGTGAAAGAAAACTGTCGTAAGAAGCGGCCCATCTCTGACTCACAGCCGCTTGCCTCTTAGTTCTGAATTGAAAGCAAGCGTAGCCTTCGCACATTGTTTCTACACAGATGCATAGATACAGTACAGATGCACATTTTGTCCGCGCCTAATGTACATTTTGTCAGAACTTTCTTCCATTAGCAATGAGTTCCACTAACACTTAAAAAAGTGAAAAAGAAGAATGGTGCGTCACAAACACTTGCTACCCTGNACTTCCTGAACAATTCTTTAACGATGTTAGTGGATAAATCGGACAGAAAACGTTGCTTGGAAACAAATAACAAAGATTTGAAACACCTCACACAATCACCGTGATTGGGCGTACCACGGTGCTTTAGCTCCGAAGACGAGCGACTGCGTGTTTGTGAATGTTGTTAAGTGGTGCTTGTAGCAAGACATTGAGTGCTTGAATCGAACCAGAAGAACTGGTTGCACTTGACCGAGCCTATCTTGCTAGCGTGGCAGTGGCAAGCACAGTGAGTTGAAACAAAGCAGCAGAACTAAAACCTGGAGCGTTGCGCCTCGGCACCAAAGAATCAGTTCAGCATTTCTGCAGCTGCTGGTGCTTTCAAGCATCGAATCACTTCTTGCCACGCGTTGTTCTTGTCTTCTGTGCGGTTGCTGCACTGATGAAGACGTCGGTCAGGGTCGGCCGTTTTATGATAGGTTTTGAAGCTCTTGCTTTTATTAATGCGTTTTTACAAGTATTATTGTACTTGGAATATTAATTATTTGATTATTGAAACCCTTGGTTATTACTTCCACACGTAATGCTGCTGCTCTTCCAGCGTGGGAAAACCGCCCACACCAGGATTTCGAGCGCAATCGCAGACGACAAGCAAATCTACCGAGGCATCGAGTACGTCTCCCGGCCCAATACAACTCACACGTTTCGGGTAAGCATGAGGCTAACAGCAAGCCCGTCCGAACCGAACTCTTATCTATGTCTGGAACGACTCGGCGCTGTTCGTTCGCCGCTCGCTCTTCCCCTCCAACACGTGTTCGTTCGCGCGCAGACGGACAACCTCCCCCCGAAGCGCGCCACTTCCGTGACGCCGTCGAACTTCGCGTTTGGGATGCATCCCGGCGGCGTGAGCGTCACGCAAAAGTCAGCGAGCAGTCCTTCCGCAGCGTTCTTCCAGAACTCGTCGGGCGCGTCTGGCGTCCCCCTGCCGCAGCATTCTCACAGCCCGGACAACTTTTCCGGCTTGGTGGGAATAACAGGTCGCTCTTTCGTGTTCTGAACTGAAGTTTCGTGTTTCGACAAAAATCCCGGGAAGAAAGCAACAGTTGATACGAAACTGCGTCGAGACGTTAAACAATTTCTGCAAACACGTAGTTACCGTGCCAACGTCAAGGCAGTCCCTCCCCGCTGGAGGGTGCAATGGATGCTGTGACGCAGACTTTTTCCTGTATCGAGTGATGATGTAGCGCCTTTCTTTTTACAATATCCTTGAGCGACGTGATGTTGCACGAAATGGCTTTCACTGCGGAAGTTATTTTTTGTGTCAAAGAAGCCCCGGATTCTTTACAACAAAACCTGATTAACCTTTGCATGGGCTTTGAATTTGCCTGACATAGTTTTGCAGTAAACATTTTGACATACGTTACTTTATTTCGTTGCTGTAGCGAATTTTCAATAATGAAACATGGGCGTCGGACGGATTTTTTTTCCAGAGAGGGACCAGTAGTGGATTTTTCCGGGGCTAGCTGAAAAGATGTTTCCAGAAAGGGACCAAAAGTGGCGAAATTTCATTTTACCCCGTCGAAACTAAGAAAACAAACTTTTTTTACTGAAACTTTTATAAGGAACTGTCAAATTTCAAAATGCAGGGGGTCAAATGCCCCCTCCGGCGACCATGTAACGAAGCTACTTTTGCAATTGTCAGTTGCCGTAACGTTTTTTTTTGCAGGTAAGGGAATCGGCGTAATCGGCGCGCCTCACCCGAGCTCCCCTGAAGAAGACCCGGTTCCACAAGGCTCTTGGGGTAACGGACGTTTTTAACCCAATGCCACGCTTCAGTTGATGACTGTAGCAACGTTGTATCGCATACTTTTTATTCCGTTAACATCACAGCGTGGCGCAGATTTAGAATAGTGATGGTGAATGCGATTTGCGTGCTAATCAGGATTTCATCTCTGCGACGTTTTTGTAGCGATTTTGTGGAAGGAAAGTTTTTCAAAAAAAATTGTTTGTGATCTTTAAATGACGCACGTGCATTCTCAGACACGTATTTGTGAAGTGGAAACTTTAACTTCAAATAGCTTCTGCCAACCGCGCAGCTAACGTTAGGCTGCGCGAAAAACTCTGACGCGTGAACAAAGTTACTCGGCTGCACGAACAGACGTTTTGCGCAAAATTCAGACGAGTGAGCAAACGTTTTGTGGCAGCGCCAACAATTTTGACAAAAAAAAAGACGAATTGCTTTGAAAAATGTGCAAGGATGTGACTGTGCTGATGCCTTCGTGAACGTCTTTGATCTGCCTCAGTGCTGAGCAAGTGTTGAAAAAAGGTTAAGAAGGGTCTAAGGGCCCGTTGCTCATGAGGTTTCCTTTCTAATATAATCTAATAATATATTTCTGACAACTTATCGCACCTTTTTCCCAGGTCAGCCGTCGCAAAGTATCAACCCGCATGTTCGAAGAAAACGGATCGTCGGGTTGACTTAAGAGCTTCAAACGGATCGGTAAGCTACTCGGAACTGAGCTCACCTGCGCCCACTGACCCCTCACTTCTGTCGCGACGTGGGCGAGCTGTTGTTTAACCGCCGGGCTTGGTTTTTGATGTGACGTAGCGGAGTGTAATTGGATGCAGTCTTGACTCTTGAGTTGTTTCATGGCAACATATATTTGACTTAGACTGGGCTTAAATATGTTTCACCAAGCGAGAACAATGTCATTACGTTTAGGATCGAAAAGTTTCGTTGTGTTGGTGATATGACATCCTATGTTTTCTCAAGCATGATGGTAATTGCAGTTCCTTTATAAAGGGGCGATACATTTAGGTTCGATTTAAAAGTTCATCTTGCTCATGCCATGCCTACCATACCTCTCAATATTACCCTGTTCTCTTAATTAAGCAATTATAATCACGGTTTATGCATCGTCTACGACGTTCATAGAGGCAGTGAAGGCATTTCCTTAGTCCGCCTAGTTTTGGTTGCGGAATGATCCTGTTATAAGCGATTTTATTTAGGACAGTGGAAATGTGCTAGTAGAATTATGAGCTGGTAATGAATCAGCTATGAAAGTGGTCCAGCCAAATAACAATGGTGACACTAGTAACAACATGGACTGATTGATATCTCTAAGGCATCTATCTCCAACCCACGTGACGCATGCGGTCCAGTTGAAGATTTCTTTGTTGTGCATGTACAATACAATGAAAACTTGTCCTTATTTTGACTATCTTAAATTTGGCATTTTTGATGCAGTGTTCCTCAGTGCCTCGTATCACGTCTGCATCGCGTACAGGCAGATTTCCATATGTCCACTGATGTGCAAAACTTATTTCTACCCCTTTTGTTCCAATTGCACTAAACTGAGTACTATATTGTGGTTCCACTGGCACTTAAAGTCGCCTATGAAATCACAGGTTTGGAGTGATTAGAAGTCGTTTCATTGCTGATAGGATTCGAACGCTTTCAGCATCTTCAGCTAAATTTTGGATTGCTGAGAACAACGCAAGTCATTTAATGTGCGGCCCTCATTATGAGAGGGACTTAACTTTTGGCACATAACGCATTTCGGTTGGACGTAGCTGCTCTAAGGTCTCCATTGGGGAAAGACGCCAATATCATGTCCCTTCGTGATTTAATATAAATAAAATAGATCTCGCTGAATAGCACCATCAGCAATCTCTTATTTAAAAAGAATGAAGACAGTGCTTTACTTTCTGCCAACTACTTAAATCATTATCATGCCCACTGGCTGTTGCGTTGGATTGGTGGGTGGATGTCAGCATAGCTTCTCGCACAATATATGCTCGAACTACACTTAAATTTCGAGCGCAGCCCAAGATTTGCGCTCGTTAGGCATGTGTTGCAACCTCTCCGTTGGCGTTGCGCTAAATGTATGATTCACCTCGAACGGGATGTGCGCGAAGAACAACACCCATATATATAAGTGGCGCGAACAAGCAATAATAGAGTGATCATGGCATGTGAACTCTATTGTTGCTTGCTGCCACGGTGCGAAGCTTTGCGCACATACCGCTCGGGCTTCCGATCGCAACACAATGTGCTGTGACCAGGATGTGAAGGTCGTGCCACGTGCAACCTTCACAAAAAGAACGTGCGGTCGGTGCGGTTCGTTGAAAGAGGAGGGATATTCTTACAATCTCTCCGCTGGCGTTGCGTTGAATGTGCAATTCACCACGAACGGGATGTGCGCCAAGTACAACACCCATATATATGTGGCGCGAACAAGCAATGACAGAGTGATCTCGTTGGGTGATCTCTATTGTTGCTTGCTGCCACAGTGTGAAACTTTGCGCACTTGCCGCTCGGGCTTTCCCATCGCAACACATGCACTGTAAGGTTTGCGCTCGAAACCCTGGTGGCAAACAGGGGATGTGGAGCCGGAACTGAAATTTCGGCCCCGGCATCGGAACGTTTTTCGCTCGAGCTCCAAAATGATTTGGTCCACTGAGAACCGAAAACCATTGTATCAGTTGTATTCTTACGACCGCATTACAGATGAGGTGTCGCGGAATAATATGTTTGGTGAAAAAGGGTCGTGTGCAAAAAAGACCTGATCTGCATACAAATAAGAAAATTATGTACACCTAACGGCAATCCTGGCACCCGCGAGTGATGATCTGTGCCACGTAATGTCTATCCAAGGCTGTAAAAATAGTGTGATTCATCTGTCAGGCATGAGGAAACTATTTACTCTCACGGGTGACTTGTAGCATATCATTGGCGCGCCGTAAAAATTAATTAGGTTTATAGCAAAATTCTACCTTTATCTTTCTAAGCAAAGCAAGGAGAGAAAACTATGTGAAGGAGCGAAAGATTTCTCTTGCCTCACCTTACGTGTCTGCTTGTCATGGAGTTTCGTTTTGACCCGATGTTGTGTTCTAACTTGGGTAACGAAAATTCTGATGCGGGCCATATCAAATGTTCACGCGAGCCGCATGCCCCCCACCCCTGCTCTATGTCGTAGGCTGCTGCTCAACCAGCGAAGATAAGGTTTGCTGGTCACAACTCTGGTTGAA
>JGI24021J15306_10005758_pt1 | contig 14770 bp, 9 predicted proteins | sample Ectturendosymbi1_FD_15306 | JGI IMG/M metagenome (IMG submission 15306)
CGGAGAGTGATCATGGCATGTGAACTCTATTGTTGCTTGCTGCCACAGTGCGAAGCTTTGCGCATATGCCGCTCGGGATTTCCGATCGCAACAATACCACCAATATAAGACCAGCTTACTTCTTCCACCTCGCCGGAAAATATTTACGATGAAGTAACATGAATTATCATCGATTGTGATGAGTGCAGCACATACTGACAAAATCATTTTGATTGTTTGTGAAAATAAAAATCATAATTGCAAAGAAAACAACAGCACCATCATTTGTGACATCTTGAATCACTCTCAGGAAAATTTCGTTATAGAAACCAAACAAATATCCAGATCCTGTCCTGACCCAATTATTTTCAAAAATAAATATCCAAATCCAATCCTGATTAAAAAAAATCGCAAGTATCCTGCAGGATATCCAATCCTGATCCTGTCCATGCTCACCTCTGCTGTGCAGGGAACGCTGGCGCCGAGTGAAGTGCAGAATGTTTTAATGTGATATCATCCTCACAACAGCTTTTTCAGTCGTAATCCGGTTCTATAGCAAGACGTGATTTATGAGATGGTGTATTTTGTCCTCAGAAATGAGGTCCATAGATAGTACAGAAACACACCTTTTCTGTACAACGGTCAACGCAGGTTGATAAAAACGTACAGAACAGAATGTTTTGGAGTGATCATGGCATGTGATCTCTATGCTCATGCTGCAATATCATATGTAGGACCTGTGTTGCATGGGTTGTATTTCCAATAATATTAAAATGTTACGATTACATACATTTTCATATCAAGTAAAATCGCGACTGCTTCCCCAGTTGCTGGGTATTGACTCGTCTCTTGTCTTTATCTTATGTGTGATATATACAGTACATGATTTTTAAGATGTTTTTAAAAGTTGACCTTAAACTGAGCACACTTTTGTGTTTTTTTGTTTTTGTTTCGATTTGAATTCATCTCATGTTTTGTGCTTCACCTGTAATATTGAAACTTGACAGTCATTGAATGTAAGCTGGGCTTGATTAATTGACTGCTTTAGCTGTCTTTCGCCCAACCCGTGCTGTTTGTTTCAAGCTTTGTCAATTGAAATGTGTTTTACTTCTGAGCACTTAGGCCTACAGCGCAAAGATGACATGACTTGACTAGTTTTACAACAACATTGGCATAGAGGCTGATTGACGGGATTACAGACACTTACTTTACAGAATGTTTTGCAGCAGCGTTGGAGGCAGAACCACAGGCCAGGGTAGTGTTGCAACCTCTCCGGTGGTATTGCGTTGATTGTGTGAAGAATAACACCGTTATATATGTAGCGCGAGCAAGCAATAGTAAGAGAGATTGCAAGCATGATCTCTATTGTTGCTTGCTGCCACGGTGCGAAGCTTTGCGCACGTACCGCTCGGAATTTCCGATCGCAACAGTAGTTACAGACACATTCTTAACAATTATGTTCGCTAACCAGTAACTAACACTTGGTGGTACAACACTACTGCTGAGCAAGATGTTAATTCCTATTGGTCAAGACCAGGTAAAAAGTACAAATGCGTTGTGTCATGACACACTCTCAGTCTCAAATGAACAAACACAACAATGTCCAAGCACTCAGTCACAAAGTAAAATGCAGTTGTAGTGTTCAAAGAATACGGATGAATACAAACAATCGGACTGCATCAAAGCATACAACCATATGTTTTTAGACTTTTTGCATCTTTCGAGAAACAAGTATGTACTTTCCACGATGGGTGTAAGCAAGGTATCGATCAGCAAATTTTTAATAGGAGAAACAAGTAGCCTACGTGTATTTTCGTATTAACAATGCTTCAAATGTAGGAATGTTACTTTAAACCTGATAACTACTAACCTTTGCTCTCTAGCCAGGGCAGGTTGTATGGAGTTCTGCGTCCAAGATTGTAAGCCACCCGCAATCTTTACATGCATGACTTTCTGAAATTACCAATAGTTGAGATGCATACATGGGCGTACAAAGGGAACGAAATAGTACATGTTTAACTGCATTTGAGCATCGAGAAAAAGAGGTTCACAGCTTTTTACTGCACAATATTGGTATCACAGTTGTCTATGAATGTCTTTGTCATTTATTGTTCTAAGCAGGTAATTGGCAAGGGAGGGTGTGGTTTGTGAAATACTTGCAGTGTTAGGTTGTGAAATTTTCAAATTAACGTAAATGGCTTTTTCCAATTTTGTTTTGGAAATTGAGGCTGAGTTTGTGGTTGTTACTTTAAGGTGGTGGTCGTAGTGGTACTAGTGCAGTAACTGAGTAGCCTAGTAAGCAGTTATTGCTGGAGAGTAGCCTAGCAGGCCATGTTTTGTGTATATAGTTATTCAGTATTGTTGAGACATAATAGGCAAGCATAAATAAATTTCATGAAATACTGTTAGTGTTTGAGTTTAAATTTATAATTTTGCTATATATCACTCCCATATCCACAGGTTTCATACCCATACCGTTACATCTTATAAGAAATATATGACATCACAGTGTTTACAGGAATGGTTGCTTGCTTCGTGAGTTGGTGCTTAAACTACACTGGTTAATGAGCGGAGTATTTAGTTCTAAAAAAGATTTCATTCACAATGTCATTACTTAGGAGATATATCAACCTATTTGCACAAATATGATTGGTGTCGTGTCATCATTGACACTTTTGCAACCTCTTAGTTGGCATTGCGTTGAATGTGCGATTCATCACGAGCGGGGTGTGCGCTAACAACAGCACCCATATGTATATGGAACGAACAAGCAATAGTAGAGTGGTCATGGCATGTAATCTCTATTGTTGCTTGCGGCCACAGTGTGAAGCCTTGCGCACTTGCCGCTTGGGCTTTTCGATCGCAACAACACCATACTGTAATTCAGCGGGCCTAGGAATTAGACTGAAGTCAACATCTGTGAGACCCTGGAGGTGAACTGGCTACACTGGTTCTTTACACGTGCTAATGACCTTTTAAGGAAGTAAAGATTGAAATTGTCAGTTGTTGTAACCATTCATGTTTCGTTACTATCAGAAGTATGTGACTGATGGTATCATGATAATGTATATTTTGGAAAACTTTAGTAACTTTAAAAAAATTTGTAAACAAGATTTTATGGGGATGAAATGTTAAATTTTGTATTAGGAAAACTTTTTGGTACATCGTGTGTGTATTTTGCTGCCAGTAGCAAAAGCTCTGCAGGGGATATTTTTCCATTTGTGCTGTATCCACCTTTGTCCACATGTAACACTAAGTTCATGACACTAGCAGTACGATGAACTGGTCGAGTGGTAAGTATCTACTCATGTTATGCAATTCTCGCTGGTTGGGCTCTCTTTTGATTAATATTTGATTAATCTCCAAATTATCAGTTTTTTGTCATTTTTAGACCATAACTTATAAACCAGAAACATTAGAAAGCCAATCAAAGACTCAAAAGACTCGAATTATAGCTTAATTTCTAATAAAAGCTTGATTCAAAACGTTCCCTCTAGCGGTTGGTACCCAGGGCCAGGTTACCTGAGCCAAAATGACCTAAAACCTATCCCACTTATGACGTCACCCACAAAAAAAACAAAATCCAAAACTTTCCGACTTTTTTCAATGCAAACTAAAAGACTTGCCACATCTTAAGGGTTTGAATAGCTCCCTTGCGCAATTGACAGGCGAGTTATCGAGTTGCAAAGTGGTGTGAAAATGTGGGTTGAACACAAGCTTTCAAAGTATGAATATTTTGTACACTGGCGCTGAAGGTGTTGATCAACCCCATCTAATTTGTAATTTTTCTTATGGATTTCTGGATTACATTCCACAAGTGTCTGATGCATCAAAGTAGCCATTTTGATAAACAGTTCATGTTCTTATTTGAAACAAACCAACACTATGCAGGGTTTTCAATATGGTACGCATTTTCATCCCACCATTTTCTGCTAATATCACATGTATGAAATGTTGAATAAGTAAATATTTTTACCCATTAAATGTGACTTTTGTGTAAGATATAATGAGACTGCTTATGTGTTGGTTAATTTCTCAAAGTACATTTTTTATCAATACACTATCACTTTCTGCTGTTTATTTTTTCGTGAGACATTTTGGTATGTTAATACTATAATCTGCCATAACTGTATTACTAGCCTACCGTTTCAGACGTCATGACTGAATTGACTTAATTTTTTTTTTCATCATTTCAATAAAGTTTTGGTCTATTACTGGGAAAAATCCAGCTTATATGTACATGCAAATGCCTCATGGTGCTTAATGGGTAAAGTAAAAACTGCCTTTTCTATTTCTTGTGCATTATTATTATTGCTAACCCATGTAACCTAATTTTGAGTCGGAGAAGATAATTTTGAAATATGAAGAAAAGCATGATTCACTTGTGTTAGAAATTGTCAATACAAATTAGTTTTTGACTGCATGGTTTCCTGATCTGTGTTTTGAATTGGTGGCATGATGTAGGTCTACAACTATGAGTGGTTTATCTGGAAACAAAAGTTTACATTTTTGATCTAATGTTCGCTATTTTGATAAACTACAAACTTTATATATGGCTAAGTCAACGTAGTCCTTTGTACCTGTGCCTGCTTCTGACACTTTAAACATGCATCATTTGCCTACTACAGTATATTCAAATTATTGTGCATGTTCATCACACAAATTGCAGTATATTGAAATTATTGTGCATACTCATTACACAAATTATTGGATTTATCTCAACAGCTGTTGTTTTCCACTTATAACATGCAGCCTCGTCAATCTTCTGAAAGATTAGCTTATTTCAATGAAATGTATTTGATTTTTAGTTTTTATTTTCTCACTACATTTTCATTTAATTGGCTTACAAGTATAGTGTTAAACTATGCATGATTTATGTGCACCAAGGGAGTAAATTGCAAAAATTAGTTTGTCAACTCCATTGCGTATTATTTTATGCCCTGGGTACTTTTTTATATTGCAGCATCATTACTTAGTGTTTCTGCAACTTCAAACTTTTGCTTTGTCGTAGTTCTTGAAACAGACAGCTTGAAGGCCATTGCTGCTGCAATGTCTCGTTTCAAGCAAATAACACCAGCACCCGTCATTACTGTTAGTAAGAAATTTGAGGAAGATCAACAATACTGGAGAGGATTACAGGTGACACCGCCTACCCTATTATCTAAGTTATTTTTGCAAATGTATAATGTTGTTGTGAAATTAAAGTTATTTTGTAATTTGCCATGACAGGGCATAACACACACTGAAATAGTATGGGGAGTTGTTGTTTGGAAAGCGCCTGATTAAATTAGGTTCAATAAGATCTTTTTATGTAGTTTTAGTACCTTGTTGTTGAACTTTCTGTAGGACTGTCTTATTCATAGATAGTCTTTGCTACTTTGATGACGTGTTTATTTTCATTCAGTTTCCCATCACAATCAAGGAACATGGAGCTGTTACAGATGTTGCTTTTCAACCACGTGAACCTTACAATTTTGCTGTGACCTCATCAACAAGAGTAGGTTGTCATTTGTACAGTTCATCTTGTTTGAAAAAATGGGCAGGGAAGAATGACATTTATATTTTTTATCCTTCCATTTATAAAATGTGGAGCTGAAGCTAAAATTTTACAGTATATTTTGCCATCCTGTTATAATGTCTGCCATCTGGTATTCTTACATTTAGTTATGTATGGCTGATACTGTACTTATTTTGTTACCAGAAGTTTTGAAAGCAACTCTTTAAATGGTTCAAAAATAATTTGTGCTTTTAATTAAACCTTCCTTCATTGTTTATCATTTTGCTGACAAACTTTCATTGCACATTAACCGTGGATCATGATGTGGAGTTTCTTGTTTGTTTGTTCACGTGTGTTTTGACAAGTTTGTTATCCGAACAAGATAGTTATAAAGAAAACTTGAAGAACAGAAGATTTTGACCTTGCTCAGGTTACAGCGCATAGCCTCTTTTAAGGTTCTTTGTGTGCATGCTAAGATCTTTTTTCAGCGTGTTTGACGTGCAGCATTGATGAGCTCCCTAGTACAGCAAACTAAGCACAGTGTGTGCTGCATTTATTTTGCAACTGTGTCTTGCCTCAGTCTTGGTAGAGTAGGTGGTGGACTTGAAACTTAGTTGTTTCAAAGAAAGTCAGTGGTGAAGTGTTTAAATATATGTGTGGTTGCTCACATTGTTGCGTAGTTTATTTGTGGTGCATGCTAAATGAATACGGTTATATTTCAGGTCATCCTGTACAGCCAAGACACAAATGATGTCGTTAAGACATTTTCCAGGTTCCACGATGTAGCTCGAGGCGCCAGCTTCCGTTCCGATGGGAAATTGCTGGTTGCTGGAAACGATGATGCGCAGATTCGTTTATTTGATGTTGAAGGCCGAGTACCGCTAAGAATTTTTAAAGGTCATTCCAGGTAACACCTATGTTATGTCAAAAATGCCTCATTGCTCTTAAGTTTAATTCCCTGCTTGTTCATCTACATTCTACAACGTTCGTTGTTTAAGATTGTTCAATTGCTTGAAGAATAACTGTAATGTAGTTCGTGGCGCATGCAGCAATAATTTGTCTGTAAGATGTCCTTGCTAAGGTCTGTTTTTGTGTCCAGTGATATGATTGTCTCACATCATCATGTACCATGCAGAGCATATAGTAAAACAGTTGCCATGTGGATTATATTGATGACTTTTCATTGCCACATTTTGCATTCGAATTATTTCGTAGCATAGTAGTACAGTATCAGCAAAGGAACTTGAAAACGTAATTAGGGATGTGAAAAAATATCTAGAAATCGTTAGCGTTTCTAATCACACTGGCAGATATAATGTGCGGTATTGGTAATTTCACCATCACGTATGGGCAGAACTTTTTTTGGTTTGACTGTGGTGTCCGCTAAGAAATTTTCAAAAGACCGCGACTAGTTTACCCAACAACTCAGTTTGTCGTGAAGCGAAATTTCAGTGTATTTTGGTGATTGTCGTTGCGCGAGGCTCTACCACTGTACTTTAACAGACTGTGGGAAAATGGAGACCCTTTCGTTGGCTCCTCGAAACAGCTTAAAAACACTTACACCACTGTAATAAGCGTTATGACCTAATTGCAATGCACACAGCTTTTACGCTTCTTGTCCGCACAGACCAGTGCATGTCACGAAGTTTTGCAACAACAAAAAGCACATCTTTTCGGCGTCCGACGACAAATCCGTCCGAATATGGGACGTCGCGACCGAACAAACCCTGAACCAGTATGAAGAGCACGACGTGAGTTTATGAAATAATCATAAAAAACAGTTTGTTTGTTGCCGTTGTATTGTTACCAGAGTCAACAGACCGCATTCGAACTTTTTGCAGCTAGTAATATTTTCAACATATGCAAATTTGCTTCATTTGTTTTTGGGACCAGGCCGTTCTTTTTTTTCAATGCTGTCATAAAGGAAAATGCAGCTTCCGTGTTTCGTGGTGTTTGTACTTTAAAAAAATCACCCGCTAATGTACGAAGTTGTTGCAGGAGACGTTAATCTTTGTCTGATAGATAAGTTTTAGTCGCNCAACGGGAATTTGTCCACATTCGCGCGCACGAANGTTTGAAGTTGTCAGTGCCGTATTTTTCTATGTTTGTAAAATTGCGCGATCNATTGTCAGCGAGGAAATTTTTCCTACTTTTGGNCGATTTGCTTACTTGTTTCGTAACAATAAAGGACGTCGCTTTCTTTTGCATTTAAGGTAATGGGCGTTTCGATACTAACGCCACTAACTTAAGNGACACGGTGCTTCGCACAGTGGTATGNACTTATTAAGGAATGCTCACATTAGTGAAAGTGTAATGGTCGGTGTCAACTTGNCTGTTTCGGTTGCTTATTTGACCCCATGTGATGACAACGGTTTCCTGCATTGAGCGACGGCAAAACTTTGTTTGAAACAGGATTACATCAGATGCGGGTGCACGGTGAAGTCGGATGAGAACTTGATAATCACAGGTAAACTTATTTACTTCACAGTTAAAACCTGTTGCTTTGTCTGCAGAGTTTATTACCTTGATGCTGATATGTTGACATGCGCAGCCACTCAGAACCATCGCAAAGTTATGACAGCAGTGTTAGGCTTCAGCTGAGTTTAGTCCGCTGTTTTACGGCTTAGTCCAGGGGTCTCCAAACTACGGCCCGCGGGCCAAATCAGGCCCTCGAAGCCATTTCATCCGGCCGCAAAGACATTTTTTTTGTCAATAATGAAAAAATAGTATATTCACGAAAAACTTGGTGACTGTCAAGCTTTCGTGGTGTTTCAACACGAAAGCTTGACAGTTTTAGACGTTAGAGACTTTATCCACACGCTCTTTGGTTGTGTTGGGGGGTAAAGCCATAGTACACAACTGCCATATTAGGTAAGCGTACGTCCGTACGTGTATTCCTTTCATCGTATGAATTCCGCTATTTTCTTTTTAGCGTTATTGCTTATTCACATACAGTTAAAGTATGTGTTTCGCAGCACAGGTACTGTGCGCAGAGAAACAACTCAAAAGTGGGGTCAGATTAAGAAATTAAAACCAGATGTCGCCGGTTTCGAATGTTCGATATCATGTTTTGCCGCTGACCTGCTTGCTTCTAGGTTCTTACGACCACACGGTGAAAATGTACGACTCGCGCACCGACCAGTGTGTGTTGGACGTCAACCACGGCTGTCCGGTGGAAAGCGTGCTGGTGTTTCCCACGGCGAGTTTGCTGCTGAGCGCCGGTGAGATGCTGTTGAAACAGGATTTGTGTCTGTCGTTGCTTTGTCGGGTTTCGTCCGACCTGGTTCGTGTTGAATCGATTGCGAGCGATTCCTCTGCGCAACGCGGAGACTTGCGTTCGAATCATTTCAAGTTAACGGAAAAACTTTTTATCTCAAGAAGCTGTTTTTTGGCTCTTCGGGGTGTGGGTAAGGCGCGTAGCCAGGGGTGCATTCGAGGACAATACCCCAAGATTTGTTTTGTTTCTCCCAAATTTTGTTATGTCCAAAAATCTTTTTTATCAGACATAAAACAAAAACTTTGCTTCCCTGAAACGTATTTTATCTCCCCCAAACCTTAAAACCTGGCTACGGACCTGGGGTGGCTTTGTACAAAGCGGTGCTTGATTAAACTGCCGTCAATATAAGATAATAAGGAAACTGGACATGTCGATTTATGTGACGAGGTAAAGGTCGCGACCTTTACACCTAGCAACGAAATAACAAAAGTTCACATTAGACAAACAAAGAGCTTTTTGGCAAACAAGTGTTTTAAGCCCAGTGTATTCTGTGTGCGCCCTCACGAAGAGTAACTTTCGCAAGCAACAAGCGTTCCTTTAGCTCGTCGCCATCTTGTTGCGACAGGCGGCAGCAGCATCAAGGTGTGGGACGTATTCACGGGGGGAAGACTGTTGAACACCCTCAGTCATCATCACAAAACGATAACGTGCATGGCTTTCAATCACGACTACAACCGGATATTGTCAGGAGGGCTGGACAGGTGAGTTGGGTGCATCTCTGGCTTGCTCCGCTCTTTGTTTCTCAAAATCCCTTTTCCTGGCTTAAGTTTTGTTTGCAACTGTTTTTCTTTTTCAGTCTTTGACCGAATTTTTTTTGAAATAACCGAAAAAAATTGAGTCAATTCGGTCATAACGCTTTTTTCCAGTCATAAAGAAATATCCGAAAACGAAAAAATGACAGACGCTTTTAAAAGGTATTTCGAACAAAAGCCCGAATGTGTCAGCGAAGAATCAGCTTTGCAACGCAGTTATTATTAAAGTTTTCTTGAAGAAAAAAGCAACGTCTGCCTGAAAGTTTATTTTTCATAAAACTACAATTTTTACGCCAACTCAAAGTTTTGTTTTCCAATTACGGGAATTTCAATTTTAATTTCGAAATTTAAGAAAATCTTCTAAAAAAACTCCCGATCCTCACCTATTGCCATGAATCTTGGGTAATGACCGAAAGAATATTATCCCAAGTACAAGCGGCAGAGAAGGGAATTTTGCGAAGACTGCTTTCGCAGTGGACACTGCGCGGCGCAAGCAGTATGATGAAAACTAATTGCTGTTCATCAATGTTACTTGTTGGTTTTTTCACACAGACATGTGAAGATATACGACGTCGCGACGTACGAAGTCGTGCACAACATCGACTATCCTGGTCCTATTCTGAGCCTGGCGGTTTCGGTGAGTTCTTCGTTTCGTTGTTTTTGTCGACTTTTTCTTCACTCAGTGACGCGTCGTTTCGCGTTCAATCAGCGCGGGAAGAGCTTCGGACAGGAATCCCCGAAGCCGCGTTTCGCGTCAAAACTAGAAAGTATCTGGACAGTGATCTTCCTGCAGCAAAAAACAATCAGGTCGAGGTTTATTAACCTGGCGTCCTTGAATCTGATTTAGAGGGTTGATAGTATAGGCTTTGCAGACACTTCGATCACTGCTACGATGATTAAGAACTAATTTCAAATATTCCTTGCAACGTTTCATCTTCAGGGGTCAGTAACCTTTACTGGGGTGTTCCAAGGGTCAATGACCCACAGATGTTTAAGAAACGCTGGTTTAGGACATCGTTTTTTCCTCATTCCGCTGGAAATTTCTTTTGTTTTCGTTTCTCCACTTTTTTACTTAAACTCCTCGATTACTCAAGCGTAGCCTGACAGTTCCGCTTCGTTACTCAAGCACAGCCTGACAGTTGCGCTTCGCTACTTTTTGTCCAGAAGGAGGATCGAACCCTGGCCGTTGGGATGGCCGACAAAATGCTATCGATACGTCACAGGAAGCAAGCGGAGGGGGAGACCGAGAAGAGGGAGTCACTGCGACGTCAACGGCGGCAAGCGGCGTACTTGCGAGGTAGAGTCAAAAACTGCCGATGCGTCTTGAAAACATACGCAAACTCTTCACATAAAGTTGGTGAATATCCAAACTTCATGAAAGGCTTTATGTGAAGTCCAGACTTCATGTGATCCAGACACCATATGATGCAGACCTCATGATTCATGAAGTCATGTGATCCAGACACCATATGATGCAGACTTCATGATTCATGAAGTCATGTGATCCAGACTTCATGAGTGTGTTTTGGGCTTCGTGAGTCGTCGCGAAACTAACACTGTTGCAGCAAGCAACAATAGAGATCACATGCCTTGATCACTGTTATTGCTTGTTCGCGCCACATATATATGGGTGTTATTCTTCGCGCACATCCCGTTCGTGGTGAATCGCGCATTCAACGCCAACGGAGAGGTTGCAACAACAACACACACATACGTATATTTATGGAACCGACAGCTTGTCCCGCCTTTGCAGAGGAGCGGTTCGTCCCGTACAGCAGTGACGTGGTGATCAAGCATCGAAGCAAGGAACATCTGGCGCAGTACGATCAGTATTTCAAGCGGTTCCAGCACAGCAAAGCGCTCGATGCCGCTTTGTCGGTAAGCGGAAGTTTCGTGCCTGCTTGTGTATTGTTACGTAAGCTCCGGTCGAACTTGTAAAGGCAGTTTCTCGGCTTTCTACAACGTAAGTTGTCGTTTCTGCCGCTGCCCAGAGGTTTGCTTCTGCCGTAAAAGGAGGCTACAAGGACAATCACCGTCCACCGAAAGGAATGCTTTCCCAGCTAAACACCAGACACTATGGTCTTATCAGAGTATTTGCTTCGCTTACTGAGCAGACATCATCAGCTCTTGTTCAAATAATAACAATGGGGGGGACACTTTCTCTCCAGAGTGGCAGCTACTGATCCGCTGCTGCGGAGCTTGCACAACCAGGTCGTTCTTTTATACGTGATAAGAACCGGGTTAATTTACCAGCCTGGTGGGGTGTTGCGACCGAAATACGGTCATAATAATTATCCACCATCAGTGGCGTAGCCAGCTTAATTTTTTCGGGGGGGCCCAAAATTTTTTGCTTTAGGTGAGCAATAGTATTTTGTTTGGGACACCGCCTCTCAAAGCACAAAATCTAGATATGCTAAAAATCTGGGGGTGGCCATGGCCCCTGCCCACGCTATGACGTAAATTGTGACGTTGTTTTGCCAATGACCTAAATTGTGACGTTGTTTCGTTTCACAACAGCCGCGCGTTCACATCAAACATCCCGAAATAACTGTCGCGGTTATAGAAGAGTTGATGCGCCGGGACCGACTCAGTGCGGCTCTGGCTGGTCGGGATGAAAAGAAACTGATGGAGTTGATGAAGTTCTTGTGCAAGTCAGTATCTCAGCATGAAGTCTTTGTCCTGTTTTGTGCGAAATTGGCCTCTGTCCGTCCGTTCTCCTGTTTTGTTTGGAACCCAGACTGTGATGCGCAAGTCAAAGGTCGCGGGCGCTGTTCGGGTCATTGTTTTTACTTCAGTGTACCAAGAAACTGTTGATAAACTTTTGCTCATCGGTAACTGCTTGAAGCGATTTTTTGAATGACACAATAACCCAGTGGTTCATAAACAGTGGTACGCGTACCACTAGTCCTACGCGAGCAGGCCAACCTTCTGTTTTTCTTCACAAGAAAACTGTGTTCACAGGTTTTACTTTTAATTACCACGTTCTATTTATAATTCTTGCATTTCTGTGTACTTTTTCTATTGGTTTAAACAATGGTCATTATGTTTCTCACCGCCATTTTGCACATGTCGCTTTTTTGTCAAGTCTAGTTTTTTAAACTTTTAATCGAAAATTAGATTGATTGATTTTTCCTGAAGCAATGTCGTACGCGGCAGAGTCCTGCGCGGGTTGAATTTTTTTGTCAAAATATAAACCCGCAGGAATTTGAGAAATTCCACCCTCACTGCTTGAAACTGAAAGTGATATGAGCAATTACTTGCACCTGTGGCTAGCTGTCTGAAAAACAATGAAATCTCATGCAGTGTGTTTCATCGCTAGTGACAATTTATTCAGTAGTTCATTTAAAAGCCAACAGAAGGTCTTACTAAACACGTTGTAGAGTAAAAAATGTGAAACCTAGTCAAGCTTAGCGCTTCTTTCCCCGAGCACTGTTAAAGAGTTTGTCGTTCACCGACGAACTTTTAACTTTGCTCTTCTCTGCTCACATGGCCAGTCACACTGAACACTCGTTAGTTTGCATCGCTAGTTGCCATGACGCCATGCGTATTTCTTGCAAGATCGCTGAGAGCTAGATACTGCAATATATGATCTCGCCACCACTGGATAATCTTGCTACACCCTTGTTACGCAAGTTCTCTGTAGCATTCAATTTCTTGCTCATGTCACTTTCACACGCACAATGCGGGTACCCACAATCCTGCGCGGGTTAACCCGCCCCGCGCAGTGCTCTTGTACGCGGTGACAGTACCGGACCCCAAGTGGCACGCGATTAAACGTTGGGGGGATAACTGCACTGATTTGAACGCGTCGTCTTAAAGGATTTTTAAGAAAACCTTCCCCCATTCCGTTGTGTTCATCCGACTGAGGCAAGAACTTCGATGAAAGTAACCGAACTTCTTACGTGTTCGGGTGCTTTTATCAACACAACCGGCGAAGTCTTTGCTGACATTTTTATTTTCTTCAGGAACATGACGAATATCAGCTTCAAAAAGGTTCTTTACGAAGTGGCGGACATGGTGTGCGGTGAGTTGTGCAGTGTGTTGTTCTTCTGTGCTGCACTTGTAATCGCGACAGCAACCTTACGTAAGCTAAAAGGAGAAAAACTTTGGCTGGAACATAATTTGTAGTTTGTACGTTCTTGTGAACAAAACATTCGATAGTAAACAAGATTATCGAAAACATTGAAAAGCAAGGTTTAAATTGAGCCGGATGTGTTAGCTGCTGTCCCCCCCACCCTGAGCAGAAGCAACGAGTTGCCGATGACGCTCTTTGCAGTAATGCCGGAGTGCGTTTTACAGACCTCTATGTCGACACAATCAACGATTATTCGGTCGACATCCACAACATGTTCCGACGAATGCGCGGCATCATTCGAAACGACATGAAGCTCCAGCAGGAGTTGGAGAAACTGAAAGGAGTGCTTGAGATGCTCGCCGCCGGGATGACGCACCTGGTGGATGATGATGACGTGGACGATGAACGAACTGACGATGACGATATTCTTTTTGGCAAAGTTAACAAGGCGACAGCTGACAGCTAGCTGCTGCTGCGTCTATGCAATAAAACCGTTTCACTTTGTTCACGCTCGGGTGGTTTTCTCTTATCCACGCTTCGTTGGTATCACGAATGAAAATCACCCCTGAGCCGGCAGAGGGTGGTTTTCTGTTAAGGGTACGTTTCTTTTGCACCCATTACGCCAGGGTTGTGGGACCGGAGCTTGAAATTTGGGTTTCGCTTTCATAGGTGGGGCAAGCGAGTCACAAAATTATAATACAATGTTTTTTTTTCTGTTTTTTGGACCAAATTGTTCTGGAGCCAGAGCCTGAAACTTAAGTACCGACAGCACAGCCTTGCATTTCATTACACGGCACTGTCTTTTCATTACTTTGTAGGAATTGTTGATGCTGCTTCAGCCACTGACTCTTCTGTTGCTGGGCGCGCACACGAGTAATCTTCCTCTTCCAGCATTGCGGGAATGATCCTCCCCAACCGAAGCTGCAGCGATTTTTCGGCGATGCGACGTCATTTGCATTCGTCGTTGTCTTTACTCGCAACGATGACGAAACACCTCGGCGAAATCCGCGGGTCGAACAGGGATACGAGTTCGCACTCGATTCCTGCGACAAGAATACGAAGAGTCCATGCGTTTATTTTCACCGCTTCGTTTATAAGAGTCCTCCATATCTGGCCACGAAAGTACTTCACTACAGGAATGTAGACGAGACCGAGGCCATATCAAAAAATTAAGATAATTTGTTAAAAAT
>JGI24021J15306_10005765_pt1 | contig 14762 bp, 14 predicted proteins | sample Ectturendosymbi1_FD_15306 | JGI IMG/M metagenome (IMG submission 15306)
AGCCAGCAGCGCTGGAGCTGAGGGAGACTTCTCTTTGATGAACATCATTAAAACTAAACAGAGGTTTGTAACTTTTATGCAGGAGAACTAGACGCTTCGCACTTCTACAGTCGACTAAATACATGAAATTCTGTTTTCGTTTAGGAACCGATTAAACATGGAAACTGAATTGATGCACTGTAGCAGCAAAAAACAGCCGGTTGGAAATCTGACAAGCTTATGGAGCTTTACAATGAAAATAACGGCCAAAGAAAACGATATGCAGCTTTCGTATAAACACTGGGGTTCTTCCAAGAACCATCGCGCATTAGACTTCAAACGCATGTCAGCTGCAAACGAAGATTTTGACCCAGAAGAACATTATGTTTCATCGTTGTTTGTTACATGTGATTCATGACGTTTTAGTTCCAGATGAGTTTGTATACGTCTATTGCCGTGTCGATTCCGTGATTGCCATAGTGATTTGTGCCGAATCTTTTTTGTTTGAAATAAAACTTTTTTTAATCGGTTCAGTGCCGGGTATTGCAGCCGATCATGGGCCCGTGGTGCAGTTGGTGGATTTGGGTAGAGGAGAGTAGAATGACCCTTTCACCATCATTATTGTCAGATCCACTCTGACCAGGAATGGTACAGCACCTAACAGGGGTCCAAATTTGGGTTAAATAATTTGTCAATATTTCTGAGGGGTGCTGACTTTTAGGTCTGGAGACATTTCGGTCGCAACATTTCTGTACATAAACAAGCGATAACATTTGTTTATTTAAATTACAGTATTATAGAGGCAGGCGAAATGTCACACTAGTTGGTGTTATCCAAACTCCCTCTGATATTGCAGCGAAGTGACAAAACAGTTTGACAGGTGAAGTTTAACACTAGTTGGTGTTATACCAACTTGATTTAAGTATGTTTCCATTAAACGTAGCATAAAAATCATGTGTTGATGCTGATTAACTGTTGGATCTTATTTCATGCTTGTATTTTTTGAAAATAAAACTTTTCGTTGATTCAAGTAAGTTTGCAATAAAAAGTTAGCGTGCAAGATTTCTGTAAGATTTCATAGTCTGAACAAAATGTCTCGAGACCGAAACGGCTCAGACTGAATCAGCCAGGGCGAAAATTTCTGTTTCGATTTCTGAGTTACTACGTTTTGACAAAGCTTAAGTGAAGAAATCGCACAGTATCATCAGCCTGATTCAATTGTACTGTATTGTTGGTTGAGTGCAGTGATTTACAACCAGGGGGTCGCGACCCACACAAGGTCGTGAACCATTTTTAGAGGGGTCACCAGCAGATATTTTATGAACACATCTGTATTACATTTGCTTTATTCGAGTTTTAGATGGGGGTTGTTGGATTAGAGTGGGTTGCTGTAATGGGTCGCGGTACAAACAAGGTTGAAAACAACTGGTTTAGTGCGACAGTAAGCAATGCACAACAAAGACACGAACAGTCATTCAGGACCATGTGCACGACAACCTCTGTCTGAGAGAAAAGGTTCACATTTGGCTAGGAAGTTTGCAGGTAGCTGATTTCATTTATTGCCTTTGTGATGACTGTTGTTTTTTATTTGTTTATCAGAAAATGTTGGGTGTGTACGTGTTGGAAAAAGTGAAGACCATTTTTTTTGTCCTTCACCAACAATGGTTGATGAAAAGCTTTTTAGGAAAATCTACAAAGGGCGCCAAGTTTCTTTTGATCTTGACGGCACTTTTTGGACACCAGCCGACTTACAAAAATCTTAGAGGAAACACTGCTTACTACTACAGATATTTATTTCCAAACCCTCAACGCTACAAACTATGGGATTATTTACGTATTGGTTAACTCAAGTAAAGTGGCAAGATGACAGATCAATGAGGATTCACTGCGTCACCAAGGTTTTATTAATTTACCACAACACGTATACCTATGTCATATTGCTGTACAGCAATCTTGGACTTGAAGCGTACATCTCAGGGTTGATAAAAATCATGATTATTTAAAAAAATCAAAAAAATCGGATTTTTTTAACTTAAATCAGATTTTTTTTATTTTTATTATTTTTTTGATTTCATGTGTAGAGTGTGGCCACCTAACAAGTAGTAATCTATAATTTTAAAGAGTTTATTTTAATACAACTCTTTTGTACTTTGTTTCTTCAAGTTTAGCAACTAGAATTCAGCTGAACTTTCATTCAAAGTTGCTTTGCACTTATGCATCGCGCTTAAAGCAAATCAGTTCATAACACCAGTACCAATGTACAAAACGAAATATTTTGGAATAACAATACTCAAACCATTAGTTCATCAACTTCATTAACACCTATGGCATGTTAAGAAGCTTGTACAAAAATACAAGCTTGCTAGCCTTTTTGGTGCGAAGTCTATTGTAAAACTTGATTATTGTAACTCAGCTTTCACCAGTTTAGCTTTTGCAGAAGTATAACTTAAATGCATAAAATGGTAAAAACCTACAATGTGTTATTATAAATCTGTATGTGTGTTAGTATGTATATGTGTTATTATGAATCTGAATCAAAAATGTAAATATGTGTTATTATGAATCTGAATCAAAAATGTAAATATGTGTTATTATGAATCTGAATCAAAAATATGTTCTAAAACTATTTTTACAGTCAACAGCCAACTGTACATATTTGCTGGAGTTTAGATGTAACTTTTACCTTATGCCAGGCCCGTAGCCATGGGGGCATTCAGGGGCAGTGTACCTAAATTTTGTAATTTTGTTGTGCCCAGAAGTTTGTTTTAAACATATACTGTAATAAAAACAAACATCTTGTCCCTCTAACAGTTTATTTTGCCCTGCAAACCTCAAAACCTAGCTACAGGCCTACTTTATGTCAGCCTATATACTTTCAAACTCGTGGCATTCTGACAGTTCTAACTTCTGAGTTTGCAAATGTTAGTGATTTCAGTTCACATATCATTTTTGCAGTTGGTTGACATATAATCTGTGACCTCAAATTTGCTATGATTGATAGAAATTTAATTGCTTTTATAACTTGTGTTGTCATAAGAAGTCTCTGCCTTCTTTAATAATAAGTGAAAGCAATTAGAATACCAATAACATGTGTCATACAAATCACAGAAAGCTTCAAAATTGCATAAGATTTTTTGCTAATTTTTGTGGTTTTATCACTGATTTAAATGAAATTGTTTAAATCAACCAACCCTGGCTAGAAACAGCTGAATTTTCATTCAATCTTTTTTGCACTTATGCAAATCCAATAATGCAAATAAGTTCATAACACTAGTACCAGTGTACGAAATGAAATATTTATCGAAATGCCAATACTGAAACTGCCAGTTATATAGTAATTTCATTGATACTCCTGGCATACATGCATAAAATGTTAAAAAACTATAATAATATTTCATGAATTAAAAATATTTTCTATAACTATGTTTACACACAACAGCCTTCATATTTGATGGAATTTAAATGCAACTTTCATGTTAGGCCAGTCTACACTTTCAAACTTTTGGGGTTCTAACAGTGGCAACTTCTGAATCTGCAAGGGTTAGTGATTTCAGTCTTCATGTAATTTTGGCAGTTAAACGACATGGAATCTGTGACCTCGCAATTGTTATGATTGATAAAACTTCACGCAGTTATAACTTGTGTCATCATCAGAATTCTTTGCCTTCTACACAAATACTGCATAGGCCGATGAGAATGAAAACCTATTAGTATGCTAATTAAATGTGTCATAGACATCACACAAAGCTCTAAAATAGCATGATTTTTTGCTTGATTTAAATCATGATTTAAATCACTGATTTAAAATCATTGATTTAAATTGAATGATTTAAATCAGTCAACCCTGGTACATCACGCTGCAATACTCGAAATACAGTTGTTAGTTGCAGGCTTCTCAAATGAACATTGTATCAATAAATATATGCCAACAAAGTTAACAGCATTATTTTGGCAAGACTCCTTACCTAATGTTATGAGCAGCTTTGCAAAGCTACAAACGCATCAAACTCTAGCTGAATTTGGAATTGTTGTGTTTTCTTCCATGCAGGGTACTACTCATGCTCTGACAAAACTTCACGATCCTATTTAGAACTTCAAACCTTGGGAACGTGATCCGTAGTCTTGTGACCTTGACTTGCAGGAGGTTGGTCATCTTGCTTCCCTTTCTTCAACTGCAAGTCGGCGGGGACCTATAATAAAATTACAGTCACACCACCAACACTTTAAATCAAGTCACCTTAATACAACAATTGTGAGTAATCCAGTTGATGTGAAACATGAGCCGAAAATTGCAATTTTCCGCCGACTTTTTGTGTAATAGCAAGTCATCTTCACCAGAATTTTACCAACGATGCACTCCGCCAGTGCAGTAGTGACCGAAAAAATGCTATCGAAGTAAAAGGGGGATAGATGAAATTTTCGCAAAGAGATCACGGCGTGACTCTTCGCGACAAAGTGCGCAGCAGTGAAATTTGTAAATCATTCAACGTCGAGCCATTTCTCGAACTAGACATCCCAGCGATATTTAAGGGTGGTGACCAGAATGTCACAGGAATTATGAGATTGTCGAGAGTACTGCTGGCTACATCCACGGGGAAGCAATACATGGACCGACCGGGGACTAGGTGACACGACTGCATCTTCGACCTGGCTTAGTATAACCTTGTTGCGGAACCAGCACAACTACCAAAGGTTGCTGAAACCCGTGAGGTATTTCAAGACCTGCGAGAGCTGCTGCCCTCGCGATCCACCCATCAAAGAAAGCAAGTGTGAAAAATCAGTGAGTATTCTGACAGTGCTGAATCACTCCGTCGTCATTTCACCAACAGGTAGCGCTTGACAATTCAGAGCTGTTGCGGCAGTTTTAATTGACACTTGCGCGTCACAAACAATTGCTACATAAGAAATAAAGCAATTACATTGCGATTTCATTTTCGCTATGGCGCGTATTTGCTGATTTCTTTTTAAAGTCTGCAGATAAGATTAGCTAAGGCGCAACTCACAAACAACAAAATTTGATTTGCAAGGAAATACACAGCGAGCAATGGTTAGAGCACATTTTATTATTTTTTATTAGTAGGATCGGCCCATACGCAATATAATTACAATTAAATGGTTGGTTTAACCCTGCTAAACAAGCACTTAATACCGAAACTGGTGCACGCGGGGTTGGCAGAGGACCTACGTGCGCCGAGTACGGGCGTGAGCGGAACGCTCGCATTTTTGCCAATTGTGTTCCACGCATGCTTATTTTTGACATCCATTTCGCATGATCAGCTATTTTTCACTTTTTCATTGAAGTTTTCTCCGCTATGTTATATCAAAATGATTCCAGCTGTTTCACGATATACCGTATATAGCAAAATGATCCCAGATATTCATGAAATACTGTGTCATAGGTTGGACACGTCATGGATTTTGAACGTTCGGAAAATCAGCAAACACAGCGCCTAGAAGCAGTGCATAAAATATGTCTTGAACCCTTGGTGTTGACACCTCAACACAATTACTACTACTCTGTGGCACTAAAACGCAACTAAGTTTTGCGAAATATCTTCACATAGATCTAAGACACTTAACATGTGTTAGCGTGGATGCTAAAGGGAATTGTTGGATTCATGTTGCGAAAATAAACTACGAAGTGAAATTATTCACGAATTTTGCTATCATGTCAAGCAACATTTGAGGGCAGCTTTCATCGTAACGTAGTGTCTCAGGTAGTATCACAGTGGCATGATTTTTCACAGAAAAACACGCAAGACATTAGTAACTACACGCGAAGTGAGCAATAAACGTACCAGTACGGAATTTTTCTTCTGTTCGGAGTATTCAAACTTTCTCTGCAGATTTTCAAGGCGCTTCTTCAGCTTTGAATTTTGCACAAGTAGCTTGCGACTTTGGTTGGACAGTTCTGAATTCTGCATCAAAGAGACAAATATCAACGGGCCAGAAATAGTCTTTATCTAGAAGTAGAGGCATAACTTTGAAAAAGCAATAAATATGCTAGATTTCATCGAAACAAGTAAAGAATAAACCATATTTGAGCATTTAAGTTGCCTGTTCTGTTGACGAAAAAATGAAAATTAAGAAATTGTTCAGCGCATCGCAAGGAACGCAATTAAATTTTTCTGCGCAGGTACCACTTCAAAGTATGCACTGCTCCCTAACAACATGAGGACAAGAGCAAATACCACATTTTCAATATATTTGCAACAACTAAACAGTGTAAAAGACTCACAGGCCCAAGAAGTGAACAAGAACTCTAACCAATTCCATAACAACGTAACATTTACTGCAGCCTTCCACATTCGATGTACTGACCTGAGATTTAAGCTCTTCGTTTTGAGATTTGATAACTTCAAAGGAATTTTTTAGACGCCTAACTTCTTTCATTTTTTCGTTTAGTGCACTTGTTAGCTCACCGACTTCTTCAGAATGATGCTGCACAAATATCACGTTTGAGTTGGCAGCCCTTTGGCACACTTTAATTTTTACTTGAATATACTTAAAACACCTGAAAGAACGAAATGACATAGGACAATGCAAGCAATACACCACGAACGAATATTAATGCGCTTTAAGACATTAAAGTAGCACAGAAACTTTTAACACTTCCCACTCAAAGACGGATCAAAATAGAACAATTACCTCATGAAGGGCTTTCATCTTTTCCTCAACCTCCGCTTCCATGCCCTGCAAACGGACCATAACATCCTGCGCTTTTTGAACTCTTTTTATATTAATTGCCAACAGATCTTCTTGTTCGGCAACAGCTGTTTCACGTTCTGAGACTTCATGGGTTTGAGCGTTTATGGCCATCTGTTGTTCTGCTAGACTTTGACTTTTCTGCATTAGCTTTCTGACAAAAAAAATATTAAGAATGTGGCACAGAGCTCCTCAACCTGTGTGCCGCGAATATGTTAAGCATAATATTTTGGAGTATTTTGCCAGTTCAGTTTCGTTGCGCTGGCTTTTGTACTGCTTTCGGAGTGTGACTAGTGGTCTGCAGCGCCCATCACCACTTGCTTACCCCGTGGGCCACGCAGTTGCTTTCGCAGTTAATGTTGCACTGGTGGGGGCAGCACCGCGCGTGAATATTTGTCGCGAAGTATTTCATGTATGAAATATGTTAAGCGTATTTACTGTATTAGTTGCGTGAAATTGTGTCGCGAAAACGTTTAGATTTTTGCAGTGTGCCGCAGCGTTAGATATGTTGATTGAGAACCACTGGTTTAGCACATGGTTGCTGAATATAAAGCATAATTTTTAAGAGTGGAATCACACAACTTTAGGTATTTAATATGAAACATACAGTTTGCATTTGCAAGAAGATGCAAACTGGATCTTTTTCTGTTGATTAACAGCATTACTTAGTAGAGATATATCGGCAAAACGGTATCGGCCAAAACGACCGATTTTATCGGCCTCAAGCAGGTGTTGACAAAACTCTGCTATATTCTTCACGCGTCCAGACAATTTACGCAAGAAAGCACAACGAACCAAGTCAAGACAGTTACCTTGCAGCAACGCTAGCAGGTGCGTTTCATAAACAAGCAGACAAGATGAACCATGGAGCACACGTCGGCCGTCGCAGCCGAAACAAATGCATCATCATTAATCAGATCAATTAAAAATCATAGCAAAATATTGAAATTGCTGTAATTTGAAAATTTTAACTCATAAATCCTGATTTTAGAAGTTTTTGAAAAAAGGTAAGGCATAGAATACATAATATTTTTGATAATGAAGCAGAAAACAAGATTTAAAAATTTTGGAAATATCGGTTATCGGTCCATGAAAAGCCGATATATCGGTATCGACATCGGTCATATCAGTCGATCTCTATCCCAAAAAATCATATCGGTCGATCTCTATTACTTAGTACATACCTGTGAATATTCATAAGTTCTGCATGTATAACCTTCACATCGGTGGGTTCTAGAGACTTTCTAATGGTCGAGTTCCGCAAAATGCCATGACTAGGCCATGTTTCTTCCAATCCATTTGACATATAACTACTTGTAATTGACTTGGGCTCAACAGAAATTCTTACAGACTTGCGAGGCTTTTCAAGTGATGCTTGGGCATCCACGTTAATGGTAAAGTCTGATGACATTGTAGGTAAGCTAGCTGACTGAGCAACAGTATTTTCTGAAAAAGAAAAACTGATTAACATACAGACCAGCAACCTTTATCCACGACGGTCGTCTTAGATAGCTGCCTGTCAGTTCAATTTACCAAACAATGTTTCAGAAACCAAAGAAAACCAACCGGAATCACGCAAGGTTTCAGAATCTTCATTATTTGAAAACTCATCTGCACTTTCCTGGAGTTCTTTCCCTGAAATCTAACAACATCACATCCGATTTATATAAAGCAAACAGCTAATAATAAACTTTAAATCAGTAAAATATAATTCCAACTTCACATTACTTTTGCAATGTGTATCTAGCAAACAAGTCTTAATTTGACATTTCATTTTAGCAACTAATGCTTTGCATGCCTATGGCAGACAGCCAAAGCAAAATCTGTCTTGGTGGGATTAAAAATATTATTGCACTTTAACATATTATACACATTATTGTTATGCCGCAATGCACCTATGCCCAGGAAGAATATTTGGACAAATAATGAAGAAATTAAGCAGAACATTTGAAAAAATAATAAAGAAAAGTTACAAAGAATTTGCATGTGATGTAACACAGCGTTTCAATTTACATCAATGATGTCAGTTTTTGAATAAAAAATATCTCCACTGTGAGGGTCTTTTCCTTCTGAGCACTGATCTTTGATAAGAAGGTCTTTGAGGTCCTGCATTGCTTTGTCATAATGATTTTGCTCACTTTCTGTCAATTCTGGCAATGGTGAAGCATCCTGAAAAAAGAATATGCACAAAACTACAGTAATTACAAACCTTCAAGAGCATGGTCAGTAGTGGGACAAACTTTGATATGGAAGTTCATACACGAACAATGGTTTCCAACTAACTTAAGCTGTGAATTTTGTTTGGTTTTGCTTCTGTCAACACCATAAATACAAAAATGATATAGCTGGGTGGGTAGTCCACCCACCAATTTGTGCTCCTGGTTGGACATTTGAAATATTGACTGTGACATTTTGATTGCACATCATTAACTTACCATGAAGTGATTGTTCAATTTAAAAATTCCAAACTGTTTTATTCACATAATGCATAACAACACATGTTGCTTGATGCTGTGTCAGTAGAAACCATGACTGAAAACGCTTCTCACTACAGCCATTGTCAGTCTTCCAATTACATCAGGGGTTCCCAACCGGGGGTACTCGTACCCCAAGGGGTACGAGATTGAACATCAAGGGGTATGAAGATCCTTGGGTCACAGAGCAGCTTATATATCTCTTATAGAGCAATATATATGTCAAAATTTTTTTGGGGGTACTAAGAATGCTCTGACCTGACAAAGGGGTACGAGCAGCAAAAAAGGTTGGGAACCCCTGAATTACATGGTACCACATTTTAAAACAATTCTTTGCAGCTGGCACTCAGCCACTCAGGTGCAGGCCTTAATAAGTTTTCTCATTTGGGTGCCATCATGACTAACACACAGTCAAGCTGAAGTGAGGTTCTGCAGTAAAAAATTGTTATAGCAATGCCATTACCTTCACTTGGGCATGAGAATCAATGTTATACAGGGTGGTCCAAAAAAGAACTCTTTTTTATTTAAAGTTGTGTTTCAGAAGTTTTTGCTTTATTTTTCAGGCAGTGTGGACAGTACTTCTAAGAAATTGTTTTGACGTCAATATGGATGATAGTGGACGCTATACTATGCAGCAGCAGACAAAAAGAGTAGAGGGGCACTTTGTCACAAAATCGGTGGTTCTGACACAAGCGCAATGCAGGAGAGATTTTGGCAGGGACAAAGTACCTGATAGATGAACAATTGAACATTTGGTACCAAATTTCGGGAGACTGGAAGTGTTCACAAATGCCAATAAAGGTCACAGTGGTCGACCTCATTCAGTGAAAGTACCCAACAACATTAGCACCCTCACTGCCAGTAGTTTTCAGTGAAATACGGATTTCTANTGTCTCTTAGAAACTCTTATAACTCGCCAGCCAATTGTGCTAGAGAGCTGTTCAAACCATCAAAAGACTCAGTGAGTCTTCGAGTCTACACTGAAAAAAAATTTTACTTCCATGTAGTGGTTTGTGCTCAGGGCCCGATGAAGTGGGCCAAAGTCACCTAAACCTACTCTACTTATGATGTCACTCACAAAAAAACAATCCAAAACTTAAAATTTTTTTTCAGTGCAGACTCAAAGACTCACCAAGTCTTTTGAGGCTTTGAACAGCTCTCTAACACAATTGACTAGCAAGTTATGGAGTTGCAAAGTGGCGCCAAAATAGTGGCTCATTTGGGATTTCTAGATACAATATATTCATACACCAGCAGCAAATGTGTTAAGAATTGGTGGGAACAGCTTGAGGAATCTTCCAGAAAATCAACGCGTCATCTCTCAAAAGAAGTTCTCATTTCCAGTTGATTACTTTTGAGAACCCTCCATGAAGACCTTAGGCTCTTTCCTCACAAAATTCAAATCTTGCAAATGCAAGCTTTTGACAATAAAGCAGAACTTGTGTTTTGTCATGATATGAGTCAGAGGACTGAAACAACTCTGGCATGATTTCCCTTGGCCACCATACTCACCTATCTTAACTGACCTGTCTACTTTCATTGGGGGCACCTCAAGGAAAGGATCTACAACAACAATCCTCTGACTCTGGCAGATTTGAAGGACAACATAAAACAGGAGATCAAGAGGCATACCTGACAACATGATTGGACAAGTCATTGACAATTTCAGTATTTGTGTTGTAGTAGTTATTCACCAGAAAGGTGCCTGGACAGAACATATTATTAATAGGGTGATTTTTTGGACCACTTTGTAAATGAAGAACATCTGCATAGGCCTACCAGGTAAAATTATCTAATCTGCAACCCTCAATAAACTATTTTTAGTAGGTAACTGACAGACTCATTTATGCTATCAATTACGTTGGTTTTAGACTGTGAGGAGATAAACTTACATGCTACATACTTTGTGTGTTCATGCTTGAATGCAATTGTGACAATTCAGGTGTTTATGTCTATCACTGTACTGTGTGAGTCTGCTTGATGAGTATCAAAGTCATCAAAAAATGGGAAATGTTAGCTCTGAAAGGTCAATTACATATTTCCTACAGTATTATGTTATCAAGATCATAGACTTTTACAAGAGTGGAAGTTAAGTATATAAACACAGCACTGCAAAAACTAGTGATTAAAATGAAATTGGAAAGTAGAAAGTAACTGTTTTCACTGTTAGCAATTAAATGAAAATTTGTTGTTCATGAAAACAGGTGTTTTTCACTCTTCCAATCTCATTAATTCAAGTCCTTGCAGTCGATATCTCGAATAGAAATTTAACGTCATAATTTATACACTTACTGGTGATTTGCTATGCAAATACTTTTTTCGTAGCTCCTCAATATACGAATCACCTTCATCCTCTTCCATCACCATTTACAGGTTAAACAAAAAATAATTATGAAAGGTGTATGCTGGAAAAATGTACATATTTAGATAACTGAACTTAAGTGCAGAGGAACATTGGCTTTAATTCCATACAGCTATTTTTCTGGTCTTTTGTTGTCAGAACAAATGCTTTCTAGAAGATACATAGCACAAACCAATGTTGCATATAATATTGAATTTGCTTCAAGTTGAGCTGCAACAAACACATGACAATCAATGCCACCACATATCTATGCTTTTGTTTTTTCATTTATCTGTGTGTTCCTTATTGTTACCATTTATGCTTAAGTGTACTGTGTTGCATACGAGAATATAGTTGTTCTAACCAGGGTTGATAAAAATAATGATTTAAAAAAATCAACTAAGGTTAAGGTTTTAGGTCACGTGAAAAGATCATACACTAATGCAAGTGTATCATCCTAGTCAGATGACAAATTCAAGCAACCAAGCAAGTTCTGCTGTAGTCAATTTTTCTTTTTAACAAGATCAACCATGCCGGTAGTATCATGAACTCAGCATTATATCTGGACAAAAGCTGGATACAGTTTGAAAAGGTTCAAATGGCAAAATAAACCCAGCAGAGTTTTTGCCGCTGTTGGCAAAATAAACTATTGCCTACCTACTTTTAAAGATTAGGATGTACAGTTAAGATTCATTCAAGCTTTAGGTTTGTTACAATCTCTCCGTTGGCCTTGTGCTGAATGCGCAGTTCACCACAAACTAAATGTGCGCGAAGAACTAATATATGTCTATGTGGTGAGAACAAGCAATAATAGAGTGATTGTGGTGCATGGTCTCTATTGTTGCTTGCTGCCACAGTGCAAAGCTTTGCGCACTTGCCGCTCAGGCTTTCCAATCGCAACAGGTTAAGGGTTTGGATTTAAGCTAAGGCTTTTGGGTTAGGTTTGAAAAGTTTTAAGCAATGACTCTTCAGTTCTCATGCAGCATTGCCGCTGCCATCTTGTGGCTGTGCACGGTGCAATAACTGAAGTTGAGCTATGACTTTTTGTGAAACTATACCTTAGAACTAAATAATTCTCTAACATACTAAACCCTTTTTTGTTGTTTTGTTTTTCATGTACCTAATACGTATTGAAATCAATAATATTTATATACTGCTAATAATACTGTAACCTGCTCACATCCTTTACTTTTCAAATTTATTCGGTGACACCATGCATCCGGTTGGGAACAAGTTACAACTCATCCATGCAACCCACCCAATTATGGTCTGTGGGTAAATCTATTTTTCTTCATGATGTGTATTTACAAACATTGTTTTCCGCCCATGCTACTTGTTTTTGCTATGAAATGTTGTACTAAAATGCCTTGCCCTTTGCCTCATAACCATTATTGCTGCTTGCTTTTTTCACCTATTAATGCTTGCCTCACCTGCTCATCTGTACGTGCCTCATCTCGTCACCCACTGATTGCCCACCATCATCTGTGTTATGTTGATGTCTATTGCATTTTTTTATTTTTGCTATATGCTACATTTCCTTGTGATTCCATTTAAGCTTGTTTGTGCACATATTTTTGTCTGATTGGTTTTTGTGTCTCTCCATTATTTTGTCCATGTTGTTTTATTATTTTTTTAGAAAAAAAAGTTATAAAAGGGATAACAATAAACGGAGGGCCGGCGGGTTGGAGGGCCGTGTTTTCTAATGAAAAACATGAATTTTCCACAGGCTGGCAAGTTGCACAGAAGGGCAGGCTAGCAGGTTGCACTACAGGATGGGCCAGTGGGCTGTACATTAAGGCGGGCTGGAGGGCTGCCCTTTTCTGCAGCCTGCCGGACCACCGCCTTTTTGTGCAGCCCGCCGGCCCACCCTTCCGTCTTTGTTCAGCCCGCCGAAAGTTCACATTTCTCATTGGGAAATACGGCCCTCCAGCCCGCCTGGCCCTCTGATTAGTGTTATCCTGTAAAAGTACCTTGCATAGGTGAAATTTTGATTGGGGAACTTCTCGTGAATACTCAACAATGACTCCTTTCATGCTTATATAATATATTCGTTTTTCTTGTTGGTGCATTGGATTGTAACACGTCCACCAACATGTTTTTACTGCTATTTTCCAAATTGGTGTCACAGTAGAATTTGGCCCCAATACCGCAGAAAAATTTTTTTCCTCGTGCGATGCAGTATTATGAAGAGAACTGGTATGTAGGAACAGTCCTGTGGGTGGGTAACGCTACCCCTGCAACACATTCCAATCAATATTTTTGTTAATCGTTATCTGAGTGATACTGATTGAAGACACCCATTCAACGCAAGGAAAATGATGATATCATTTGAATAAAAAAAAGCATAAATTAAATATAACTGGACAGCGCATTTTCACCTGAAAGACACGTTACCGTGGACTGCGGCAACGTCATTGACTGCTGCCTGTGTTCAGTACAATAATCTTGCCTTCAAATATCCCACCACCCAGAACTCTGCTGCTGCTCACCTTTCAATTCATCAACTCCGCTACGCTTCAACGGGTTCAATACGGTTCAATACGACTCATAGACTTCATCAACAAAAGGTGGCCGGAGTCGTCAGAAATGTACTAGGTTTTGGATTAAAATCCTGCAATATTCTTGTATTTTGATGGGCTTGGATTATATAATTTCTGATTAACCGGATTTGCATTGCATTTGATAATTTTGTTTTGAACTTTTTTACAACTGTTCTTTCAGTTTATGAAGTACAGATTACTGCATTTAATCTGTGAAATTTCGTTCAGTGGAGTTTCCAACATCCATCGGGATTGTGCATCTTGTTTGTTTAAATCTTGAAACTGGACAATGCCCACTGATAAAGGTCTGCTCTCTAATGCATCATGTCATGAAAGTTACGGAAGGGTGTTACTTTCATTGATCCAGTGCCTTTTCTTAACTCATGATTATTTTTTACGTTCAGTACAGGAATACAGAATGATCGAACTTTGCAGTATCCGTTTGATTGATGGCGTGCCATGCCACAGTGCTTTCGCATTTCACCTCGACTCAACCAATTAAGGAATAAACCTTTTTCAACGCGAACCATCGAAGTGGAACGTTGAAAACAGTCCGTGCGACATGCAGAGGCCATAACAGGTGAACGGGGATTCGGGACGTTTTTTTGCCGTTTAGAACGAACAGCACTTGCCTTTTCGCCTGCATTTCAAGCTAAAATACTTGGAACACTTTGTATAAAACCTTTTTACAGCGATTTTTTCCTTTCATCGCTATTCCAGCTT
>JGI24021J15306_10005767_pt1 | contig 14759 bp, 11 predicted proteins | sample Ectturendosymbi1_FD_15306 | JGI IMG/M metagenome (IMG submission 15306)
GGGGGGGGGGGGCAATCGCCTCCATTGCCCCCCCCTGGCCACGCGCCTGTGCGCGGATTGAGTTTTTTTTCCCGCTCCCGCATACTTCTACTGTAAACCCCACCAGCAGGAATTTAAGAAATCGTGCCTTCTCAAATCAACCAAAAACTCATGCAACGTGTTTCATCGCTGGCAGAAATTTATCCAGTGGTTCATTTCAAAGCCAACAGGATGTCTTGAAAAACACTGTAAAATAAAAATGTGAAGCCTTTCGGTCAACTTTGAGCGATTCGTCCTGAGCTTCAAAAGCACTATTGAAAGAGAGTATGTCGTTCACTGACCAACTCTTTTAAATTTGTTTTTGTGCTGTACACGAGATGCCCAGCCATGCTAAACACTCCTTCACCAGCAGCACAAGTTGCCATCACTCATAACATATTTCCTGCAAGATCACTGGGAGCAACACTAATCTGTGGTCTTGCCACTACAGGAGAATGTTTCTACGCCCTTGACCCCAAGCTCGATGTACCATTGAAATTCTTTCTCTCGTCACTTTCACATGTACTGGGTCAACATTCAGTTAAGAAATGAAAAAAGTTTGGGTTTTCCAAAATTTTATCGTAACGTCCAAACGGGGACAGTGTTGAAAGACTGGATTATGTATTCCGTCTGCTGATATCATTCATTGCTTTTTCTGTATTGCAAACTCTTGAGTATAAACAGAGCCAGTGCATTTGTCAACAAGTGGTTTCAAACAACTATTCTAATCCTTAATTCAAGGTTATGTTATGAACATGATAATTTGAACAAACATTTAGAAGCAACATGGAGTTCTTGGAAGCGGTGGGGGCCCCGCCATCAAGTTTTCCAATTAGGCGCAGCAGTTGCCAACACCGGCCCTATTGTTACCACACTAATAACGATAGGAGTCTACTAGGCGTTGGCACTTTCGTTCGTTTCGAAGTAAATTGTGAAGTTACTAGTTATGCCTCTGCGCAGTCTCGCAAATTTTGAGTTAGTGATGAGTCATCATCAGGGCCGGCCCTAGCAGATGCGGGGCCCAATGCAAGACCTGGGCGCGGGGCCCAATGCATAACCTAGGCGCGAGACCCCTCTGAGAAATGATTTTATGACGTCATCGTGTTCAGTCAATCGTGGTAGAGCGAAAATATGCACTAACACGAGAATTGAGCGCGTTTGCTAACGTTCGAGAGGAAATTTCCTGGTTCTGACAAGAGCGTTCTTTGTTAACTATGAAATTTATATGGCGTTTCTACTGAATTCTCAAGCGCAAGGTGTATCTGGCAAAAATGAATAATCCACCCAAACACCATGGCGCTGGCCCCCCAGATGCGCGAGGCCCAATGCAGCTGCATCGGTTGCATCGGCTTAAGGCCGGCCCTGGTCATCATGAGAAAAAGTAGCGCGGGGCCTCAAAAGTGCGGGACCCTAGGCTATGGCTTATTTGGCCTATGCATAAATACGTCAATGACTATAAACCTGTGCTTGGCAGCAACTCGGAGTGACGAACGTGTTCATTTTGTCCTTAACGTAGTTTTGTTCAGCAGCGACTGGTGTACTGTACTTTCAAGATTGTTTAAACTTTATTGATAGTCTCTGAATCCTGGTTGTTGTTCAGTTGCCTGTGAAGGTCAGGTGACCTTTTTCAGCCAGCCAAAATTTTTCTCTGAATGACACAATGGGTGGATTCACAATCAAAACCAACCAACCTTTTTAACCTCAGGGGAGATTTGTACCAGAATGGAAATCCACAAACACTTAAATCATATAAATACTGTAGTTGAAGCAGCACATAGCCATCCAGTCGTAGCAGCAGCTCCGTCTGTGCACACACCGACAGAGATTGGGATCAGTTCAGTTTTGCTGACTTAATTATTCAGAGACTTGAATATTTCTGCATCTGCATTGTTGGTTGGAAACAATAGTGCACATAATATATCCCCATGCATATCCTATTGATAAAGACATTGCACATCAACCAATTGTATCGACTTGTTGTCAAAATCCGTAGATTCATCAACCTGGATTCCGAACCATGGCGACATTTTCATCCACTCTAACAACAGAGCCTCGATGTCCTCAGAACTGCACTCGACACGGTTTTTGCAGAAAGGTGCACCTCGCGGACTACTTTCTTAACCGCAGCCTCTCGTGAAAGTTCACAACAAACATCTTTGATGGCTGGCAGGCACGTAACCAGACACATTGTTGGGGGGGGGAACACAACCATTGAATCTCAACATTTAAATATTTGATAGCCCTTGTTCATAAAGCTTCATCCATAAAACATGCAATTGTCTGGCGTTTTTTTCTGAACAATTATGTTCAGATTTAAACTGATAAATAAAGTGTTTCCTTTTATTGAATTAACACGTTTTTTCAAATTTGTTTTTAGTGAAATTCCAACCCTCCACTTTGGAAAAAAGCCTGCATTTGCTCGTAAAACTTCCTTGCAAAAGCACTTGTGAAAATCTCAATGCTATAAGTGCACAATATGCAACAGCAGCCAATGTTTTAGTTGAGCGCAACAAGTTATGGCGGTCGCCATCGCGACAACACAACTGATGTACACCAACACTTTCAACCAGGCCCGCAAACGGGGGGGAGAAACGGTCAGTTGCCCTCAATAAATTTTCAAAAACCTGTTACAGGTTAGATACAACAACAACTTGCAATGTATGTATCCCGCCCGAAAATACCAGCTGGTTGCAGCCCTGCGCGTAGCCGAGTAACAACTTTGCTCCATGATATCAACATCCGAAGTAGACTTACAAACCATGTTCGCATATGAAGTAGAACCACTTGTCCTCTAGTTCCTGAGCAACTAATGTGACGTACGCAGCTGAAGAAAGGTAAAACTAGAGTCTCTCAAATCGTTTGAAAAATGTTTGGATGTTGTTATCAAAACATTATGAAATGCGGTTGCGAGCATCTTTGCACATTGCTTTCACTAAGCTTGCTTACTAAAAACGATGAGGTGTTTAGCTTGCTATTTAGGGATAACAATGTAATTCACAAATATGATAAAGACAGCGTCATATAAAGTTGAGAAAAGTTGCTAAAATCCTTAAAGGAACTCGCGTATGTTTGCTAAATTGTCGGTGTATGCATACTTTCTGGAGCCGGTGGTTGGCAAGTCTGCGGTGTAGATATGGAAAAGAAGGGCTGCCAGGACGGATTACTGTGGGACGCCATTTTCGAGGTGTCGTACCCTGCTTTGTTTGTGAGAACATAATTGATGTAAACGTTAAAGTTCAACATAACAGTGACTTGTTGCAACCTCTCCGCTGGCGTTGCGTTGATTGTGTGATTCACCACGAATGGGATGTGCGCGAAGAACAACAAAATATATATGTGGCGCGAACACGCAATAATAGAGTGATCGTGGCGTGGGAACTCTATTGTTGCTTGATGCCACAGTGTGAAGCTTTGCGCACATGCCGCTCGGGCTTTTCCGATCGCAACAGACTGAACTACCACAAAGCATAAATATCCAGATCGATTGTCATTGCTGCTAAATAGTGACTATGGCATAATGAAGAAGAATTTGCAACAAAAATGGTTTGTAAGCAAAGGTTTTATCTTGAGGCGTATACAATAAAATGTTATCACCGCTGCAATCACACACTTGTACTTTTAAAACTGCACAAAAACAAAAATATACGATATCCATGCGGCAGAGCTGCACAGCCTTTTCACTGTTGCCGGGCCGCATCCCGTTTTGTTTTTGAATTACGGTCTACGGCCGCCAGTGTTTTCAAGGCATCCTTACTTTTTGCACTGCTTCTGTTTTGTTTCCACACACTGAGCCTGCTTCGTCACGTCTGTTTCGGCCATCATTTTGCGAAGTATCTTCTCATACAGCAGACAAAGAATTTTTGCGAGTTGCACGGCCACCTTTACTTATATTTTAAACTGCATGTTCAGGACCGAATAAAATGTTTGTTGAAGGCCGTACTTTGTGCACCTCTGATCGAAGGTTACGAATGACACTGCACACAAGTTATATTTGTAGCACTCCAGAGTTATCAGAAAGGAAATTTCGCAATGGTCTTGAAATGATGCTCACATCATCATTAGGTGGGATAAAGCAAACTAGTTGGTTGACCAGATAACATCCATGATTTTTCACCAATCCTATGTGACCCAGTGACAATCTTTGTTTACATTGTCAGTTCTCTTGCAATAGTGTCTTCATTTTTTATTTCCACTGAAAATTGGTTAATTCTTTGCGTTTGCATCACATTTTTTACATTGTTTCTGTTTGTTAGCTGAGTATTTGCAATCGCTAAACTAGATAAGCCTTTGGGGGCAACAAAGAGCTATCACCTCATGTCATTACTGTGTGGTACCTTCAAGTCCTTCGAGAGACTCGTTACCGCTCGTGTCGAACCAATCATCGATTCTCCGACAGGAACAGGCGGGCTTTGTACACGGGAGGTAAAACCATAGATCAGGTCACGTTGCTGTCGCAAGACATCGATGACAGCTTTTCGGCTAAGAAGAAAGCAGGAACTGTGCTTGCCGATCTCACATCATCTTACGACACTGTATGTCAACGCGGCCTCACCTGCAAGTTACTGCGATTGCTACCTGACAGACACATGGTCCACTTGATCATGGAGCTGGTTGGTAATCGCAGCTTCACCCTTACCACCGGTAGCAACAAATGAAGCAAGTTGCAACTCCTCGTGAATGGTGTTCCACAAGGATCCGTCTTGTCACCCCTTCTCGTCAACTTCTGACTTGCCAACCACCGTCTCCAGAAAGCATGCAAACTCTGTCAATCTAGCAATCATGCATGCTGAAGGAAACTGGCAAGCAGTAAAAGAAGTGCTAACCAAAGACATGGCGATTATAAGCAAATAACTCCAGACTGGAAGTTAAATCTCAGGTCTTTAATAACGACCTCAACAGTCCATCTCAACAACAAGGAAACTAAACCTGAGCTGAAAGTCAATTCCAGAAACGAACAGGCCCGTAGCAACGGGGGACATTCGGGGGCAGTGCCCCCCAAATATCTTTTGTACCCCCCCAAATTTTCTTGTTCCCAGAAAAATTTGTTTTAAAAATATTATTAAAAACAAATATCGTGACCCCCTAAAATGCATTTTGCCCCTACAAGCCTCAAAACCTGGCTACGGGCCTGGCAACGAAACTTTGCACTTTTGCTCACAGTCAAAATACCTCGCAGTCAATGGCAGATTTAAGAGGGGCTGTTTGGGGCAGCTGTCGTTGAATGGCGCTCTTTGATATAAACACATCCTTTTTCGAAGCCTAGCGAAGTTTAAACAGAGATTAAAATATAACAAGTACTCTAAAACAAAGGTTCCTAAAAGTTTCCAATAGCGCACCTTTGGTGTTAGTTATTGATACTCGCACATCACCTTAAATGAAAACACAAAAAACATAATAACCATTTGTTTGGAACTGTTTTTTTTGGAAACTCGTAGTGTAATTCGAGGAAGACAATGCACATCACAAAGCGGTTTTACATTCCAGTTTGTTTTGAGATTTTGCCTTGTATGCTTTGTTTCGATTCACCATGTCACAAACGTTTTTTCTATATTGACCAAACAGTTTTGAATGACCAATGCCACATCTACAGAGTCGTTGTCGGTTTGCTTTTCTCAATCAAATTGATCACTTACCTGAATCGGCGCTATTTCGCACAGATTGAGACTAACTTTTCAGGCGTTCGAGAAGTCACCAGCGGTTGCTTGAGGTTCGAAGTCGGAAGCTGTCGCCACATGAAACTATCAATCATGTCAAGCTAACAGCTGCCTAACGCAGGCAGGTTTCAGGTAACCAGCGTTCAGACAATTGCTTAACTAAACACGTAACATACTATCGAGGAAAATCGTTTTGCTATGAATAGACTTTGCGCTCATTTGAAATTCTTGTGCACATTGTTCAATGGCGTGCATGGTGGGAATGGATGGTTATTCAAATGCGTGGAACGCTGCATCCACCTAGCCACGTTGAAAACATAATAAAGTTTGGCTTATTCAGTTGCAGATTGATTGAAGAAATGTCAGCAACATTTTCCATTAAACGTTTTCGTTTGATTTTAAAATCGACATTTGCATCGATTTCTTCTGGTCAGGAACTTTGTGTAATTACCTCAAAAGACAATTTCAAAAATGTAAGAACGAGCGACAAAGCCCGTAAACTTTGCAAAGTTTTAAATTTTTAGCCTTAATTCCAACATTAAATATCTTAGGTACGTTCGTTCGGTTGTGGGACCAATGTGCCTCAGAAACATGTTTGCTGGGTAAGTTCTGCAGGCAGCTAATACCTGATGAACCACGTTCAACGAGTCTTTTTGGACCGGATGGAATCGGGTAAAATTTACACTTAAGTTTTGTTGAGACTGAAAGCGGTTAGTTTTCCCACAAAAAAAATCTGAACTTGAAACTGGTATAAAACATTTTTCCCAGCAGGGTATGGCATCTTTTCCCAGCAAGATATGGTATCTTTACATACACCTGTGAATTTGTTGCGATCGCCCGGCAATGCTGTGCATGCCTTTGCTGGTAAAGATTGCAGTCTATTGTAATTGTACGATTTGCTTTGAATGCTTTTGTTGACGCACCGCTATTGCGCAGCACGTTGTTGCCAGGGCATCTGAGAGAAATTCTACGAGAGAGTACAAAGACTGATACCGGCCCCCAGCCTCTGGAGCCCTTGTTGAAATTTGTATAGCTTGTTTCTACTTGTATAGCTTGCAGTAGCTTCTGGAGCTCTCGTTGAAACTTGTATAGTCTGTTTCTACTAGTGTAGCGTATAGTAATCAGCACGTAGATGAAACAGTTATCGTTCTAAGATTTAGAAATAGATTAATTGTTGTACTGGCAACAGGCTCACGCAAGTATTTTGTGCTTGATTACAGTAAAATGTGCGTTTGTACTTTCATTCTCCCTGGCCCCAGTACCTATAGGGCCCGGGTATAATGTACCTCTTGTACCACCCTCTCGTAGGCCCTGCTTGTTACTCCAGCATCGATGTTGCAATTCATTAAAAACAATGGCTCTGCACCGAATGTTGCGCTAAAAACCCCCCCCCCATGTCGGTGCTTGGACAGTGATAATGCTCTGCGACATATTGCTGCTTGAATGGGACTTTCAAACACTGCCACTGTAAGCAAATAAAAATGTTTTTATTAAGTGGTATGATATCTATTTATTATATGCCACAAGTTTAGTGAAAGACTGCTGAAGAAAGACTAAGCGAGAATTTGATGAGTCAGATTATATTTCAGCTCAACGTGCTGAAATGTACTTTGTTGCCCTTGTGCTTATTTCTGCGATGTCTTGCATTGGCTTAGTAACTTAATAAGTTCTGTTTTCAATTTTTGTTTGTCGCATGATAAGTGACTCATGCGATAGATGCACCAAATGTTTCGAGCAAAATGTCAAAGGGGCTGCACCGAATGTCGTGTGAAAATTTCTGAGGGTGAACTTTGGCCGTTCTGCAGTTTCTATCTTAGGTTTTTTGGTCTTTTACTCACTTTTCACACCTGTTGCTTCTAGGTATTTTAAACGGAGTTTCATTGCAAATTGGTTGGAAAAAAAATGTTTTTTCTGCATACTTATTAATTTAACATTTTCAAAGTTACTGTATTCAAAGATCTGGCCTCATATTGTTATTAAGTAATTGCGGGAAAGCAACTATTTTGTGATGATGAAAAAAGATTCAGTCACAAATCCTTTTGGGTTATGACCAGTTCTTGGCGAGACTATGAGCATTAAATGTTTGATCTTAGCACAGTTTATCAATCATTTCAATACAAAAACAATCCAGACGACGACAGATCAATTTCTTCTAGAAGCCCTATCATTTATTTTATCTGGGCGTGATCGGTACAAGGAGCTATGCATGCAATCTGCATGCGAAAGCATATTGGTGACGGCATTGAATACACGTTATGCAAGTCAATTATTTGTGAAAGGTGCAATCTGAACGTTTATGCAGGAAACACACATTTGTTGCACTGAAAATGCATGATAGTCTTGTAGCTTCAAACACCAGTAAAGAAAAGGTAAAAACTCATCGTTCTACTTGGTCCTCTTTATCCACCGACAGTGAGTAAATTTTGTGACGTGATCCAGAAGAATCTGACATTGAAGCTAAAAATAATATTAAGCGGAGTGGGCGGTATTCAACAGAGAACTGTGCGAGGAGAACGTTTTGCCTTATGGCAATTTGAAAAATTTTTCATTTTGTAATCTCAACGTTTTTTTGGCATAAATAAACCTGAACACAATAAAAATTGAAATAGGTCTTCCTAAAAAATTACAAACTGTTTAAATGTCGTCCGAGTATTTTAATCTGTTGATCATCTTTTTCTGTCATGTACTGTGAAACACACAACTACATTGAAATGAATCTTTGGAAGCTTGTTGAAAATTTTGCCAATAAGCCTGACTTTATCAGCATGTTCAAATCAACGTGATTTCATCCCTATGAACGCTTCCTGTCAGACGCACGGCGATGAAATGATCGACGGCGAATCGATAGTATCTAGGGATTACTCGGTCGGCGGCAGAAAGCGTCAAATAAAACCATTTCTCGTATGTGTACTTGCGGTTGGATCGGACTGAGTTATCGACTACTCAATCGCATATATTCGCGCCGTTGTGGGATCGCGCGCGAACCCGATTGTCGTTTAACCTCAGGAGGTTGCTACAACGAAAGGATTTCTTGATGATTGCCTTTTCACGGTGGCGCTATTTGAGCTTCGGCGATGAATCAAGTCAGGATTGGTGGTACACGCTTTTCCCATCAAATTCATGATAACATCAGGAGCCCAAATACCACTTGGCTGAGACTTCGCTTCGCGGAACATAAGAGAGCTGAAGGGCAAACCCAACATAGAAAAGATCCCACTATTGTCATTTTATGTTTTTTCGTTGTGGTTTCACAATACATCACCTCTAAAAGTCATAGTAATGCCTGGTCTTGTGGATAAAGCAAAAATTTATTTTTATCTCAACGTTGTTGTGCCATCACACTGCGCATGCGTTGCTCCGTCTTTCAATGATGACGTCATACTATGCATCTCTGCGACCGAACAGTGAACCGTTTGTTCAGCTTAACTGTTCTTAAGCAAATCGTTTACTGCGTTAACAAAGTTGTTTGATGTGTGCGATCCGTGTCTTAGATGGTAGTTTCATTGTGAAGAAAAAATGAGATAAAAACATAATTGTGAAAAATTAATGAATAGTCTGTTCGCAATAATGAATCTCGGGTGGTCGTACACCGTAAAACCTAAACATGTTACTTAGCTTCAAATATATATTACTCGCACGAGAGGCTGGCGCCCATAGTCTGAGGGTATGAAGTGTAAGAAATGAATATGACAAGAACATTTTTGGAATGTGGATGAGAACTTTCCGCGAAGTCACATACAAGTAGTTCATTAATCCTGTTTACGTAAACTGTGATTCTTAATGGCAAGTTTGCTTCATAGAGAGCCACGTCTTCTGGGAACCAGTGGCACTGAGAAAGTATGAAAACAGCTGTGACGAAATCAAAAAGGCCGCAGGAGCGCTTACGTAATTCAATCTTTTTGCAAAGTGGACTTTCAAAGTTGAATGACTGCCGATTGCATCATGCAATCAATTAAAACGATTGGAAGCACACCTGAGGTCGAATGCAGTTCCTTCCCACTTGTTGCAAAAGGCTTGCAGGAGCAGTGGCTCATTTCTCAGTTCGGAATTTCAAACGGTATTTTCATAGTTTAAATCATTTCACTCGATGTTCAACACGTTTCAATTAAAACAACACAGTGGTTTGTACCCTAGTTTTTGCAAAATTTGTGGACATAATTGAAAAATCGCGAAAATTGGTTCACTTTCATTGTGAGCAAATCAGATCATTTTGAAAAACAAAACGGTTTACTTATTTTTGATCGTTTTTGCGAATTACGAAGTAACGGACTGTTTGCCAAATCACGACGTTGTTGATGATTGGGTACAGAAAATGTTTAAGGCTTCCCACATGCTATTGATGCAGTGCAAGAAACTTTAATCTGATCACTGGCGAAAACACAGAACACAGATCAAACACAAAACAGAATAAAACTTCATAATAACACAAAAACGATTCTACAATGGAAATCTCCGAAACAGAGCCCCATGTGCTTGGTTAGGTTGAAATGGATCGATGAAACCATAGTTGATCACACGATGTCATTTTCTATGAACAAAAGAGAAGGTTCCTTCGAGATCAAAAAAAGTACTTATGCGAGGTTGGAAAAAATCCGACCTTTAAATATAAAGCGTTCATCTGTGCGACTTGAGTAGTTGCACGCACAATCGCAGCCAGCTTGCGTCTCGCGTTTTGCAAAGATTTGTTTCAGGTTGGTTCCCATAGCACTTCGCTCTCGACTTGTGTTAAGAAAATGTTTTCATCGTTCGCTTCTGTTTGGTGCGTGTTTGGTTTGATTACAGCTGTTTCACTCACGCAAAATATTTGAGTTACGCTCAATAAACATGTTGTTTTTTTCTGCATTCTCTGTTTATTTTGTGTTGGGTTTGAATGCATAATAATTCGTAATCCTTCCCACTGTGGCAGTGAAAGACGGACATGAACTTTTTTACACAAATCTCTGCAGAAAATCTGCTGCAATCTACAGCGGTTGCTTTCTCTGAAGGTAAGTTTTAGGCATTTGTAGTATCTAGTTATGAAGGTACTTCAATGAATTGCTACGATGTTTTTTCTCGTTTTGTTTCTTGTGATGACAACTGCCATCGACACATTCCTAGCGTAGTTGTTTTTGAACAAACCCTGTTTCTACATTAGGCTTAGTGATGTCATTATGTTGTTACCAGCAGTAAAATTAAAGAAAATTCTTTTCTCGTGAAATTTAGAATTTATTTTCGAACACGCACACATTAAATGACCTTTCAGTTCAGAACAGCGGTGGGAACCTGCGACCCGCAGGACAAATGCAGCCTCGTGAACTTTAACATGCCTCGCATCAGAGTTTTCATTACGCAACTTAGGACACAATATCGCGTGAAAACATATCTTTAGACTTACTGACTGCGGAAGACACTTAGACAGCAAGTCTAGAGAAGTGTTTCTTGCACCTTGGCATAATTTTTCTGCTTGTTTATCTTTGGAAGGTATTGGTGAATTTTAAGAAAAACTTAATTGTTTTTTTCTGCCCTCCAGCGATATCCCACAATTCATGTGGCATGTGATGGTAANGAGGNTCCCATCCCTGACATGCGACATTGCTTACCAGGATAAACCACCACAACTTCAACAATTCTTATAAAATATTTATAATTATTCTAAGGATGCCAATCANACTACGTATACTTTATGGCTAAATTAGTTCATTGGAATTCGCCTACATCAGCACCTTACCGAGATTTAATAATTGTACCAATATAGACGAATTACCAACATAGATAAAGAATCATAAACCAGTCAAACACAAAACGTTTGGTCGTTCCTGAAGTGCGTTTTGTAAGTTTTTTTTACCACATAAGGTCAAACACCATGAAATAAAAAAAACTGCGAAGAAAATCAGCAATTTAAGAACTACTTGCTCAGGTTAACTCTGAAAGGTGTGTCAAAGCAGAGGTTGTCACTTCACATTGACTTGGATGACTTCAAATCTGTTGGAGCAAATTGCAGGAATGTCAGCTAAAACTACATTTTTGCGAAAGCTGTCGCTATGTGCAAAACTCCGATTTGCAAGTTCAATCAACAGTGAAGACTTCATTGGCAATTAAGAGCTATACACTGTTGGCCTAAATAAAAAATTATGAGCAAAAAACACGAATATGAAACAGTAAAAAAGAAACATTTTGCAATTGCAACGCTGACCTGATTGTTATTTTGAATAACGCTTATTTACAGTTGATTCTTTGCGTTCATCGCACAGGTCAACTAAAAAAACTATACGAAAATTGATTCCAAATCGTTCAGAAATTATCATCAGCTTTTGTTTAACCATATTAGCTCTTTGATTTGCACCGACAGGAAAAGATAGAATATTAACATATTTTTGTCGAATACGCAGACGCAGAGAAGGAAAGTGCGAGCGTAACGCCAAATGACAGTTTGATTATGCGCGATGCTGGGAGGCTCGAAAAAAGTGCAATTAAGGACAACCCTTATGTGGAAAAAGGAGATGGGTGGATTCCTCAGCACATTGTTATCGCAAGTCGGGGAGTGTACACCACTGTTTGCGTCATAATGGTTTTCGTGACAGCGACGAGTATTGTCGCCAACTTGGCGGTCATTGTGGTTACAATCAAGTTTAAGGTGAGTTAAAAGTTTGTCATCCGAAATGGTTTGTCAAAGCATATCAAACTGTTTTTCAAATGAAATGTGTTATGGGCATGCTTCATTGTCTACCACAACATCACTACACATGTACCGTCATCATATACTTAAAAGTGCACGAAGACATATATGTGGCAGTAGAAGAAAAACGTACGCATGATGTCGCTAACACATTTACTTTGATGAAGCACAAGCATATCTATGTGGTACGTTGCGAGTAAAGGACGTAGGAATGGCACCATCACGGTTGTTATAATATAGTGCTGCGATGACTTCCAAGTAGACCGATTTGTAAAACGCATGGAGAGTGGGAGGCTGCGAAGGGCAAGGAGTCAATTAACCTGCAGACATTCCTAAGGAGAAGAGGGAACAGTTTATATTAATACGTAAAAGTCTTTTTCTCTGAGTATGCTTGATAAAGCAACACAAGTGGACTCTACCACTTATACCAAATAAACCAAGCATCAAAAACTTTTAAGTCAATTGCTAGTCCTAAAAATTCTTTGCTTGTAATATAGTTTCAGAATGTTGAAATCTGATGCTGCTAATGAAATCAATTAATGGACGTGGAATTTCCTACTCTAAAATACCTTTCGTACAAACGTTCATAAAAATAAAAACGAGTTTTGAAAATTATGTGGTTTTGATTTGCGATAAGGCTATAGCACTTGAACAAGTCTAAAAAAAGTGCTCTTCTACTCGAAAATGTCTGGCTACGGTGGTGATACGAATAGGTTTTTATCTTTTTGATTAGATGTTTTAAATATTTAAATATTTTGCAATAATAATTCGAAAATTGAAAAGTGAGATTTACGATTCGTTACGAAAATGAAACAAAACGAGCTTCGAGTTGGATGCGGAAGGATGCGACATGTGACGGGACTGATGTGAAATGTTGGTTAAGAATTTTGTGATAGATTCTGAAACCAATATTAGGATGAGTAAAACATTTAAACAAAAACGAAATCGAGATTTGTTTTCCTAAAACGTTGCGGTTCACCTGTCAAGTTTTTCGAAATATTACGCATTATATTTTTGAGATTGGAGCTGCAGAGAAACAAGTCACTTTTAGGATTGTTCACGCAAATCAAAAAATATTTCATCAGCAAAGGTGCGGCAGTTGATAAATAGCACTGTAAATTTAGTTGCCTGCTGAGTTCAAAGTAATCCTGGATTTTGCGACTGCGAACAGCGATACTTTGCGCATTTGCCGATTACAAGCCACGGCTGGCATTTATTTTTCGTCATCATATTTTGCAGTTCATGCAAAAAGACGCTTTATATCTTTTGATTGCCATGCTCATTTTGGTATTTTTTCTGGAGTACTATGTAATAAGCTGTTATATTTCTCACTTCAAGAGCTTCCCACAATTCGTAAAATAGACGCTGGTTTCGTAAAGCGGTGAATTGCTGATGTGCAAATAGGTCTGCCTCTCACAATGTGTTGTTAATATAAACATTACGACAGTTGGAATCGATGGAGGTTTGCAAAATATAATGTAATGTGTGAACCATTTACATTTTACTTTTTGAGATCAGTTGTGCTGTCTGTGCACAAATGTGCCTTGCAATGAAAAATGGCTAGCAGTCGATTAATTGCGGTTTCTGGCGTCATACTGCTGCCAATCAATTAACTTCTTTTCATTTCAAATAGATGAAAATACAGGTGAACAAGGAGAAGAACTGTTAGGATATTAGTACATTTCTTCGAGAATCTATCACAAATTGTGTGTATTGCTCATAACTATGCAAAGACTGATTTTTTACGCATAAACATATGTTAAAAATGTTTTTTCTTGTATTGTAATATGGAGATACATTTGCCACTTTCTGTTTTTTATTGCTTGTTTTTTTAATTTCTTGTAGAAATTGAGAAAACCAATCAACTATATCATCACAAATCTTGCTTTGGCTGACTTCGCAAGGTCAATTGAATCAGGAATAATGGGAATATCATCAAATGCAGCCGGATACGTCTTTATGGGAAAAAAGCAATGTCGGATGGATGCGTATATAGTGTCTAACTTAGGTACGTTGATCTTCATAGCTTGATAGCAGGTTCGGAAACCACTGATAACACTAAAACACCCAGTATTTCTCTTACTACGTTGGAGGCTGAAACAAACATTTACAGTACAACTGCAAGTAGTTTTGTTAATGACATTCTTTGTTGTTGCAAATTGATTTCTTCTGCAAAGTGTTTGACAATTCTATTTGAATAAGGTCTAAGTAGGTTTTTTGTTGTTAACAAGTAGGTTTTTTTTGCTGCTGCCTTTGTAATTAACTTCTGCTGGACTTGTGTTCCAACCTTGCCTCCTCAAACTGTGCTGGTGTTGTATTCCATGGGAATGAAACAGAGGAACTGCAGAATGGAGGCCTAGGGAAAAATCAGAGATGGCAAAAAAAGTGAAACCAAGGCAAAAACAAAAGCCAAGGATGAGAACTCTACATTT
>JGI24021J15306_10005768_pt1 | contig 14756 bp, 9 predicted proteins | sample Ectturendosymbi1_FD_15306 | JGI IMG/M metagenome (IMG submission 15306)
GTACCTATGTGTGTGTAACAAATTATGATATGGGATAGAAAGCATAAGCAATAGTCATTCTGCAAGCAGCCAGTTGAGTGGTGAATTTACGGTACTCCATTCTATTCATGGACTCGCAAATTTAGCTTTGAAAGAGACAGTGCCTCCTGAATGTGAAAAGTATACTGAATACAGTGAAAAATTTCAGGGCAAACTCTGTATTTCATTGTAAGCGCAGAGTTGCTCAGATATCTTGAATGGTAAGAAGTATATTGAATACAGTGAAAATTTCACGGAACCAAACTGTTTTCAAGGCAAGCGCAAGTTGCTCAAAAATCCTGAACAGTGAAAATATTTTCAATACAGTATGTTCAGTGTATATTCACTTGGGGTGATCTGTGTAATTTGGGCTAGTGTAGTGTGTAATCTGGAGTAAAGTCGTGACTGGTTATAATGACTGAACTGGGCCAAGTTTTCATTTTTTTAATGCCAGGTTTTTCGTGCTTTTTTTAGAACCCCTCTGTTGTCTGTTGCAGCATTGGCCTTAACATCAAATTTTAGCTGACTGGCTGCGGTAGAGAAATTTTGAAGTTAGCTTCGTGAATGCAGTGTATAATTTGGACCAACCCTGGTGGCGGTTTGTGTAATAATTTGGACCAAACCTGGTGGCGGTTTGTGTGGCACGGAATTTTTCCCACACACGACTTGAAAAAATACACCATTTTACAAAAATGGTGCAGTATTGCACAATCTGGCATCACGGTTCGACAACACCAATGCGGTAAGCAAGCCCGAGCAGAGTGACCAGATTGCGCACGGTGTATTCTGCCAAACATTTACAAAATCCTGCCAAATTACAAATAATATTGCCGAAATACGGCCGAATATCTACACATTATGTTTTCATCAAACGATTTTCCAAACAATGGACACAATACTAATTGTGTTACTTAAACTTGTTTAGGTAAAATTCAAAATTTAAAAGTGGGGGGCCTAGGCCCATGCGGCCACTCCGCTTCCGCCACCTATGGTCTGTAGTAGTGTAGCGATCTAAAAAGAACTCAGCTATATTGAGTAGGTACAGTATATAATACAATATCTATAGCTTATGTAGCTGTGTAATCATGCTGTTAGAAGCGACTATGATTGCAGGTCAGGGGCGCAACCAGCTCTTCATTTCGGGGAGACAGATTTAAAGAAATTTCATTCCATGACGTCATCGTGCTTATTCAACCCTGGTACAAATTTTTTGCAAACGTCACAGATAAAGTTCTCTTCGCAACATTTCCGAAAATCAGAACTTTGCAGTTTTGATTAATATGAGACCGAACGATCAGGACAGAGAAAAATTTAGTAGCCTAATACAAACGCTTCATTCCTTACTCAACTAGTGCAGTCATGGCTTTAGTGTGGCAGACGTATAGGCTACTAGTAAACCTGCCTAACTTTTGTTTTTGCAAATTCGTTCTAGTCCTATTCTTTTAGCACGTGTTGGAATTTCTATCGCAAACCAAGATCCCAAATTTGAGAGATAGCTTTTGTCAAAGGTGAGGGGATCTTTGAACCTAACATTTCAGGCAAAACGGATCAGGTGTGTTTGGGGCAAAACGGCTTTTTCTGACATCCACACGAGTTGCGTGAAAGTTTTTAGAAGCAAGTTTAAGGCTAGTGTTGTAGGAGGCGGGGGTAAAGTGGGTGAAAGCCCACCCCCAAAAATTTTGATTTGATGAAAATCCGGGAAATATCCCTCAAAACCCGGGAAAAATCTGTATAAATTTAAGCAAAATGTATGAAAACCTTCGCAAAATTGCGTTATGTGTTGTGATTTTACAAAAATGGCGCCGAAAATCAAAATGTAGACGTTCCTTTTTTTTGGAGGTCATGTTTTTACAGTTCTTTTTCGGGCAAGTTAGGGGAAATTTGGGCAAAAATGGTGCTTGAAATGCTTTGATTTGAAAAAATGCGCCCAAAATGGAATGAAATGCAGTGCTTTTTTTAGTTTTATTTTCTTTGGAGTTTTTTTTGGGAAATTTGGGCAACATCCTTCGCTCCCCCAAAAATTTGCCTGCTCCTACATCTATGTTTAAGGCTATGGGCTTTCAGGCCTTGAACTGGTTGCAAAAGGTAGGGACTGGTAAAGCGTCATTTGCAGCCAAAGTGGTGTAGTAGGTAGGTGCATTCAACGCTTGATTAGCACTAATATGACACTTTACTAAACCCTTTTTCCCAAGCCGTAGTGCTGGTACCAACCCAGGAAGACAATAAAACGTGAAACAGTCCACACGCTAAATTTAGTTAAAAACTATCCGGTTTCGAACCGAAAATGTAACTATAGAAAATTTTTTTGTGAAATGTACTACGTTAATAATGGTGAACCGTTTTGCCCCTAACAAAAATAATCAAAAGGTTGTAGAAGAAGAAGCGGCTTGACGTGGCTATAAACTTTTTTAATAACAACCAAGATGTCAAGATTTCTCTTATCACTTTGAAAAGTTTCAGCAGTTTGCACGGTTCAACAGTAATGCGAACAAAAAAAACACGCGAACAAAAAAGCCTGGATGACGTCAGTTCTTTTTGAGAAATGGTTGAGAATCGTTCTGTAGTCACTTCTCTTGAGCTTTAGCAGACCCCCAAAGAAAGTTCGTGATCCGAGAAACAAACTTTATTGCCAAATCTCCTATCGACCGTGGGAGTAATTTTTTAGACTTTAATCGATTGTTATGCTTTCAAAATTGCTGTGAGAGCAACTATTCACAAAAAAGAGTGATAGAAATTACAAATGTTTAACGGAATTTCATGAAAAATGGTAAATTTTCAAGACAACAGCTTAATTTTGTGCAAACAACCGAATCACATGAAAATACAGGAGCACACCGGTTTGTCCTGGTACTACCAGGGCCGGCCCTAGCAGATGCGGGGCCCAATGCAAGACCTGGGCGCGGGGCCCCTGAGCAGTGATTTTATGGCGTCATCGTGTTTAGTCAACCGTGGTACGATCGTGGTAGAGCGCAGATATTATAGTGCAGCACTAACACGAGAATTGAGGACGTTTGCTAATGTTCGAGATTAAATTTGCTAGTTCTAACAAGAGCGTTCTTTGTTAACAATGAAATTTATATGGCGTTTCTACTGATTTCTCAAGCGCAAGGTGTATCTGGTAAAAATGAATAATCTACCCAAACAAGAAGGCGCGAGGCCCAATGCAGCTTCCTCGGTTGCATTGGCTTAAGGCCGGCCCTGGGTACTACTATGCATCGTTCTCGAATCTCGTACCGACTGTTTTATATGCAGTTTGTTTTTTTCAAAATTTCGGCAGAGTGTAGAAAAACGTTGATTTTGTAGGATTTCATGTTTCAAGTGTTTTTAGATCCAACTTCGTTGTGATGGGAAGGAAATGTTTTTTCACCAATTACTTCGGGTACAAAAACTGTATTTATGTGCTTTATTATGTCATGTGCTACTCGTGAAACTGTCAAAATGCGTGTGATTAGGTAATGTTTTGAAGTTTGAGAACCCTTTTTTTATTTACTTTCTGCAATTAAAAACATTGAAGGAGCGACTGCATAAAAGAAAGCATTAAATCTCATTATGCGTTACTGCCTAGGAATTTTGAAATTTTTGAATTGCATTCGTTACGTCAGACGCTTTCACACCATGTCCTGATACCGAACCACAGTTTTGGATTGCATATTAATTTTTGCCCACTACGGGCTATCGTCAAAAGTGTTGAAACGAATAACGAAGCAAGTTCAATGGCCCGTTTTTACCAAAGCTATTGTAGAAGTTACTTGTTGCTGCTAGAAGCAAGTGAATACCTCAAATGACAATCCACATTGCGTATGTGTGTTCCAATTTATTATCTTCTATCCGTAATTGCTTATTTCACTTGGTATATTAAATCCTCTTTAAATCAAACCTTTGACAGGACTATATTATAGGGATGACCAACCAGTCAGAGACCAAAAGCCAGATTTTTTACTGTGTTACCGCAAAGAGCCACATCATATACATGAGCACACATGAACATCACCCCATCCGTTCCTCACTCACACACATACCATTGCTCAGCTAGATTTATTGTAAATAGCACACACTAACATGACAATGACAGAACTTTACAAGCCATTTACTGCTATGCCAAAACCGTCGCCAGAAAGTTTTTTAATAGGGGGGCTTTGCGTTTCTGCGGGGGGGCTTTGGGTTTATGCGAGGGAGGCTTGACACTCTAAATTTTGAGAAAACCTCAACTGATTTATAGGGTTTCATGTTTCAATTTGGGGGGCTTGGAGACTTGTTTGGGGGGTGTAAGCCCCCTAAAGTCCCCCCGTGGCGACGGGACTGTGCTATGCATGTTATTTAGTGGTATTTCTGATAATTGCGCGAGAGCCGCATGAAACCGGACAAAGAGCCTCATGTGGCTCGCGAGCCGCAGCTTGGGCACCCCTGCCATATTATTTTCAATTGCCACTGCCGACACAAGAATCAGCTTTTACGTTGACAAGCTGCTCAAATCAGATGCAAAGAGTTGCTGAGAAAAAATCTCAGAAACATTTTATAAATAACGTACTGTAGGTTTTAGCGAATACTCCGAGATCTCCACTCATCATCTAGCTTTAGTCAAGCACATTTTCGCGATGAAATAGTTGTTCCAAGGTTGTTACAAAGTACACCTTCAGTTTTTCTTTTGTTTANATGTTAGCTTCTCCTTCGGTACCCGCTAAGGCAACCTTAAACACCTGATTATATAGGTTTTNATATGATTGCCAAAATGATTCCAAACCTTTTAGGAGCACAGGCGCATATTTCAACAACTCAGCAACTATTCTTAAGCTGATCTGACGAAAAAACAAACTTGTATTTTCCTTCTAAAAAATTGGGAGGCACGCAAGGTACCTCCAGTCAATATGGAAAAATTTAATTTACAAGTATAAACAACTGAAGTTAACAATGACCCACTCGCTTCGACTCAGCTTGTCTTATCAACGAATTCCTTCATGGGAAGCAGTTACGAAGCTTGCTCGTCTATCAAAATGTCAGACTTGTTTATGGCAAAAACAGCATTGGAGACCTCACGCACAGCTTTTGTTTTCACACGTTAGGTATATGCACTGCCACCTTGGCAGTAAAGCCCATCTTACTCAAAATACAAAACTTATGCATATTTCGAAAAGGTTGTTCGATCAGAATGATTAGAAAAAATCAGGTACTGAAGGAATCAGGTTAAATAAGTGTATTTTAAGTATTTTTAAAATTTAATTGAAAACTAAATTACGCATATTGTCCACAGCAACCTGAGCGCGATGAAATGCTTTTTGCTTTCCTGGAAAACATAAAGTACATTTGATTGAAGGTACAAAACATTTTATTTAATCACAGTGCTTTGAATGAGCTTTCGAAATAAGAAAAACTGCGACGCAAAACCGCAAATAGAATTTGCCTCTTAACTAAACTTTGTACAGAAGTCAGCATGCTTGCTCTCATCCTTTCGTATATGCGTCGAGCAGAACCACGACATATACGCCGTGGTATATCGTTATTCCGATTGTCGGTCACAGTTTTATACAGCAGAGAAGCATTCAGAAGAAGCCATGCCATGAAGGAAGCGTTTTTGAGAAAAGATAATCTGCTTAGTCGGCGTCAAGTGCTGCGAGTTTTTCTTTGTACATGGCTTTCAGGATCTCAAGACCTTCTTTGTTGCAGTCTTCAAAATATGGCAACCGTTTCATTTTGTCCAGCCATTCTCTAGTTTTGGGGTAAGCATCGTAATCAGAGAATCCAGGTAAGTCGAGAAGAAGAAGCGGAGACAGCATAAAGAAATCTGAAAAGGTTTATGAATTATCAGTAAGGCAGAGAATTAAACTATTATAAGGTTTTCGGTTTTCTTTTGCGCTGAGGGAAAGCAAATTGAAAGTTGCTACAAAACCTCAAACCAAAAGTATTTTCGACGATAGTGGCAGATCTGAGCCCGAAATGACCGCTGGTTGTTTCCTGTAGTTCTGTTAAGGACGTATAACAACAGCAAAAATGCATTTAATCATTTGAAGAAAATGTATGCCACTGAACATGGGAAGCGCAAAATTTACGAGATAAAGTGGATGTAAAGTCGCAGTAAGAAAGCGAAACAAAAACGCCAATGAAACACCCAAAGAAAGTACAGTGTAATGAGGCAATGTTGAAACTGGCCCCGGAAAGATGCCTGCAGTTCTGTTTTGAGCGAAACGAAAAAATCTGTGAATCGGGCCATAAAGGGTTAATAATCGGGCCGTGGATGGTTAAAAATCTTTATAATAATTGATATTTTACAAATTTCGGGTAAGAAGTTTCGAAAATAAACAGCTGTGCACTAAAAAGAAATTGAATGATGATAAAACTTTCTTCGTCAGGAGTACTTAAACGTTCGTATTCTTGCGAGACGACAGGGAAAAACCTTCAAATATTCTAACAGCAAAAAAATGAAGAGCTGCTCCAATAAAGCTACACTTAGTCAAACTTTCACTTCCCTTCAACCAAATACCCATTTCCTCGTATTCATTTCTCAGCAACCAAGATAATCGGCAAGCAGTCCCGTCACAAGTCAGCGCCAGGGATGTAGTGCTAATCGAAAAGGTGGGGGAACGCATCCGAAGAAACAGCCATTTTCAAACAGCTTTCAACTCATTAGCAGTGGAAAAGGTGAGGGAACCTCGTTCCCACGCGTTCCCGCCCCACTACACCCCTGGTCAGCGGTCAGCAATACATTTGCAATTCAAGAAATATCATGTCCCTATGGGCAGTCCTGGTACTTTGGGCACAGCGGCATGGCAGTAGGTTGGTAAATTATTTTGTTGTTCGAAAAGAAGAAAATAAATTTGTCTACCACGAGACCACAGTGCTCATTATAAGCAGAGATTATAGTTTGGAAAGTCAACTTACCTGCCAAGGTCAAATGATCAGCAGCCATGAAGTTCGTTTTCGACAGGTAGCCTTCACACATAGCCAGTGCCTTCCGAACTTCGTCGACTTTATCATGATTAATATTTTGACCAGCAAATAGAACTCCCGGCAAATTCTTTGAAAATATTTTATTCCATGTGTTAACCAAAGTTCCATGCAGTGCAACAAAATAAGTAAAAATAAAACTTTAGCGTACTCTGCCGTCAACAATTTATCCACAGTTTGCTGCCATGCAGGATTGTAATGAATGGACTAGGTTTCCTGTGTAATTTCCTATACTTGAAAGCGGATAGAGTTTAGAGGTATAACAGTAGAATATTTTGAAGATCTTCGATCAGTGACAACAGAGTGATTAAAAAATGTCGCTGGCATTACCTTGTATAGCCTATACCAGGGACGGGCAATTAATTTGGCCCGGGGTCCACTTTGACAAAGACCCGTTTCGCGAAGGGCCTACTTTCCAATGGAGCAAGTCTCGGTTCAAGTGAACCTCAGCACTAACATTTGCAGTACTGTGGTGAGTTGGAGGAAATTTCAGATTTGAAGATTTGTTCTGAATGTTTACGCGGGCCACTGAAAACGCTGTGATGGGCCACATGTGGCCCGCGGGCCTCTAATTGCCCACCTCTGGCCAATACCTTAGTATTTCAGCACACGCTTAAGTTGTGCTTGCATGAAATGAAAGTGATCCTGTTTGAAATCAGTAAGTTCGACCACAATTTGTAGAAGAGTTTGGTACACCTTATCTTCATGCTGGCCATGCAGTAGTTTCAGCACCACATAAATGTAGAGAGCAGTAGCGTACTGTAAATGATGACCATTGACCTCATCCCTATCCAATAATATGGTTTACAAACCACTCTAGTATGTAACAAAACTGCGTTTATTTATGTACGATTTTTGGTTAAAGACTTAATTTTGAAACAGCTGTAAACCATTGGTGCTGGAAACGAAGTTCAAAAATTCAGAAATCAACNAGCAACCACTTAAACCAAGTTTTTACTCAACACTCACACGGATCAAAATCAAAGGCAGCGTACCGTGTAGGCTACCACATTGCTGCTGACATCTTCGCTGATGTAAAGCACTTGATCCACTTTTGCTCGTGCTTTGGGGTCCTTGGGATAGAGTTGGCTGGTAGCACCGTACTGGTTGCAAAGGTAAGTTGCTACAGCTCGGCTGAGAAAAGAAACACATGGAGTTTTTGACCAACTGCTATACTGAAGATATTTTTGTATACATGTCCCAGTGGCGAATCAAAACCTAGCGATTGGTGCGAGTGTAGGTAGAAAAAGGGCTAAAATCCTATTTTTTAGTAATTTTGAAAGGAGCACAATTACACAAAAGGGGCGCCGCTCCAGGGCGGTCTCCATAGTTGTTAAGTGAGGGGCAATTGCACCTAAATTACCTCCGGATAAGACAATTGTAATGTCTTTGATTTCTTTTTGAAATTTTCTATATGAATCATTAAAACTTGTGGTTACTGCGTTGTTGCTTCAAACGCAAAATTATTTTTCAATTTTGCAGATTTGCAAATAAATATTCCCTGCACACCCCAGTGAACATCGGTTGTCGCATCAAAGCATTAAATCACCAAAATTACCGCTTGACATCTGAAGGTTTTTCTTGCACTCACACACAAACAGAATCAGTAATATAACGTAACAATTTTCTTCACCCAGAGATGAAAAAAAGCTTATTGACTAACCTTTCCGCTACACAAAAATCGCCATCTTTTACTGTTGGAACTTTTCCTCTTGGATTCATTGCAAGAAAATCCGGAAGCTTGTTTTCTCCTCTAGCAATATCCACTAGTTTCGGTTCAAATTTCAGGTCTAAGGCTTTCAGGATCATCCATACCACACGAGAGGGTGGACTAGGTTTAGCAAAGTAAAACTCGAGCGTTTCCGTCTGAGGTTTGTTGCCCCCTGTCTCCTGCTTGGCAACGCTCTGAGTTTTCCCTCCACTGTTTGCTGTCTTGCTTCCTCCAGAACCCATTAAATCGTTTATCACTTGTACTATAAACGGTGAAAATTCCTTAAAGAAACGGCAATACTCAGCACAGTTCGAAAGATACATGCTTGTTTGGTACTATTCGAAATACTGATTTACGGTAACGTTAGATAACATTTTCGCTCAATTACGTTTCTGATTGTCGCGGCTTCTTTGTTTTGTTAATGCCACGTCGTAGACAAGTTTTGGATTACAACAAGTTTGTGACGACTTTTGGATTTACAACAAATTGCCAAGACACAGCTTGCTCAATAACAAAACAACTGATTAGAGTTTCCCTCGCGATTTGATTAGATCTGTTTTACCCTTTCGTGTACTTGTTTGTTTGACTTTTGTTTTGTGCAAAGGTTCATAAAATCAAAAAACACTTCTGCAAAACCTGATTAGAGTCACACACTCGACTTAGTTATCCTTCATCCTTTCACTTACGTATATTTCGTTGTTATTATGTGTATGAGAAACGCGGAAAAATGTTGATCAGCTTCTATCCGTGATGAAATTTCCAATACAATAACTATATTAATTTTTTAAGAAGCAATAATTATTTAAGAAGACAATGTTAAAGTATTTGAAGTTTCCAATATTTTCACGAGCTTTGATACAATGTACATTGCTACACTTTCTTTAGACGGTGGCGCAGACGCCAGGTCCAACGTTGAAGGCCGGGGTTTCTTGCCCCTAAAAATATTTGGATACAGGGTTGAGGGTTGCACCTAGCACTGGTCACCCAGCAGCCTGCATCCAACAAGCATATCATATCATGTCACTGATATTTTGTAAGGCATCGAAAAACTGTCGTGAGATTTCGATTGTTAAGCACATACCAGTAATTGACAACCTTGTTTAACCTTTCTGAATTTTTTGGGGATGGACCATTTTGGAGTTGCCTTGTTGGTATTGCCCGCAATCTGCCCCAGGTATATCTACGAGTTTCTAGATATCCCTGGTCTGCCCACTCACAGAAATATGCTACAGACACTGTCCATGTTTCCTTTGCGGCGATCGCTCTGAATGCTTGTCCACTCACGTTGATTATGAATTTTTACATTTGAAACACCGTATCAAAATCCACTTGTTTGTTTTGAATTTTCATTAAAATGACTTGAATAACCGCAACTAATCCTCGCACCTTACAATAATCTAAAAATCGTCGTGGCCAAATGTGCCACACGTTTCCTGAAGCGTTGCTAAAAGAAACGCAGGAAGAATGTACCGGTTGCGATTTCTGTACCAGTTCACTTCGAACGCTCTGAAATTGTGCAAACAGCAGCGAAAGCTTGGTGAGGTGCACAGAGAGAGAAATCACTACTCGGGACATATGTTGTGTAATGCAAACTTTGCCCTCAAATCCACGTGCCCTTCACGTACGCTGAAGAACAAAAAAAAACGCTTGTAATATGGGTTACGCCATCTTTGGAGAATAAAGGCGGCTTCGCACAGAATCCGGTTACGGCTTACGAACCGGCTTATGGCCAACGTCAGTCTTCTCACATGCAGCAAGAACACCATCACCGACATCTACGACAATCCGGCTTACTTAAAACAATTTTAAGTAAGCCGGAAGCCGGTCGAAACCGAGAAAAGTCACCCGGATACGGCCAACGGAGCCTGTGTGAAGACTGCCGTTGGCCATAAGCCGGATGGTAAGCCATAACCGGATTCTGTGTGAAGCCGCCTTAAATCTTATAAATTGTTTCATATGCGTCTTTATTAAGCGAAGTCTGGATTAGCCTATATTTAAATATAAAAAAATGTTTTGCTTGAAGCTTTGCCGCTTGTGTCTCATGTGTGTTTCATGATTTAATTAACAGTATAAGCATATGGTGTGGGCTTAACAATACCATTTCGAATCTTATTCACTGCACTTTTATTTTTTCATCACTGTGGCAATCCTGTAAAATTTCTGCCACGATTGTTATATACTGATCACATTTGATGCGTTTAATCGGAAGACCTATTTCTTTACAACTACATTTCGGTTAATAATTGATTTGCTATTGAACGCTTTTGTACGTGATCTTTTACATTTCGTTGCAAATCATTTTTTTCCGTGTCATCAAACATAGTCGGTTTTGCCGTTGAAAAACAGCCGTTAAACGAATACTAACGTTGGGTCAAAGTCTGGCAAAAAGTGCGTTTTTTGATGTTGACCTGTTTTTTTGCTGTGTTTTTAAAAAATCCAGGGTTCCTATTTTATTGGAAGTTATTTATAGCACTGTTGCATTCTTTCGGCTTCTATGAGGTATTTCGTACCTATTAGCTTCGTAAAGAAACAACAGTAAAATATTACTACAACTGTAATTTCCAGCCTATGTTTGTCGCCTTGCTGTTTATACATCGCACAATAAAGAGATGCGAAACGTTTTTGCTATAATACTTCCTTTTGCGAAATAATTTGCAAATACACAAGCTTCAGTTGCATTTGAAAACGATTTTATGAAAGTCTTCAGTTTGCGCAGAAAAGCAGGTGGCTTATTACCTGCGACATTTCCTAGTTTCCCATGCAAACCATGCTTTGCGAAGCATATTATCCATGGAACCACAACAGCAGTTGTTTTCATAAAAGCGTGGCCGTAGTCAGGGTCAAATTTTTACTGAGGCCAATATGTCAAATATACCCGGTTGGTATATTTTCAAATATAGCTTACGCAAACCTAACGTTCTAGGCTTCTTCTTCTTCATCTTATGAGCAGTTCTTTCAATCCACGGCTAGGTTGCATTAGATCTCGGGGCATATATTGAGAAGTCATTTGCTTGTCTCGTCAGGCCATCCACTCCAATGAGGAGGTCGATGGCATGGACATTGGATGACAACATGATCAACGGTTTGTTCTTCTGCGCCACACTCGCAGGCCGCAGAAAGGGCCACGCCCCATTTATGCAAGCAGGAGCGGAAACGTCCGACACTGGTTCTGAGGCGGAGCCGGACCCAGGCTGTCCTTTGCAGGGCCATTCCGGGGGAGTGGGTGCCGATGTCGGGTATGAAAGTACAGAGTCTCGCAATCTAGGCGGATCAAATTTAAATACAAAGCAAAACTATGTCATGTTTGCAATTTCCAATTGCAAAACGTATAAAATACAGCACATAGCAGTGAAAAACATGCCCAGCACAAAAGGATTACAACACAAGAAGGAGCGTTGTAAGAAGGAGCGTTGTAAGAAGGAGCGTTAACGAAATGCTTCGTTAACTTCCAACCCCGAGAAGGAGCGTTGTAACACCAGCAAGAGAGGATTGGTATGGTTATATGAGGGTATTCAAAATGTAGTATAAGTTAGGAAAGAATTCTCAGTTTGCTGTTGCCAGCGTCTACGTCAACGCGTTAAAAGTCATCTCATGATCTTCAATCTTCTGCTTCAGTCTTTCAATTTCTTGCATCAGGAAGCCCTTTTATGAAAGATCAAAGTATTCTTCCATTGATCCTAGCAGAGATTCGTTCAGTTATGAATGTTGTAGGACATGAATTAGGTGACTTGGGGAATAAAGATTACTTCATTTGGGAAAAGTCGCTTCATTTCACTCATTATGTAATCAACAAATACGTAAAACACACTCCTACGGAAGTATGCTTCATATCAGCTTTAGCATTTGCGCGATGCTTCTGGTGATTAGAAGTGGTTGAGCATGATTTCTATGGACACCGCGCTTTTATAAACCAAAATATACAGCTTCAGTTGTTTGTTTGCTGATGACAATCTTCATGCGTTAAGACGGGCAGTCTGTGCTTGAACGAGAGTACAGCCAGATTTGTGAAATTCCGATGATAGCGGTTTCACAAAACCGATGATATATTGTGTGATCACTGCTATGGCGACAAACTCAAAACTTTCCATGCATTTGGCAAAATCTACAGGTTCTGTGCGAGCATCCCCGGTTGATTTTTCCATTGTTGACAAGGGAATCTCATGGATAATATATGATTTGATTTAATATTTAAAACTGTTTTTCGGCAGAATTACAGAAGGGTTACCGAGCCATTTGCTTCATTTGCCTCAATGTAGCTACGGCCTAGGTTTTTCTCCCAAGTGAATTGAAGCGAGAGGGAACCACAATGCAGCTTATTCCATTTGATAAAATTCATTGGCGGACACTTAACGAGGTCTTTGGAAAAGCTTCACTCAGTGGAAATCTCTTGCTCTTATTACTCGCTGTGAATGTCAGAACTAGCTGAAGGACTAGCGACAAGTGGAAACCGGGGCATAATCTCTGAAGATGGATAAGTAGGAGATCGGTGTATGTTTGTGACAACAGATGGAATGCCCAGAGTTAAACTTAACAATACGTCCATATGCTTGTGTGAACGCTTCGCAACCAGCAGGCAAATGAGCAATTCTCAGTAAAAAAAACGAATGAGCGGCTGTAAACGTGTGGGAAAATGTTCACTGATGGGTCTCAAGAGTCCCTGTCTAGTCGGTCCAAACCACAGTGTGAAGAGATTTTTCGCCCAAACAAGGGAAGGACGCTTTGATGACAGGGATGCCGGAACAGCTGGAGGGCAAGGAGGGGAGAAAAATTGGAGGGCAATGGAAACGATTACAAACAAAAAAGTCCTTACCAATTATGCTTGCTTCTGTTCAGACACAATGTTGATCTCAAAAATATAACAGAAATTAATAGAAAAACGAGTTTTCTGGGTGCGCGAATAGTTGCAACAAATTTGTTTCAAATCGTTTTTGATAAACAATGAAATTACCTATGACAATGTTATGAAAAGGCATTTCGGCCTTCGTTGCCTCCTTTTTGAAAAGTCAGGGGAACAATACCCTTGTCGTGCCCCGCTTTACGGCGTCACTGATTTTGATTGTTTGTGACCTTGATGCAAACTACCTTGGGCAATATCTTGTGGATATGCATGGTTATGCTTGGTGATACAGGGATCGCGGTGCTAAGATAAATGACGTGGGCACATGATGGAGCCATCATATGCTTGAGAAATGAATAATAAATGGTGTGACAGACATATGATGAAAGATGTGCATAGAGGAGAAGTAATCACTCCACGGAAAGGCAAAAACGCTTCTTTGACTTTGGTGAAATTGAGGACTTCCAAACCGCTTTTTGTCTTTTGATTACACCGAAATCGATTTCTGCACTAGCCCGCTTGTTGTGTTTTCATTGTCTTGCATGCTTTCTGATCTCACATTTTTTGAAAACATTTCATAGTTGCAATGCCATATACATAAAAATGACAAATGTTGAATGAAAATCTCTCTTGTAAGAAAATTCTTCACAATAAAAACCGATTGGAAACAAATAGCTTAACAAGCGCAGCGCCACCATAGAAAAGGTGTTTTACAGTCGTTAAACGGTTAAATCTTAATTACTTTCCTGCCAATATGTGAACGAATTCACAGAAGGTCTAAATTTTACCTCGCTTGGAAGCCACTAGTCTACACTTTGCTGATTGCACATACCAATCGCAGATGTTTAAAAGATATAAACTGCAAATATGGTTGATGAAGAGCAAATCAAGAAGAAACACCTGTGCATTTGAAAGTTAAAAAACGGATTTAGATTTTAAACTGCCTCATCCTTCGTCCATTGCACTAATTTGAATCTTGTTCGCTCCACATATCAACTTTTAAGCAAGATTCCCACAAATTGCAGGCTGTATTAGCGTTGATAAGCAAATTTGAAAACTGCGAGATAACGGTACGTGACAGCGCCGGATTTAGGAGGGGAGCCCGGGCCCACGGCCCTCTCCAAAGCGGGCCTCCTACCATGTTCATGTTTTTAACCATGCGTGCGACAACTTTGTCTCACTTAGACATTTTTAGGGAAGAAAGTTTCTTTGTAGGCCCTACTGGCTATCGGTCGGCAAGGTGGTAGTATT
>JGI24021J15306_10005769_pt1 | contig 14755 bp, 7 predicted proteins | sample Ectturendosymbi1_FD_15306 | JGI IMG/M metagenome (IMG submission 15306)
ACCAAAAAACTGCTTCACTTATGATGTCACTCAGTAAAAATCCACAACCCCCAACCAAAAAAGTTTTTTTCATTTCAGACTAAAAGACTTGCCGAATCTTTTGAAGGTTTGAACAGCTCTCTTGTGCAATCAGCAGAGGAACTATGACGTTGGTAAGGCAACCAAAAACTGCTAGGCCAATTTCAAAGTACGAATATATCGTACACTGGTTCTCAAGGTGTTACGCAACATTGTGCAAGATTTACCAGTACTCACAGATATACACGTTCCTACTCTAGCCTGCATGCTTATAAGTGAGGTAGGTATTAGGCCGTTTTGGTTCATATTACTTGGTCTAGGGCCCAACCGCCAGATGGAAGTACTTTGCTGAAGTTTTCGTTGGAAACTAGGCTAGAATCCAAGTCTTTTCAGCCTTTGAATGACTTTCTTGTGTTTCTGGTTCAAAAGTTATGATAAAAAAACAAAGAAATTAATTATGTAATTATGGGATTATTCAATTATTTTATTTACTGTAGATTATAACTTTTGAACCTGAAACCCCAGCAAGTCGTCCAAAGTATCAAAAGACTTGGACTTGCAGAGTCTTTTGAGTATTTGTACCGCTCTCTAGCGTGTTCCGTGCCAGAGTTATGCTCGCACAAAGCATGTACAAACAGTAGGCCGCGGTCTCGTCATTCTTTAGTTACTCTGCTTCTATGAGTGAAAAGTGAGCAATGTCTGAGCACTCCTGCGTCACCCCAACCGAACCAAAGCAATAAAATTGTTCCACAACAGATGCCTTTTCTGACTGACAATGTTTCACTTGTTCGTCTTGTTGGAAAAGATTCCTTGACACTACTTCAGCTCCTGAATGTAGACCCTAGCTTTTTATGAGCAGACCTAACATCTTGGCAGTGAACCCATGGTTGTATTACTGCTCATAGCCTCGTGAAGAACCTAAATGTTGCCAATAATGCTTCAGAACATGTCCTGAATTTGCTAACAGTGTTTAACATGGGAAAAGTGAAATGAAGTAGAAAGCAGCAGGAATATTTCAGAGCGTTGTCAGTATGTTGCGGCAAACACAACACACTACTGTTACACCTTGTTAAAAAGAAAAATCTTTAAAGTGTTAGGGAGTACTTAAATTTTTTCTGAGACTAGAGCTAAAAAGTTATGAGAGAAACCTGATAATTACTTTTACTAAATATACACCTGACCAACTTCTGAAAATGTACTGATGTTATTTTTTGTTCTTGCTCAGTTTAAGCCCTAGTGTTTTTTATGTACCATCCCACTGTGCTGATTAGTCTATGGTGCTTTTGTTCATATTTATTCAGATCAACTAAAACCTGGCAATGGTATCTCATTGTCTATGATTGTGGCATTAGCTTTTTTGTTTGTTACGTGAGTCACAAAGTAGTCAGCTTCAGGGATAGTATTTTCTCTGCGTAACATTGCTTAATGCAAACATTTTTTACAGCATATCTTTTGTTGATTGATAAACTTTCTGACAGTGTGCTTCAAAATGCACTCATTAAGCTACTGGCTGATCATTACACTGTGGATTGATTACAATGTTCAACAAGATTTTTTTTGTCTAAATTCTAAGTTTCATGCAAGTACTAGTAAGCATCAAAAATGAAAAACGTAGGCCTAAAATAAAAAAATCCCACCCTGCACCCACAGACTTCTAAGCTGCACCCACCCCGCATGTCCTCCGCACCCGTCCCGCACTATTTCTGTCCCAAACCTGCACCTGTCACTGTGCATCTGAAATACGCCTGATGATGTTTGATTGCCATCACCACAAAATTATGCATGTTTAGTTTACACATTCTACAGTTATACACATTCTACAGTTATTCTTAATCATACAGCATGTTGTTTCTAGCCCTAATTGGACACGTCGCCTTGGCAGTAGTTCAATTTATCTGAGTACGATGTATTATATAGTGTTAATCATCGTAGCTTGCATTGGGATTTATTAAGTTCATGTTACTTCTATAGCAAGTTTTGAAGCTTCAGTGAATGCATTTAGTTGAGTAAGATATAATTTCCAGTTTAAATTGTCACAGTTAGTGTTGTGCGATTTTTCACTAGTCTTGAGGTTGCTTATTTTGTCTGACCTTGTTTTAGCCTTTCAACATTGCACCTGTTAGCATTGCTTGCAGATGCAAAGACTGACGATGTGTAGTGTTACGTGAAATCGATTTCCTGTTAAAATTTTGTAATTGATTACTTGCCTCTTTCACCTGTGGAGTAAACTTACTAGACAAACTTCAGTGTTTCCTTGTCAGAGCACTGTTGAAAAAGAGTATGTTGTTCACTGAGGAATTCTTTTAAATTCTCTCTTCTAATATTCATGACATGATATTCGATACTAAGCACTAGAGATCGACCGATATGTTTTTTTTAGGGCTGATACCGATATATCAGCCATTCATGGACTGATAGCCGATAACGGATATTTCCAAAATTTTTAAATCTTGTTTTCTGCTTCATTATCAAGAAAGTAATGTATTTTATGCCTTACCTTTTTTCAAAAACTTAAGGGTTTATGAGCTAAAATTTTTCAAATTGCAGCAATTTCAATATTTTGCTATGATTTTTGATTGATCTGATTAATGATGATGCTTTTGTTGCAGCTGTGATAGCCGATGCGTGCTTCATCTTGTCTGCTTGTTTAAATGAAAACGCACTTGCTGGCATTGCTGCAAGATAACTGTCTTGACTTGGTTCGTTGTGCTTTCTTGTGCAAGTTGTCTGCATGCATGAGGAATATAACAGCATTTTGTCAACACCTACTGAGGCCGATAATATGAGTCGCTTCGGCCAATACCAATATATCGGTCTCTCTCTACTAAACACTCGTTCATTAGCAGCGCTGGTTGCCATGACACAATGTATTTCCTGCAAGATCAATGATACCTGGAAACTCCAATCTGTGGTCTCACCACCACTTGATGATGTCTTTACACCAGCTATGTCAAACCCAAGCCTGCATACGATCCAGTAAGCTTTTCATTATTGTCTATGTACAATGCAATGACAACCTGACTTCATTTTTATAATCTCAAATTAGACATTTTCAACACAATGTCTTTAGTGGCTGTTTATCATGTTCCATGCACTGGTGGATATCCACGTGTCCAAAATGACACCTTGGTGCAAAACCAATTTCAAGTTTTCTGATTTTTACTCATGTGTTTCTCTGCAGTAAATTTTTTTTTAGCTAGCCTTGTTCCTCCATTAGCACTAAATTTGCCTATTGCATCACAGCTTGGGAGTGATTAAAATACCATTGCATTTAGTATTGAAATACTCCCAGCAGCTGTAGACCAAATTTTGGTTTGCTAAGATTGAAGTATATAAGCCATTCAATGTGTGGCCCTCATGAAGATAGTGACATAATCTTTGGCCCTGCAGGGCATTTCAGTTGGCATAGCAGCTCTACACCTTTGAACCACTGCAAGCTCTTTGTAGCATAAACTTTTTTGCTCATGTCATTTTCACATGCATTGAGTCAACATTCAGCAACCCACATGAAGAATTTCTTATCTTGTGCCCACCCTGCACCAAGAGTAACCTGCCCTGCACCCACACACGTAACTCTGCAGGTTCTTGCACCTGCCCCACAAATGTGGGTACCTGCAATCCGCATGGGTCAACCTGCCCAGTACAGGACTCTAATGTCTTGGTAATACTTCACCCACATTGGAAATAACCTTTCTCAATCGTGTAAATATCTCTTCATGGTTTTCCTCACTGATCTGTATTCACAACATCTGTTCATGCGCTTTTCCTTCTGTCATTGTTATATTTGTCCCTTGTTTGTTTTATTTTAACAACAAGATAACCAAATCACACAATCGCAAGTACACAAGCCAAACACAAAAGAAGCAAAACCTTGGCAAACAAACACAACATAGATGTGGAAAGGAATGGGAGAATGTGCAAAAGGGTGAAAAGAAGTGAGGAATAAATAGCTATGGGAGAAGAGAATACGAACAAAGGGGAATGACTTGGTTTAGATCAGAGATGTCAAACTGGTGACCCACGGGCCAAATCTGGCTCGGCATGACTCCTTTTATGGCCTACGTCATGTCAGTTTTGTGTTTGCATTAGATCTGACAGAGTTATGTTTATTATTGTCATATAACAGAGTTACATTTTTTGCTTACAGGTAGGCATACCATATTTTTGTGATGGAAAACTGGGACGCTTCAGAACAATGAGCCTTATCAGACAAATGTGGTTCATGTCTTAAATGGAGTATGTAGTTATTTTGGATTCCTATAGTAAAGACACCAAGAAAAGCTAAAATAATGCATTTCTGATGCATTATTTACCTTTGCATCTAACACAACGAAACAAGAAAAAACAAGATCACGCATCACTTTTCAGCAAGTTGGCTAAACAGGCCAATCACAGCATGCCGATATTTGTGTAGGGCTGTGCTGACTGACTGGATGTCTAACTGGGACTTTTTGGGTGACTGACCGGGATGCAAGGACACAGCCTTTAAACTAGGACTGTCCAAGGACACAGCCTTTAAACTGGGACTGTCCCGCTAAAACGGGACGTTTGGTAAGCTTACTTATAGGCGTAACGCAACATTACGAGTTAATTAGGCTAGAGTCATTCCATGTCAAATGATCCAGTAAAGTTGGGATTTTTCATCTGACCAAACTTCATGGAATTTCATAACGGGAAAGATCTCAGTCTTCTGAGCTCAACAACACGTGGAATTTTTGAAATCAGACTTGTTTTCCAAAATTGTGAGCATTTGAAATTGTGATGTTTTTCAAGAAAATTGGAGCAAATTTTTTTTGGAATTTTGCTGTTGTAACTTCTACTGAATGTCACTGCTATATCTCTGAATATTTTCATTCATTATTTTGCTGTAAAGTGTAAGGTTCCATGTTGAACAAAACAAGATAAGAAGTTTTTCACTGGTGACTTTTGAGCCCTGGTTAATTGTTGTTATAAGGCAACATGTTTTTCATGTGCATTCAAGCATGATGATATTTTAAATACCTATAACTCAAATAATGCAACTTCAATATTTTCTTATTTAAGGGCTGGTGTTATGGAGATACTACTATATCTTGGTGACCCATGCTTATCTTTTCACTGCAGGTTAAAAAAATTGTCTTTATATACTAGTATGTATCAATTTAAATATTTTTTTAATGAACATTCAACAATGCAGTTCTTAACACTTTGGCGTCTGTCTGGTTTTGGCAATTTTCGCAAAAAAAACAGCAGTTTTCGGTTGCCTTACCAACGCTCTAGCTCCTCCGCGGATTGCGCTAGAGAGCTGTTCAACGGCTCAAACGGATCAACCAGTCTAGTAGATTGCACTCAAAAAAATTTTTTTTGCCTGGGGATGCGGGTTTTTTGTGAGTGACGTCATAAGTGGAGGACTTTTAGGCCACCATGGCCCACTTTGCCTGGCCCTGGGCCCAAACCGTTAGATGGTAGTACTTTGTTGAAGTTTTTATTCAAAACTGGGTACAATCTGAGTCTTTTGATACTTCAGATGACCTGCTGGGGTTTCGGCTTGAAAAGTTATGATCAAAAGCAATAAAAATATTCAATTAATTAGATAATTAATTAATTTTTTTATTTTAGATTATAACTTTTGAACCCGAATTGCGTTCAAAGGCTCAAAAGACTAAGTCCAATCCTAGTTTGCAATGAAAACTTGAGCAAAATACTTTGGCTTAGCGGTTGGGCCCTAGGCTAGGTAACATTGCCAAAATGACCAAAAAACTGCTTCACTTATGATGTCACTCAGTAAAAATCCACAACCCCCAACCAAAAAAGTTTTTTTCATTTCAGACTAAAAGACTTGCCGAATCTTTGCAAAGATAAAAAATATGTTGAGAAATGTTTAAAAATTAGATAAAAAGGCCAATTCTTATTACTATTAAACAAAAAATAACATTTATAGTTTTCATGGTCAGGAAAATGAGCATTTCCATTGTGAAATCTAAAACGTCATCTGATTTATGTTATATTTAGCAGTAACTTCTTTTTTTTCTTAATTGTAACCACAATTATAATCATTTTATCAAGTTGGTTTTCTTCATCATTCCAATCAATTTAAAACCCAGAGTTGCATTATCCACAGATCTTATCTTATTTGATACAAACATAAATCGTATTTCCCGTGCACATATAAATTATATTTGCTTCAAATTCACCCATATGGTATTGCCTGATACACACTTCAAGATGGGATTATTTTTATTTAGTCAAACAATCAGTTATGTAGTCAAGACCAAGACTTGTTAAAACTTCGAGATTGAGACATCATCAAAAATTGCGAGTTCGATACTTGACTTGAATTTTGAGACTGAGACTCAAGACTGAGATTTGTACATTTTGCTGAAAATTTTCAAAAAAAGGTTGTTGCCACTTCTAAGTTGATTTTTTTCATATTTCTTGCATTTTTCTGGCCTGTTTTGGTTGTTTCTTACCTGTAAATGCAACAGAAAAGAACTTGTTGAATTACAGAAGCTTAAAGTGTTATCTTTGCATTGCAACGTTTGCAAGAAGTCTCAAGACAATAGGCTTGTGACTGAGACTTGTAGCCTTCGAGACCGAGACTTGAAACCTTTAAGCCTGAGACTTGCAAAACGTGTCTCAAGACCGAGACCAAGTCTCAAGACTCCACCACTGCAAATAATTCAAAAGAAGTCGTTGAATTTATTGACTTAAAAAATTCACCATCTTTTTATGGTTCAACATTTTATCATGGTTGACCTTATGGTTGACATGCATGTTACAAACAATTCAACAGCAATGAAATTCTTCCTAACAACAACCTCTTGTGGTATACAAGGTAAAAGAGCAGTAATCTATATTATTTATGTCCATAGACGTAGCAGCATCAATAGAGCTAATTTCCTCAAATTTTTTCATTATCTTTGTTATTGATCTTGAAAGGACATGGTAGCTGCCACAAGCTGATTATAGCCATGGTGTTTTCAATAGTGCAAATAGGGTGGCTGCATTAGTATCCAGCAGAAATCATCTTCTTGTGACCAAAACAAAAAGAAGAAAATCCATTAGGTGCATAAATTGTATTGAAGCATCTACGTGTTCCTGGTCAACATTTTGCACTATACTAGTGTACCATGTTTTCTCATACACAGCTGCAACAATTTCCTTTTTGAAAATATGGGTTTGGCTTGATAACTGGTTGAAGTTTGTACAACTAAAGAATAAGTGCCAACAGGACAAAATTCCTTTCATTTCAATTTGTGTTGGACGAATTGGATGAAAGTAATGGAAGTTTTTTGTACCGTTAAAAGCATAAGATTGGTGAAATGGAAGCTGCATTGCCTGTTGCTGCTTGGAAAACAGTTTCCTTTAAAAAGCTAACAAAATACTTAGAAATTTTTCAGTGCAGTGTGCCAACATATCTGTTACTGTTAGATTTGAATGTGTGTACACTGCACAGTGTATACTTTCTGATACAGTTGACAATTTCACATTACCATTAATGCCATTGCATAGCTATTTGTGTGACTTCTTTCAAAAAATTACTAAGCCAAAATCTGCTTTGAATGTGGACAGAAAGTGTAAAAGCTTTTGCAATTTTTATATTGAGCTGCATGTCTATTTGTAAAAGACACAACTTTCTTCAGATTAAGAATTATTTTCTAAACTGCATGACAATAAAACATTGGCACATCATGCTGAAGATCATCTGATATGAAACAGACTTTAATTGCATAGCACAGAGGTCACCAACCTTTTTGAAACGGAGGGCAACTTTTTGGATGCCAATGAATGCAAAGGCTACCAGTTTTGTACACAATTCTGAAACAAACAAAATTGGTTAATTTATCCTTAATTATGTTTCCATTAATAAAATTAATGATATTCACCTATGTGAAGGCAATTATACTAACAACGCAATAAATAGAATAAAACCTACATAGAAATTGTTTATTTGTTCTCTATTTTACCCTACACCAGCTATGTCCAACCTGCGGGCCGCATGCGGCCCCAGTTGAAGGTTTTGTGCGGCCCAGTTTAGGTTTCGCTGTAGAAAAGTATTGTATGAACTGACAACCTGTCCTTATTTTGATAATCCTGAATTTGAAAGTTTTGTTGCAGGTGGTCCTTAGTGCCACATTATCACGTCTGATACCATTGCAGTTAGGTTTCGAATGCTTTCAAGACATAGGCTTTAGCTAAATTTAGTTTGCTAAGTTCAAAGTAAGATTCAGTGTGCAGCCCTCATTAATAAGTTATTCAGTGTGCGGCCCTGGTTAAGATAGTGACATAATTTTTGGCTTACTAAGCCTTTTGGGTTAGACAAAGCTGCCCTATACCTTCGTACTATTTAACTGTTTTTTGTGCATTGCTGTGTAGGTTTCACTCTATTATGTTGTTATACTTCATCATCTCCTAGAATTTTTCATTTCACATTTCTACTTTTTTTTTCTATGACATGCTGTCACCCATTCCTGTAACATGATGGTCAGTTTTTTGTCTTTGAACATCATACTGCTCATTGTTTCTTGTTATTAGTAAGTTGCATGTTAAAAAAAACAGTGGTTGGAAAACATTGCCCTGAGGAAACACACTTGAATAGGTGGGCGAAATGTTCGCTAATAGTAAAATAGTCACCAGAAGAGCTAATTTATCCGCTTAATTTTAGATATGTTTTCACTGGCACATGGATGCGAATGTCTAGAAAACAACTTGTATTAGTGCAAATTAATCTGCTGCTCTCCCAAAGCATCTTCGGTTTATGATCAAATCTCAAATATTTCACGATAGCAATAAATCTTCCATGTGACATTGTTTCCAAACAATTTGCATAGCCTGAAGTTTGCATGTGAAGAAAATGAAGTGGGTGATCTTCGAAGAAGGTCCTCTAGCTCAGGTCTTAAACTTTTTTATTCTGCGACACCATTTTGAAAAAGGTTTTTCTATGTGACCCCTCCATCGATATCCTAGATCATAGGTTCCCAACCTTTTTTGAAGCTGGCACCCCTTACCTAAAATTAAAGTGACGTTTGTACCCCCTTGTTTTTAAAAAAGCATAGAAATCACAAAAATAGTCCGATTTTATAGTATTTTCACTTTTTAAATTACTATAGTAGAACTCGTCTAATTCATCATCCTTGAATTTGTCAATTCGCTTAATTCGTTACTTTTTCGTCAGTCCCGACAGAATTCCTACCTTTTGTGTACATTTCTATTTGTTAATTTGCTTAATTCGTCACCACTTTCTATCCCTGAGAAGCGTTTTGTTCAGCTAATACGTCATTTGCAGTGTCGCTTTTGATGTTTAAGCAGCTAGTACGTGTGGGAATTCAAACAAATTAAGGATCTTTATCTGAGAGTTGTTGCACCTCGTTATTTGTTTACCGAATTTATACATGAGGTGTGAAGCCCGACCTGACTTCCCATTGAGAGAATATGGGAAGTCTTTGCAGTTTGTAAAAGATTTAAAAAATGCTAGATTAAATAGATGAGTCCAAATAGAATAGAGCAGCGGTCCCCAAAGTCCGGCCCGCGAGCTTTCCTGGGAATGTTTAGTAATGTAATGATTTTGTGTAGATAAATTAATATGAGATGTAATTACACAAAAAGACAACAAGCTATTGCTGTAATTAAGAGTTTTATCCCAGTGGGCTTTAAAAAACAAAACAAACCAAGCTTTCCACTTTGATCTAAAGCTCAACTGCAAAAGATTCAGTTGAACAGTGATTTGCTCAGGACATAGGCCATTTGTTTGTAATGTTGTAGTTCGCGAACAACACGGACATATAAACGCAAACACAAAAAATTGTTAGGTCATAGCTGCTTTTTTTGTTGGAAATTGCTGCATACCAGCACCCTGATGTTTTACAAGGGGTTGCCAAGTTGGCATTTTTAATGCCGAATTGCAGACTTTCGGCCTTATTTAAAGCGAATTGACTTGAAAAATTGCTGTTTGGAATGTTTTGGCTTTTTTCAGTAGTGTTAACAGAAAAAAAGTTGTTTGATATTTTTAAAAACTTGTCTTTTTGAGCTTAATTTTTTAGTTTTTTCAGCATTTTTGACATTTATTGAAGCTATATAGCAAGGGTGCACAACTCTAATGGATATTCAGGCCAAAATTTTGCTTAAAACCTAGTTCCGGGCTACACCATGTCAAATGAATTGCTCATACAGTAAAAACGAACTTCTTTATTACACAAAACAACAAACAACTGTTTGCATTTCCAATAACATACATAAGAAAATATTTCGTGGATAAAAACGTTGCGCTGTACATGTTTTCATTGGACCAAAGTTGAAAAATTTTGCTTTCACGATAAAATAGCAATACACATTACTACATCTCAATGTTCATCTATTACCCTGGTTCGCAGCCTAGATTTGTTTATTTTCATGATTGAGAAGGCTTGTTCACAATAGTATGTGCTTACAAATTGACAAATCCAGATTCTTGCATTATTCAACAACGCCAGATACGTCTTTTATTTGAGTCGGGAGAAAGAATTAATTAATGAATTTCCTTGGAAAGGGTTCTGCAAAGCTTCGTTTGACTACACATCTCAGAAGTCAGTACCATTAACATTTTCTACGTTCACACCTAATGGTGTTTGAAACAAATTCATTTGTGTCTCCTGGCCATTAAGATCTTGAATGCATTTTCAAACGTTTTCATGAAGGTCTTCACACATTTTCATGAATTTTTCAAAGTCAGGTGCCAAGTCTGTTTGAGTTTTATTTATAAAAGGAGACATGCTTTGAACTGCATCATGTTGTCAGTTGACAATTGCTGCTGAAAGTGCTTCGGTTTACCTTGAAAAGCATTGACTGCTTTCAGGAAATCGCTTGCGTGCCATTTTCAAACTTCTAGCAGGCCACATTTGGCCTGCAGGCCCTGTGTTGTGTACCCCTGCTATGTAACATATTTTGCCTAGCGATTTGGCGTGCGTGGTCCATGCGAACGTGGAAAGCCTGATATCATTTTTGTGGGTTCTCTGTGACTGCTGCACTTTGTGATACTGTAGGTAGATTTTGTGACATGTGATATATATAACATATCAATTGCTTGTGTACCAGATTCAAAGTAATTAAAATTGTGGCATGGTGCATGTTTGCATTTTCACGACCTGTTTCTGTATTGTTTCAAATCTTTATAGGTATTTCTTATTAAGAATTTTCTATAAGAGTAGATGGCACCGGAGATTAAAACAGCAGTTATATGCAATGCTTCCAGGCTTGGTTCCAAAGTAACACTGCAATTTTGCCTTTACTCATCCAGGTAATTCAAAACCGTCAGCCATCGGCCTGTTGCGGCTTGTTTGCTATATTTTGATGAGCGATTTGGCATTTTTGGTCCATCAGGACATGCCAACCCTGCATTGTACATGTGTTTTGTCTTGGGGCCTAAACTTCTGTCGACTCTACTGTACCTTAGCTTGCATCAATGCTGCAAAATTAGCAAATTGTAGTGGGCATTTGGAGTGTGAAGCATGGACGTTCTCTGGCAGTTATGAAAAGAATTTCAGATGCATATTTGCACGATCCTCTCTTTACTGCAGCATCAAGCATGAAACCAAATATTAACCTACAAGTGTTATGTAGCAAAAGAAGTAGTTTCATAAATCACATTGCAAAAATGTTAATGAGCAAAGAAAATAAATAGAAAAATACAAATGTCACTAGCGTTATGCATGTTGTATTTTTTTTTCGATACACAAAATAGTCCGGCCAGCGGATGCTGATAGGATTGCGAATTTGACCCAGCATCCAAAAAGTTTGGGGGCCGCTGGAGTAGAGGAATTAATTGTTGTATTCAACCATAACGTCATAAACTTGTATTTTACTGCAAATGAGAGCACTATGTATCATGTGAGTTACCATGATAATGTATATGAGCTTCTATGATAGAGTTTTCACCTGTTTGCATAATTCGTCACTTTTTTCTAATCCCCTTAAGGTGACGAATTAGGCAAATTCTACTGTACTTGTAATACATAGGCTTATTCTGACAACATGACAGAAAACACCCAGTCGTACTGTGTAACTTTTATACCTTACTGCTCATTAGAAACATACCTTTTGACTTTTTCATTCATTGATGGTTCTCTGCAATTATCCGCTTATACCTTGGCACACAATTACTCAGAGATGTGCCAATTGTTCGAGGGTTTCAAACAATTCCCATTCTTGTTTTTCAAATAAAGTAGAAAGGAATATCTAGATTCGCACAAATATGTTGCTGCAAAGGGAACTAGAATACACAGGACTTATGTACACGCATTCTGGTAACTTTACGTGGTTGATCACCAGAACCTGTCGTGTACTATAGAATCAAACAACAATCTTGCATAATTGCACCACAAACATTCAAATGAAACAAGACTTTTTCAATCACATCACCGGCCATCGTCAGCGTTGTAACCGCAGCATGAAGTAGAAATAGGAATGCACCCATTTAGCAATTTAAATTATTAATTTAGTAACGTTAGCTGGAATAATTAGGCTGGCTGTTCTGTGAGAAATATCATTTGCAATCTTTTATAAATCTCGGTCCTTACATCCACGAACATACAAACTCTCACCCTTGAAAATTGCATTTCAGACCCCCAAAAATCCTGTTTCGGACCCTTAGGGATCAAGGAACCCCCAGTTGGAAACCACTGTCCCAGATGTTAATGTGTAAATATCCCATTACAAATCTCAAGAGGAATTTTTGTCTATGACGAAATCATACAAATGCACACAACCCACAAAAGTAACTTTACAATAATAAAACAACCACGTAACAAAAAAAACTTCAGTTTATAGAAGTTATTTATGCACAACTAATGGGATGGATGCACTTGATTTTTACACAAATCATCCATGTATAGATTTATACAAGACAATGGAGGACAAAGGACATTCTCAACATTTTTCAAAAAGGATCGGTTTTTGCACTTGATGATTACCAATTTTGAGAATGCCTCTTCACACAAATACATTGTGCAAAAGGCTAATAGTTTATGAATGGCTAGATCAGAAATGACTGTGTATACATTTCTTGTTCTTATCCAAAAATCACAAACTCTGTTTTGAAAATTCCAGTTGCAAAGTTTTGTCATTGAATAATTCTGCAAATTCATGCTGGGTATGGCAGGTGTGTGGCCTACTGAAATTTTAATTGTGTATGGTATATATCCAACTTTTTCTGAATCAAATTCCAAAGTACTTCTGAAACTGTGATGAAGCTCTTAACTTTAGTCTAAAACTACTCAGTGTGTTCTCAAAGCAGTTATCCCAGCCCCTAGACTAGAGCTCGAATTGTAGACACAAGCGTGCCCTCGTGTCAGAATGAATGCAATGAGGTCAGTATTGGTCAGTAGGTTAAAACAATCAAGACGTAACAACACATAACTTGTACTTAGTTAAATCAGTTTTTTTAAGCCATCTTAGGGACCTGATTCGGGTCCCTAAAATTGAAAATCGGGTTTCTAGAATCAGAAAATTATCATTGGGTCCCTAGAATCAGATAAATTGGGTCCATACTGGGTACCTAACATTTTCCTTAAAAAACTGGTTAATTATTACTATTTGATTGCTATGGCAGACATCCTAGTAGGCTAAATAACTGAAAACATGAAACCTGGTGTTGTCTATAAAAATGCAGTAGAAATAGATTCACTGCAGGTCTACTTTCAAGTTTCTTGTAAAGTTTGCAAAAACTTTTACATGTCATTTCTCAAGCCAGTTTGTTTCGTGATCCCAAATGGGGTCATGACCCATTGTTTGAGAAGCCCTGCTCTACCTTACTGGATAGCAATAAACGACTCTAGTTCACATATGCTCAAATCAAAATCATTCTCTCCTCTGTGAGTTTCTTCATAGGTGTATTTAACAACTGAGTGAAAAATCACTTCTGGTGTGACCGACTTCCATGCATCGTAGGTACTATAGTTTCTATATTTCAGTACACTGGTGGTATCAGTAAAAAGGTGTCCTGAGGTTCTTCCTACTAATGATAATGTAAAATATTTCCATGCTGTATTGTTTCTATCATAAACAACAGCTTGCAGCCATAAATTTTGAACCAGAAACGCTAAAAGCTGATCAAGGGCTCTTAAGACTCGGATTATAGCTTAGTTTCCACTCAAAGCTTGAGTCAAAAAATTGGCTCTTGTGGTTGGGGCCCAAGGCCAGGAAACCTGGGCCAAAATGCCTACACCTACCTAGTACCCCACTAATGATGTCACCAACAAGAAAAACAAAATCGAAAACTTTCCAACTTTTTTAAAATCCTAACTAGAAGGCTCACAGTTGTTGAGGGTTTGAACAGCTCTCTAGCTCAATCATCTGGCAAGCTGTGGTGGTGCAAAGCGACGGAATAAAGTGGTTCATGCATTTCTTAAATGTAATTCCACCCAGCACCGAAGGTGTTAAATTTGAGCAAAATCTGAAATATTGGGTGACAGGGCCTGGATCAGTTCACATGGAATGACCTCCGTGTATAAATTTAACCTCATTTAATAAAGACAACTCACGATTGTACTTGTGTATTCTGTTGCTCGAACTGTGACTTAAATATTGCACAATAAATGTCTTTTCCAAAACAATTCCTCTGATACCCCTTTTGTTTTTAATATAGAAACCTATTGGTAATGTTGCAATCGGAAATTCTGAGCGTCATATGCGCAAAGCTTCGCACTGTGGCAGCAAGCAACAATAGAGTTCACATGCCATGATCACTCTATTATTCCTTGTTCGCGCCACATATATGTATGGTGTT